>Ga0307997_10000681_pt1 | contig 15645 bp, 13 predicted proteins | sample Davwhametageno36_FD_203165 | JGI IMG/M metagenome (GOLD analysis project Ga0307997, IMG submission 203165) | Marine microbial communities from Davis Island wharf, Antarctic Ocean - #36 | ecosystem: Environmental > Aquatic > Marine > Unclassified | place: Antarctic Ocean: Davis Island wharf... | reverse complement strand
GCCAACGCGTCTGAACTCGCCCAGTTAATTCCTAAGCCTTACCTTCGCATGAGTCTAAACATCGCGAATTCGTTAGGTGTCATCGCTGGCGATGGTGTTCGTTGCGAGACCAATGAAGGCGATCTCAAACTTGCAGTAATAGTGGATTTGGATTTGGCAGATCACTGTCTTATCTACCCTTTAATCACGGCAACACACCAGCTAAATGGCAGAGAATCGATAGAATTGACAAAAGCCAGTGAGTGGACTGCTGATACAAACCCGCTGACCCCCAACGTAATCACCACGGATAGGACTTCTTAGTATGGAAGAACTGCTTATCTATGTTGTTATCTACGGAACACTGTTTGGCACATTTGCCGGTGCGGCTGTACTGGTTTGGTTTGAAAGGCGGCTGTTAGGTATTTGGCAGGACCGGCTAGGCCCGAACCGCGTTGGACCTTTTGGTATTGGTCTTGCAATCGCAGACATCATCAAATTGTTCGCCAAAGAAGATTGGGTGCCACCTTTTGCCGATCGCTTTGTATTTATTTTCGCGCCCACCGCCATCGTGATGGCAATGCTGCTTGGCTTCGCTGTGGTGCCTTACACGGCTGAATTACATATTGCCGATCTGAATATTGGCCTCCTGTTCTTTCTTGGAATGACTTCTCTCGCCGTCTACAGCGTGTTGCTAGGCGGTCTGGCCTCGAACAACAAGTATGCGCTGCTGGGGGGGTTACGCTCTGCAGCCCAAATGGTGAGCTATGAAGTGTTTATGGGCTTATCGCTGATGGGCGTTGTCATGATCACGGGGTCATTTCGGCTGGTGGACATTGTCAACGCTCAAGCCGAGCATGGTTGGTTCGTTATCAGTCAATTCCTTGGCTTTATCGTTTTTCTGATTGCCGGAATCGCAGAAAGTCACCGCCTACCTTTTGATTTACCGGAAGCCGAACATGAACTTATTGCCGGGTTCCACACCGAATACTCTGGCATGAAATTCGGCATGTTTATGTTGGGTGAATATCTAGGCCTCATTCTCATATCCTCCATGATCATCACCATATTCTTTGGCGGTTGGCTTGGTCCAGATTTTCTACCCGGATTAGTATGGTTCGGACTTAAGACTTTTATTGTTATTTGTTTCTTCATTCTATTGCGTGCGTCCATTCCGAGACCACGATACGACCAGTTAATGTCCTTCGGTTGGAAAGTCATGTTGCCATTAACGCTCGTCAACCTTTTGGTCACTGGGGCGGTGCTTCTATGGTTGTAGTAATAATGGTCATAGAAACAATGGTTATAGGAACAACAGTTATAGGAACAACAGAAATTCGTGCGAACAAAGTTCAGCGGGTGCAATCATGAAGCAATTGATCGATATCGTCTGGAGCCAATTGGTCACGCTCTATCAAGTGCTGCTGCACACGTTTACAAAGGCAGATACCGTGCAGTATCCAGAGGAGATGCCATATCTGGCGCCGCGATACCGCGGTAGGATCGTGCTGACCCGTGACCCGGACGGCAATGAGCGCTGTGTTGCTTGCAACCTTTGCGCCGTAGCATGCCCCGTCGACTGCATCGCGCTGCAGAAGACCGAGGATGAGGATGGGCGTTGGTACCCTGAGTTTTTCCGCATCAATTTTTCTCGCTGCATTATGTGTGGCATGTGCGAAGAGGCGTGCCCGACCTATTCAATTCAACTCACACCCGATTTCGAAATGTGTGAGTACGACAGACAAAATATGGTCTACGAGAAAGAACACCTACTGATTGATGGCCCGGGTAAATACCCTGGCTACAGCTTCTATCATATTGCTGGTAAAGCAATTAAAGATAAAGACAAGGGTGAGGCGAGAAACGAAGCCCAACCCATCGACGTAAAGAGTCTCTTGCCCTAAGGCGAATAATACACCCATGCTTGAACTTGGATTATTCTACATAGCTGCGTCCGTCGCTTTGATTTCGACCATATTGTCGGTGACACGCTACAACGCGACTCACGCATTGATCTATTTGATTATTTCTCTTCTAGGCTCTGCGATCATCTTTTACCTCGTCGGCGCTCCTTTTGCAGCCGCACTGGAAATTCTTATTTACGCGGGCGCTATCATGGTGTTGTTTGTGTTCGTCATCATGATGTTGAACCTGGGTGCATCCGGAGACAATCAGGAACATCGTTGGCTACAACCTGGCATGTGGATTTTACCATCCATGTTGTGTCTCGTACTGTTAGGAGAAATCACCTACATACTTTCGACGGGTAACCATGCACTGGCGGGGAATGTTGTCGGCCCAAAAGCTGTCGGTATCGAACTCTTTGGGCCCTACGTACTTGCTGTTGAGATTGCCTCAATGCTGTTGCTAGCAGGGTTGGTCGGCGCTTATCAGCTGGGACGTCGATACATGGTTGATGTTCGCGAAGACGACGATTTAGAGAAAGAGGCAGATGCAGATGCAGATAGAGATGTAGAGGGAGACGCAGTATGACTGAAGCAGTCGTTATCCCGATGGAACACGGCTTACTGCTCGCGGCCATATTGTTCTCTATTGGCCTCGGCGGCGTCATGGTCAGGCGGAATATTATCCTGATACTCATGTCGTTGGAGATCATGCTGAATGCCTGCGCACTAGCTTTTGTCGTTGCCGGTGCTCGGTGGGCTGAAGCTGATGGGCAAATCATGTTTATGTTGGTCCTCACGATTGCCGCGGCTGAAGTTGCAGTAGGTCTCGGCTTGTTACTTCAAGTGCATCGTCGATTCGGTACCTTAGATATCGACCGCGCCAACAGGATGAGAGGTTAACGATGGCTGATTTCATCTATCTAATCCCTCTTGCACCTCTGGTGAGTTTCGTCGTCCTCTTTTTAACCTTAGGAAAAATGCCGAAACGGCTGGTTACCGTCACAGGTGTGGGATCTATCGCGATATCCGCCTCAATCGTCTTTCTATTAGGGTTTGAATACCTCAGCCAACTTGATCCACAACCCTATGCCGTTTCACTCTATACCTGGATGAACCTAGGCGGATTTACACCCAAGGTCAGCTTCTATATCGATGGTTTATCACTCGTCATGATGTTTGTGATTACAGGCGTTGGATTGTTGATTCATATCTACTCTGCCTTGTTTATGTTTGAGGACAAGGATTACTCTCGCTTCTTCAGCTACATGAATCTGTTTGTTTCAGCGATGCTGTTGCTGGTGCTGGCGGATAATTTGATGTTGCTATTTGTTGGCTGGGAAGGCGTGGGTCTCTGCAGCTATCTATTAGTGGGATTCTGGCATGAAGAATCCGCCAACGGTGCGGCAGCGCGAAAAGCCTTCATTGTGACCCGAGTCGGTGACACATTTATGGCATTAGGTATGTTCCTGCTGTTTTGGCATCTTGGCACATTGGATATTCAGCCGATGGTGGAGCAGGCCGGCAACACCTGGCAAACCGGAGATTCCATGGCGACCATTGCTTGCCTGTTGCTGGTTGGAGGTGCTGTCGGTAAGTCCGCACAACTTCCATTGCAAACCTGGCTACCCGACGCCATGGCGGGACCAACCCCCGTGTCGGCACTTATCCATGCGGCAACAATGGTCACCGCCGGCGTTTATCTTATTGCGCGAACCCATGAGTTATTCCTGCTCTCACCTGTTGCGCTTAACGTCGTCGCCCTGATCGGTTCAATTACTCTGCTTATGGCAGCCTTCACCGCAATGACCCAAACTGACATCAAACGAATATTAGCCTATTCCACCATCAGCCAGATCGGCTATATGTTTCTAGCATTGGGTGTAGGTGCTTGGTCTTGGGGAATATTTCATCTTATGACCCATGCTTTCTTTAAGGCACTATTATTCTTGGGTGCAGGCGCGGTGATCTATAGCCTTCACCATGAGCACAATATATTTAAGATGGGTGGTTTGCGCACCAAACTGCCCGTTGCCTTTTGGAGCTTTATGATCGGTAGCGCAGCACTAGCTGCGCTACCCTTTACCGCGGGATTTTACTCCAAGGATGGCATTCTGTTGGCCGCCTATCATCATGGTGAGTTTGGACCGTGGTTCTGGGGAGCGGGACTCCTTGGCGCCTTGCTCACGTCAATCTACAGCTTTAGATTGGTATTCGTTGTCTTTTTCGGTGCAACAAAAACCCAGCCAGAAGCGCCGGCTGGTTGGGGCATGGCGGTACCCCTGATCGTCTTATGTTTCCTGGCGATTATCGGCGGCCAGTTTCAGCTGCCAGTAACCAGTGTGTTTCCAGCAGCCGCGGAAATGGACCATAGCGGTGCCATCGCCTACATTACCCCTGCCGTACCCATTATTGGCGTTCTTATCGCCTATCTGATTTTTCTCAGGCATAGCATTAGTATCACCGGGTGGACTGAATCTACTCTGGGTAAACGTTTGAATCGATTTTGGTTTAGCCACTGGGCAATGGACTGGCTCTACGGCCACTTGTTTGTAAAACCCTATGTCTCCATTACACGGATCAACAAGCACGATATCGTCGACTGGTTCTACAATTTCGTAGCCGAAACCACGTCGTTCGCCCATGATATTTCATCTACCACCCAAACGGGGCAACTCAGAACCTATGCCGCGGTGATGGTCGCGGGACTTGTCATCATCATCTCCATTTTTCTGGGAGTGAGCCTACCATGACAATCATTATGGTCATGCTGGTATTATTTTTTGGCGGCATCGTTGCCTGGTTAGCGCAAGCTTGGAACGAAGACTGGCCGCGATACGTTTCCATTGGCACTTGTGCAATTGCCGGACTACTACTTCTACCCTTGTTCATCAATACGCCTGAAGTCACCCTGTCTTTGGCGGGGACACCGTCCACATGGATCGAAGTCGTGCAATATGAATGGATTCCTCGCTTTGGCATTTCGTTTCTGTTTGCGCTCGACGGCCTGAGCTTGATTATGGTGAGCCTGACGGTATTTCTCGGCTTTGTCGCGGTCATCTCATCTTGGGATGAGGTACCTCAGCGCAGCGGCTTCTTCCAGTTTAATTTGCTATGGACACTGGCTGGTGTTGTCGGTGTTTTCACCAGCCTTGACCTGTTCCTGTTTTTCTTCTTCTGGGAAGTCATGTTAATTCCCATGTATCTACTCATTGCCATTTGGGGACATGAGAATAAAGCCTATGCCTCTATGAAGTTTTTCCTCTTCACCCAAATCAGTGGGTTGTTAATGCTAATTTCGATCCTTGCGTTGGTGCTAACACATCAGCAGCAGTCAGGTGAAATCACCTTTAACTATTTTGAACTGTTAGGACATAACCTTCCTCTCGAGCTGGCTTACTGGTTAATGTGGGGTTTCTTTATCGCTTTTGTCGTCAAGTTACCCGGCTTCCCCTTTCACCCTTGGCTACCCGATGCACATACCCAAGCCCCTACCGCAGCCAGCGTGTTGTTAGCCGGCATTCTGTTGAAGACCGGTGCGTATGGACTCATTCGTTTCACCGTACCTTTATTTCCTGAGGCTGGATTAGAAATTGCAAATTTCGCAATGACACTCGGCGCGGTGAGTATTATTTATGGTGCACTCATGGCTTTTTCACAATCTGATTTCAAACGCCTGGTCGCGTATAGCAGTGTCAGCCATATGGGCTTTGTACTGGTCGGCATTTACGCCTGGAATGAAATTGCCCTGCAAGGCGCAGTGATGCAAATGGTCGCCCACGGATTTTCAACCGCTGCATTATTTATGACAGCTGGCGCACTGCAACACAGATTACACACAAGGGATATGCGACAAATGGGTGGCCTATGGCACGACATGCCACGCATGGGTGCTATCGCCTTATTCTTTATTGTGGCGTCTCTTGGCATGCCGGGACTTGGCAACTTCGTGGGCGAATTCCTTGTGCTGTTGGGGGCGTTCAAAGTGAACGTTATCGTCACAGTAATGGCGGCGCTAGGCCTAATCACAGGTGCTATCTACTCTCTTATCGCGATGCAACAAGTCTTCCTAGGTGAGCGTAAACCTAATCGCGACCTAAAGGACTTCGGTGGCCGAGAAATCGCAGCAATGGTACCCATGATGATTGGCCTAATCTGGTTGGGTGTCTATCCACAAACTTTGTTGGACATAGTTGATCCCGTGCTGTCGAGCTTACACGCGTTTACAACTAACAACCCCGACTTGTGGATTGGGAGTACGCCGTGAATAGCACTGAGCTACTTCTGCTTGCCCCGATTATTACTCTAAGTGGCGTCATTCTGATCATCATGATGACCATTGCCTTCGCAAGGAACTTGGCACTCACTTGCGGCGCTGCCGCCGTTGGACTGCTGCTAACACTGTGCTCAATCGTTTGGGTCAATGTCAATATGGAGGCAGGCTTCGCGACCCCATTGATGATTATCGATACCTACGGACTGATGTTCTCCGCACTCATTGTATCCGGTGCTTTTTTTATCTGCCTGATTGCCTACAGCTACAGTGTCCAGCACGGGGAAAAGCAAGATGAATTTTATCTATTACTGTTGTTAGCGACACTCGGCGGGATGACCCTTGCATACAGTGCCCACTTTGCCATGTTTATATTGGGACTCGAATTACTAGGGGTTTCTCTCTATGCAATGATCTCCTACCCAGTTCGCGGGCTTTTTAGCCTCGAATCCGCGCTTAAATACCTGATTTTGTCAGGCGTGTCTTCCGCCATTATTTTGTTTGGCATTGCCCTGCTTTATGCGGCACTTGGGACTATGGCCTTTGTAGAGCTAGCCTCTACAGTCGTGGCGATCGACAGTCAGCCAGAAAATGGCTCTGACCACCTTTTTATTCTTGTTGGCATCGGAATGATGATAGCGGGCATAGGGTTTAAGTTATCGTTGGTACCGTTTCATATGTGGACGCCAGATGTTTATGAAGGCGCCCCAGCGCCCGTGACCGCTTTTCTGGCAACTATTTCGAAAGGCGCAATATTCGCGGTATTGATGCGGTTTTTTATGACGGTTGATGCCTATCAATACGCCACGATAATCGACGGGCTATTCTGGATTGCGCTGGCATCCATTCTATTTGGCAATCTCCTCGCTTTGATGCAATCCAGCATCAAACGGATGCTGGCCTACTCGTCTATCGCTCAACTGGGATACCTTATGGTTGCTTTCATCGCGGCCAGTGCAGCCGGCGGTAAGCAATTAGCCATTGAAGCTTCAGCATTCTTCCTCGTGGCGTACTTTATTACCACCATCGGTGCATTCGGCGTTGTCACCATCATGTCTCCGGGAAATGATGAGCATGACAACGATGCACTTGAAAATTACGAAGGCCTTTTCTGGAGTAGGCCCCTGTTAGCAGGGTTCTTCAGCGCGATGATGTTATCGCTAGCTGGAATTCCACTTACTGCAGGCTTCATAGGAAAGTTCTACATAATTGCGGCTGGTGTAGAAGGCGAGCTCTGGATACTGCTTTTGGCAGTGGTGATAGGTAGTGGGATCGGGCTTTTTTACTATCTTAGAGTGATATATACCATGACAAAACAATCAATCTCGACAGAGATTACCGTGCCCCTCACCGGGGGATGGGCAATGGCTGCAGTTACTCTGTCTTTGTTGGTACTGGGTGTTTACCCAACCCCCGTCATTGAGTGGGTCAGTCAAATGGCTCTCTCAATTCTGTAATAACTGATTAATGACGATGTAAAGGACAACGTAAAGGACAACATATAAACATTAGGAGATAGCCATGTTGCAATCTGTTGAACTGAAAGACTATATGACGCAAGCGGTCACTGTCACAGCTGATATGACGGTCTTTGAAGCAGCGAAGATCATCTTGAAAAATAAGATATCTGGTGTCGTTGTGGTCGATACGAACCATCATCTTATTGGTATGCTTTCGGAGCTGGATTGCCTGAGAGTCATTCTCGCTGGGGTATACAATGATGAGGAATTTGGCGCTGCCACCGTTGCTGATGTCATGACAACGGAGGTCGAATGTCAGGATCCCCACGATGACATTGTAGATGTCGCTGCGTCGATGCTCGATCACAAGCATCGCAGAAGACCGGTCGTGCTCGATGGCAGATTAGTCGGTCAGGTAACCTGCCGGCAGATTCTTAAAGTGATCGGCGAAGACGGCCTTAAGAATCGCAAGAAATTTCCCTAGATTCTCATCGAGTAGGATTTAGCATCCTTACTTAGAATCAAAACGCATATCAGCTGGAATGTTGAAAGGCATATCATCTTTGTGATTTTGCTCTACGAGCACAAACTGGTGATGACAATCAACAGGAGGTCATGATCATGTTGCGCATCAAAGACTTACTCGAAGGCAAGGGTCGAAGTATCTGGTCGATCGATCCCGGACAGTCTGTATACCAGGCGATTGAAATGATGGCATTGAAGTCTGTGGGCGCTTTAACAGTGCTTGATGATAAAGGTACCCTCGTTGGCATTATTTCTGAGAGAGACTACGCTCGGAAAGTCATCCTGCAGGGAAAATCCTCCAAGCAGACGGCAGTATCTGAAATAATGACCCGAGAGGTTGTATCAATCACCGAAGATAAGAAGGTCGATGAGTGTATGGTACTCATGACCAATCGTCGTATTCGTCACTTACCTGTCGTCGAAGACAAACAGGTGACTGGAATGATCTCTGTCGGTGACTTGGTTAAGTCAATTATCTCCGAGCAGGATTACAAGATCGAACAATTAGAGCGCTATGTTCGAGGCGAAGAAGCCGGGATTCAATAACTAATCAGCATTAGTCGCTATCCTAGTTCTTAGCGACTGCTGTCGATAAGGATTTCAAACCGCCTTTTCCTCAAATTGCCAAACATCATCGATGTTCTATTACTGACATAGAGTTCTTCAGCCGATCCCAGCGATCTATATGCTAAGCTCGGCACTGCTGTGTATTCGTGGGGAAGTTATGTCTGACGTCACTGATTCAATGCTAAATTCGAATTACAAAGCTGTACCTATCTCGACGCAAACAATACCCAGAGTTGCGGATTTAGGCGGTAAGGCGGCGTCCTTGGTTCGCTTGAAGCAGGCCGATTTCAATGTGCCTGATGGATACATCCTAGACGTCGATTTTTTCCAGTCCTGGAATCAACAAGTCGCCAGTAGTGATGAGTGGCAAAACATATTGGCAGGTTCTACAACGGATCTATTGGGGTTCGGGCAGCTCTGTGATCAGTTAAAAAAATTTGCTTCCACCTTAGCCTTCTCTGAAGACCAAATTGGGTGTGTTGATCGTGCCTCGGTCGAGGGGCGATCCTATGCAGTAAGATCATCATCGCCCGAAGAAGATCTTGCGGACAGCTCCTTTGCAGGCCTGTATGAGACGGTATTGAATGTGGGGGCGGACGACATTGTTGATGCCATTCGAGAATGTTACCTGTCGTGCCTAGATGCCAGGGTGTTTATTTACAAACGTAAACTGGGCATGCCTTTTGATGCGCCTGCAATAGCAGTGGTTGTTCAGACGCAGATTGATAGCGATATCTCTGGCGTCGTGTTTTCAATCAACCCGCTTAATAATGATTATGATGAAGCAGTGATAAATGGCACCTTTGGCCTCGGCGATGCTCTGGTTTCTGGTGAGATCACACCGGACAGCTGGACCATTGATAAGATTAACAGTAAGACCCTAGACTTTAAGCTAGGCGCCAAGGGCGGCGATAAGCAATCAGCATCGCCTTGCCTGACAGCCGAACAGCTTAAGTTGATCACCCACACAGTTTGCCGAATAGAGGATCACTATGGCGAACCTGTTGATGTTGAATGGGCGATTGAGAAAGATGAACTGTTCCTGTTGCAAGCTCGGCCAATAACGACCTACATACCGATCACTTCAGCGATGATGACAAAACCCGGGGAGCCGAGGTTACTTTACATGGATGAAAGTCTTGCCGACGGCATCACCATTAGTGGACCTGTCTCCGTTATTACCAATGATTACGCGATGTACCTATTTGAACTATTGTTTATTTACATAGACAGGAAATTGTCTTTCCGTTCTACCCCGCAAAAAGAAAGTCTGTTCTTCAGCACGGGGATTCGGATCTATACGAACATGAGCCAGATGATGAGTTGGGTGGGCGCTGCCAGTATGGCCCCAGCCAAGAGGATCATTGATACGACTTATGCCGACATTCTTGAAACCTCCGATATACAACGTTACAAGCAAGGTAGAATTCGATTATGGGCTTGGCTGAAACTCGTTCCCCTACTGTTTAAGACCCTATGGAAGAGTCGTCAGATGGTGACATCATTTTGCGGTGCAATTTTTCGGACCGAGAAGTTTCAGCTCCAATATCATGAGAAACTGGCTCATTTCAATGCATTCCTTGCACAACCCGCTCCGTTTAATTTGCCAATAGATGAATTTCTGCTGCACTATTATATTCCCTTCACCGAGGTGAGTCAGTCGACGACAGTTCCTGCAATCGGACTCTTTGTACTGCGAGGTACTAACGCCATAGACAAGCTGGTCGATGATGACACGGCGCAGTTAATTGATACCATCAAGTTGGGCTCTGAAGACATGGTCATGGTGATGGGGCTTGAATTGTATGAACTATCAACATTGCTTCCCGCTACCGCCTTTTCAGACCTAAACAAGTTGCATGAACAAATTGTTGAGCGATCAATAGATTCTAAATTTCTCGATTGTTGGGATAATTTTCTAAACCGGTTTGGGCATCGAGGCCCGTTGGAAATGGATTTATCTCAGCCTAAGTATGCAGACGAGCCTATGCTGGTGCTTAAGCAGCTAGCCACTATAGTAAAGGGAAATCAGTCGTTCGACCCGCGAATTAGTCACAAAGAATCTCGGCAGAACCGTCCCAAAGCCTATGAAGAGTTGATGGGCCAATTACACTCAAGGAAGAAAAAGAAACTAGCCAAAGCCTATAGGAGTTTGTGCGATTTCGAACATTCTCGAGAAATCCCCAAGGACCAGTTGGTCACCATACAGAAACGGATTAGGGAATATCTACTTCAGCTTGCTGAATCCTGGGTTGAAGAAAAACGATTGGATCGTGTGGATCAAATATTTCAATTTAAAGTAGAGGAAATACTGGAAGCCCAGCGCCAATCGCAATTCGATTTGAAGCAAGTCCTCGCCCATCGGGACGATTATGTTGCCAGGGCTAACCGAGTTCGGCACTTTCCCCACGCAATTGATTCAAGAGGTCGAATCCTGCGCCCGATTGCGGAGCAGGTACCGGGCCAGCTGATCGGCACCCCTGTTTCTTCGGGCGTCGTTACAGGACCTGTAAAAGTGATGCACGACCCCTTTGAAAAAGAGATCGAGCAAGGTGACATACTTGTCGCGCACACGACAGACCCCGGCTGGACACCGTTATTCATCAACGCAGCGGCAATATTGTTAGAAGTTGGCGGGGAGCTGCAGCATGGCGCTCTGGTTGCGCGTGAATACGGTAAACCTTGTGTCGCGGGTATTGTGAATCTGACCCGCAAGCTCGAAGATGGCCAGATGGTAGAAGTCGATGGCAACAGCGGTCGGGTGCGAATACTAGAAACCTAACGAGTCATCGATGTGGTTGCGGCGGAAGCAGTGACAATTAAATCGATGGTTAAACCCTGTTTTCAGTTCCTGATCCACCCATCCGACCAAACTCTCTTAAGTTGTTCGTCGCCATAGCTAAAGACATCGAGACGTGAGATAAAGTCCTCGAGTCCTTCGTAGATAAGTATTTTGAACCGCATTTCCCCGGCTTGCCAAAGTATCTTGATCAGGTTTGTTTTTACACCATAAAGTCAGGGTGGCAGCTGCTAGGCAGAGAATGGTTGATGTCTGACTGGCCCTGATCTACTAGCCTAAAATAGGTGGGGTTAATCACAGACCGGGTTTGCTGGTCGGGCAGGGGCGATTTTTATCCGTTAGTACCGACCATTGAACGGCTGCCGGCGCGTCAATATAGGACAAGAAAAGCTCGTGTTCGGGTCGAATCGGAGTACGTTTACCGGTACTGTCAGGTCTTCGTCATGACCAACACTTCAGTTCGGTGGCGTCGCTTGAATATTTTTTTTAATAGGGAATTTCCATGTCAGAACTAGTGTTGAGAGGAGATAGAGAATGAGCGAATTAGATCAATTCCGGAATGAAGTCCGGACTTTTCTCGTTGCAAAACTGACACCTGAGCTTCAGCGTGCTGGCAAGCTGGAGGCTGGCATTTATTCCGACAGACCCGTTGCAGAAGAATGGCTCGCGATTCTAGATGAGCAGGGCTGGGCCGTGCCGAGCTGGCCGCTCGAATGGGGTGGCACAGGCTGGTCGGCCGAGCAGCATGCTATCTGGCAACAGGAGCTTACGCTCGCCTCAGCGCCGTCATTGCCACCCAATGGACCCAGAATGGTCGCGCCAGCGATCATGCACTATGGGACAGAAGCGCAGAAAAAATACTACTTACCACGCATTCGTGAGGGGAAGGATTGGTGGACGCAGGGTTATTCAGAACCCGGCGCCGGGTCGGATCTCTCTTCTTTGAAATGCGCAGCGGTGCGTGATGGCGATGAGTACGTCATCAACGGTAGTAAGATTTGGACAACACACGCCCACTTTTGTAACAAAATATTTTGCTTGGTTAGGACCGACTCATCGGGCGTACAACAACAGGGCATCACGTTTCTGCTCTTTGATATGAATCTGCCAGGCATTGAGGTTCAGCCGCTGATTTCAATTTCAGGCGATCACGAATTCAATCAGGTGTTTTTCACTGATGCGAGAGTGCCGGTATCCGGTAGACTCGGTGAGGAAAATGATGGCTGGTCTGTCGCCAAGTACCTGCTGACACATGAGCGCGGCGGGCGGTCTGCGACTGCGATGATGATGAAGGTCGAAAATCTACGCGGCTTTCTTGGCAGCGAGGCGGAGCGGGGTATTGATTTGCGAGATGATGCAGATTATATGGCTCACTTGGCTGCTCTTGAAATCGAGATTGAAACCTATATTGCCTTCGAAGAGCGGGTATTTTCTTCTGTCGCAACGGGTGAATCGGTCGGCGCTGTTTCTTCGGTACTAAAAATTCGGTCCACCGAATTGCGGCAACGCATCGACGAGGTCGTGCTGAATGCAGTGGGCTACTATGGCCTGCCGTACCAGCCAGGTATTCGCGAGTTTAGGAATAGTGATTCACCCATAGGTTCAGATACAGCAGCGACGGCAGTTCCGCGATACCTGAATAATCGTGCAGCAACGATCTACGCAGGTTCAAATGAAATTCAGCGAAATATCTTAGCCAAGCAAATGCTCGGGTTGTGATACTTGGAAACATTGCCACGTCGGTGTGATTGAATGCCATTCGTGAGTTGGTGGGAGACGTCAACTTTCTGGGAAGCTCCGGAGTGGATGGTTAGGAGTAACCGAAAGTGGCAGTAACGTGATTGCCTATTTTAAACTGCATCTCCCTTAGGCTACCAAAGGATCTTGATCAGACCTGTTGCTGGAACTCGTCGTGCCAGAGTACGCCAGCCTGTGGCTGGTCTAGTAGCGTCGGCTGGTTTTTTCCCGTGCTTTGACCTTGCGCGCCCTGGCGATAAGGCAACAGTCGGTGCGCAATCTTATTCTTTCGCAATGCGCCCTTGAGTTAAGGGGCAGGGCTCGGGAGTCAACCCAAACTGTGATTCATGGTGTGTGGCACGCTGGTTCGGATTTCCTTGCCATGCAGTTCGTGGTCCCTGATTGTCCTGAAGGTCTCCTCAACCACCTCCTTTCCACCATCGCCCGCGTGGTAGATATTGGACAGCATATATAAGGTTCGAGCAGCAGCCTCGGTGAAGACGAACACTGTGTCGACGAACTCGTTGTCCTTGAAGGTGGGTGGGCGGGCGCCATCAAAAATTAGTTCGCAATTTTCGAAGGTGCAGTTATGGAAAGACTTGGCGTTCAACTCGATGCGTTCGCCTTCGAAAGTTTGATCCGAATAATGCATATCAAAAGCCTCTATAAATCCGTTGAGTCAATCATTGTCCTCCTCCAGCGACTAAATTCAAATGCTATTGGTGACCGGCTTCAGGTTGGTGGAGTTTGATGAGACTTTCGACCTTGGAGAATGGCACGCAAGGTGTTGGTGCAACGCGTCATCTAGTAACAGGTTTGGGATTAGAGTGTGAGTTCCTGCGCGCACCAGGACGCTAGACTCGTCGGCTGCATACGAAGTAAGGTCGGTGGGTTCGCCAGAACTGGTGTGTGCTCGTACTGAGGGTATTTACGTTTAAGGCTGGTCACAGCGTTCGTCGCAGAATCATGAATTGCCAGAGATACATCGTTCATTGAAATGATCGAGATATCGAGATCAGCGCGAATCCACCATAACTGGTTCCAGTTATTGGAATACTTGTCGATGATCAAACTTCCCCTGCTGTTTGTTTCAATGTTGCGGATACGTTTCAGTTGGGAGCCCTGTTTGGGTTTGCCGTCGATAGGTGACCAGAAACATCCCTCCAGCCAGGTAAATACAAGCGGTACCTGATGCGGACTACCATCCGGGTTGATCGTCGCAAGCCTTGCGACCGTTGATTTTTCAAAGAGTTTCTCAATAACAGGCGCTAAAATTTTCAAGCACTGGCCTCTGTTAAGTGTGGGCGTGGATATAGCGTCCCAATTGTTTGTTCTCCTCAAGCAGCGGACCGCGGTCTGTTACTCCTGCTGCTTATGGGGGTGCGTCGATAGGTATCTTAAACCGCATTTCCCCCAAATTGCCAAAGGATCTTGATCATCTCCTTGGGGTATTGTCCCCAATCTAGATGTCCGAAAAGACCGGGTTAGTCCACGCTGACCCCATTACTTCTCGGATTTAATTTGGAAATGGAACAAAGTGAATCGCGTCGAAGTACTTTCGAGCTGCTTCTGCGTGAGCCTCTGCATCGATAGACTCAAAGAAACGCTTCGAATAGCTAAGTTGCACGCCGATGGTTTTGTCAAAAGGATGAATACAACGCAGCCCCTCAGAGATGAACTTGGCGATGGTTTTTTCTCCGTTTGCAAGAACGGCACCTGAATCTTTATAGGCATAGGAATAGGCAACGCAGATTGCGTCACTCCTGTGAGTCAATTCTTCACTAGCGATTGGATCTTCCACACGGGGGTCAGCGATATGATTTTCCTTACGCCTCTTGATTTCTGCGGCAAGAAATTCTTCGGGCGTGGCATAGTCCACGACTCTAAAGAGTTGGGCTGAGCTAACCAGTGATTCGTTTTCTTTCGGTCCTCTCTTGATCAAAACCAACATTCCGTAGTCCCTTTGAGTCAACGACCAGCCAAATGTTGGATCATTTTCAATCTCCAAACCGGGCTGCTTAATGGTATTAGCCTCGTTGTAGTTTTCCTCTCTGATAGTTTGCGAAATATTCTGATTCAGAGACTCAAATTCAGCGCTTAGCTGAGCGCATACCCGCTCACTTTTCTTGCAGATCTGCCTCGTCCTAACTCTTACAGCTCCATCATGTTGAAACACTAGGCGCTCAACCACCGCTGGGTGCGCAGGATGTCCTTGTTGGGTGAAACTCCACAAATAAAAACCAGACTCTGCAAGAAGCCATCCGTTTTTTTCGTAGAACTGCACGGTGCTCTGGGTCCGCAACTCCGACTCAACTTGTTTGACTGAGTCAAATCTTGTAAGTACTTCTGCTAAAGCTTGCGAACTCACAATGACAAGGAAACACCAACAAGAGAGAGGTA
>Ga0307997_10000674_pt1 | contig 15721 bp, 14 predicted proteins | sample Davwhametageno36_FD_203165 | JGI IMG/M metagenome (GOLD analysis project Ga0307997, IMG submission 203165) | Marine microbial communities from Davis Island wharf, Antarctic Ocean - #36 | ecosystem: Environmental > Aquatic > Marine > Unclassified | place: Antarctic Ocean: Davis Island wharf... | reverse complement strand
AACAGATAATGTGTGCGACCCGCTGGTTTCCACCCATGATTCAACGTTCCTCAAAAACGTATACCGCAATAGTGATTGCGGAGATATATATTTAGAGGATGCGTCCAATTGAATGATACGATTCATCAATGGTTCGTTTATTATAGTTGGCATTGTATCCGTTTTTACAAGTGATGCGGGATGTTCTAATTGTGTACGACCCATAAATTCATCCAATGTTTCAGGTTGCGAACCATTTGTTGCAAGGTTTGACAATACCAATGCAAACAATGGTAATGGAAATACCTGGTCGGATACAGCATTGTATAATTGTTCTTTTGTAATATTATCATAATCCAGTTTATCAGTCAGTTGCATGAGCCTCAAAAACGGACAGGTTTTCTCATGTTTGTATTGTGTCATTTATACAATAACACAATATGTTTCTTCCACAAACGATTTACGTTCACTCAAACTCCGCATCACCATTCAACATGAATCCAATTTCATCACCCACCTCATCGTCACCGGTTACATTGAATATCGCACACTTTTCATCGTCGTCGCCCACTTCCACGAAATACATGGTACCGTCGATCTCCACCTCTTCCAGTTCAATGTCCGAGTCTTCTGTCTCCTCTGCCAACTCCTGCTCCTCGTCATCATCACTCTCCTCTGCCAACTCCTGCTCTGCATCATCCTCATCGGTCTCCTCTGCCAACTCCTGCTCTGCATCATCCTCATCGGTCTCCTCTGCCAACTCTTGCTCTGCCAACTCTTGCTCTGCCAACTCTCGCTCTGCCAACTCTTGCTCTGCCAACTCTTGCTCTGCCAACTCCAACTCCTGCTCCTCATCACTCTCCTCTGCCAATTCCTGTTTTGCCACCACCACATCCACCACATCCACCACATCCACCACATCCACCACATCCACCACATCCACCACCACCTCCTCAATCTCCAATTTGATATTTTCCACATGAGCCTCTTCTGTCAATCGTTTATTCAGTTCCTCCAACGAAACAATACGACGATTCAATATGAGATTCTCCACAACCAACCGCTTATTCTCACACTCCATCTCTTGATATTGAGGTAACCCAGAAACAACCTGTCCCACAATATTCTTGTAACCCGTCAAATTCACATTCTGATCGTACACGCTCGCAACATCGGCAACCGTCTTGGTCAACATGCTGCATATATCACTCACCTGGCGCTCAATGCCTGAAATTCCCGAACTGGTATCACGAGGATAACTTGCGTCGCTGGAAGAGTACATTGGTATCAATACCCCCCATATATCTAAATCGTTTATGGGGTGCGAGTGCACCACGCACCCATACCCACATAAACACATTGTGTGTGTAGGGTGTACTTTACCACCACCACCACATCCCATGACAGAACTCAATAGATGCAACGAACTATTCAAGACCATATGTGGCACGTACGCAGACAACGACTTCATGTTGAATAAAATATCCCGGTACCTATTGAACGAACTATCCCCGAAACTGCGGGCCGAGAATTGCGACCACGAATCAAACCCTGCCCGCGAATCGTGGTTTGCCAAACATGCCGCGCATATAAAGAATTCGGTGATTACCCAACAACAATTCTTTTACATTGGGGGGGCGAAACAGTTTGTAAAGTATGACGGGGTGGATTACCGATCGACCACATTCGACTGTATTTTGACCGAGGTTCGCGATTGCATTGTCCGCGATATTGCAAACAGTGTGTCGGCCCCAACCACGGGACTCACCGAATGGAAACAGAATGTCGGGTACGAGGTGCTGGAGGAAATCCAGAATGTTCCCCTCCACGAAACCATCCCCGATTCGTCCACCATCCAATCGGTAATCACGTCCATCTATCCCTCCATATTTGAAACGCGCGACGAAGCGAAATATTTCCTAACCATATTGGGAGATTCGTTGATGGGAAAGTTCCCCAAGATGGTATATTTGACAAGTCCCTCTGTGAAACCATTCATTGCCACATTACAGCGCGATATCAGTCTCGTCATGGGAATCCAAAACAGTCTTTCCGGTATCAAATATAAATACCACGACCACGTGTACGCCGAGTGTCGGGTGATGAACGTATCGGCACATGCGGAAGTTTCCCACGCACCCTCACCCCTCAATATGTTCGCAGTCGCCCTCCACTATTCGGTGCGCCACAATAGCGGGGATGAGTTCGCCACCAGATATTTATGTTGTGATACAACGGACCGGATATTCTGTTTGCGCGACAATACACAACAGGACATTGTTTCCAAATTCGAGAACGATTCGATCCAACGTGCGGACCCCACCAGCGGGTCGCACATAACCCAAAAGGAAATGTTGTTTCTATGGAAGAACTTTTTGGAAATGAATAAACTACCCAACGTCATGTTTGCAAGTACATTCCTGGATATCATTGGTGGTGGGACAGCAAATCAGGGCACCAACACGGACATGGATTTCCCAAACAAAATTAGTAAATTCCTGCCAGGGGTCAGTTCCTTTAATTCCTTCTGGGACGAGTGTATTGTGAATGGTGACAGTGCGGACGAAATGGAAATGGACGAGATCACATTCTTGTACCGAACCTTTCTATCCACCACCACCAAGCGCCCAATCACACTGGATGCCAATGGGATTGGGAGAATCATGCGACACTTTCATCCAAACGTATCCATAACACAGGGTAAATACGTGAGTGGAATTCGCCATAAAGATTGGGACAAGAACAAGCAGGTCGCGGATGTACTGGATGATATACATGACAAGTTGCTGGACCGAACCGACCAATCTCATGCAATTCCATTCAATGTACTGTATAAACAGTACACCGGGTGCGTGAATGATGGCTCGAAAATTGTATCCAAGCGGTTCTTTGAATCAGCGGTTACGCGGCAATTGTTCAAACACGTACACAACCAATCCGTATCGTGTACGTGGTGGACCATTTGATGGGATTGCAACGGTTGCTAACAGATTACAACGGATTGTTCCAACGCATCATCAACTATTGGATAAAAAAATTGATTTAAATACATTTGTGGGTGTATATACAAACATACACGCACACATGTTGCATGCTGAAGAAGGCAACGCATCCAACGCATCCAACGCATCCAACGCATCCAACGCATCCATAACAGACTTTGATATTGACGATGCATGGGACACGTTTTCCATGGGGATGGATGGGGGGTGTGATGTGCTGGTAGATACACTGGAATCATCAAACGATCCAAGCGCATATGCGGAGTGTCCCGAACCAAGTCCGCTCAAGGTATCTACAAAGACGAAGATTGCGTACATTGAGCCCCATCTTGACGTGTACGATTTATTCTGGAAAATTCCCATTGTTCCCTACCATACCCCAACCCAGGGCACTGTCAAAAAGGAGATGAAATGTAATTCCAATACGAAGGAGGAGTTCGCGGATATGTTCCGTCGGTGTGAAAACGAGGAGTATGTGCGATTTCATATAGTGAAACATATTGACAAAACCACGGGAAACATCCATTTCAAGGATGTGCGAAAAATCATATCGGGTATATCCAAGCACGACGTGATTCATAAACGGGGGAAGCAGAAGAGCGCGTTCTTTAACTGTATAGTGGTTAATATCCGCCTTAAAATCGGCGATATGTTCAAGGAGTATCACATCAAGTTATTCAATTCTGGAAAACTCGAGATGCCCGGAACCCACGAGCCAGGCGTGTATGAGGCGGTAGTTTCATACATATCAAAGATGATTACAGAAACGACGGGGATACACACCACCGTACTGAACCACAACCATACCGCGCTAGTGAACTCCAATTTCACTACTAATTTTCACATTGACCGTGATAAATTGATGAATCGTCTCAAAACGTACGACATAATTTCGTCTTTCGACCCGTGTTCCTACCCTGGTGTACGGAACATTATCCGATTTAAGAATATATTCGCCGCTTTCCCGGAATTGAATGATATGGGACTAGATGTTAATTTGGAAGATACCATCTCCTGTATGATATTTAGAACTGGGAGTGTGCTACTTATAGGAAAGTGTTGCGACGTGATGCTGGACCATCTCTACAAATTCATATGTGGTATATTGAAGGCGGAGTACAAGAACATTGCTGTGTAGATTGGTGTGTCATATGATGTGTCATATGATGTGTCATATGATGTGTTGCTAACACACGACATTCGCACCGTCTCGCTCACGACCGCAACCTTAATTTTTGTATATATTCAATAGTGGTATCTTCATTATTGTCCATACTGTACTGTATTATATCCCTCATCACGGGAAGAATGGTACGATTCACCGAATCAACAATTTCCTTTACATTATGTGGTATATGATCGACTGATTCGTTATGGGGGATTATCATCATATCGCTGTCGTGGGACCCTTTGGTCGTTATTTTTGATTCGGAAACCTGTTTCAGTAAAACCTCGTACTTTTTGGATACAATGGTGAGAGCCTCGTATATAACGCTTGTATCTTCGTCCACGCAATCAATCATTCCCTTATCGTTCGTGATGGTTTTATCGAGTATAAACATGGATGTATCGAAATTCGTGAATTCGAACAACCCGGGATATATCCCAAACTCCTTGTAGAACTCAATAAAGTACATTGATGCCCTGTCGGTGTGTGTTTTAATGTGTTCCATATCTTTTCCTTGTACTGCCAGATAGATGAATACTTTTGATGCGATAAAGAATCCGCACGAAATGTTGTTTGAGAATTCGCCCGATTTTTCTATACAGGGTTCATACATGATCCACTGAATGTAATGGTTCATGTTATCGACATATTCCTTGATATATTCAGAGAGCGTGTACTGGTGCATGTGCTGTTGCATGTATATAGTACAGACAAAATTACCACTCCGTCCAAAAATACGCGCGAGATAGAGAATGCGTATATTTTCCATAATTAAAAGCCATTGAAATACTATAGGAAAATGTCGTCCATTGCCGAAACGAGTACCGAAACCACCATGCCGTCAATCTCAGTTATGGCGTATGCAGCCAAAATCGCCATCGTCCAAGACAGACCCATCATGTTGGATTACTGGAAAGATGCGTGCGACGGAACCGCCTTCCTTGGTGTCAACAGTAGTGATGAGAAGCAACTTGTGAAGAGTGAGAGCGAATACACCAGTCCTATAGCAAAGATCTTCACCATTGAGAGTGATTGGATCATTTCCACAGAAAACTCTCTGTACATTGTTCCTGCATCGATAAGCCGTAAGAGAATCTGATGATATAACACTTGCAACACATCACTTCATATCGAATATGAGGTGATGAAATGTGTGTGGGGGTTGTTAACAGATCGATCCCCCGCTACCCGCTACCCGCTACCCGCTACCCGCTACCCGCTACCCGCTACCCGCTACCCGCTACCAATAACCAACATTACAAAACATTTCTTACAAAACATTTCTTACAAAACATTCATTTTTACATAATATTTTAATATAATTTATAACGCGGGTAGCCTGTTCGGTCATGGTGATGTCGCAAATACATTCGGTGATAACATTATCGGGTAAACGAAGTATCCCATCCAGCCCATGAATGGGTTTGTTGCACTGGTTCATTCGCCTCAATCCAACGATTATTATCCTGGATGTGGGTCGCCGACATAGGATGTTCATCCAGTCGCGCACGTACTCTCCAGATACACGCGCATCCCATGTGGCATCATATACAAGTATGAAAATATCGTTATTCAGCATATTCCCGTACGGAGAAACTGCTATATCATGTAAAATATCATTTGTACCATTGGTTCGCCCAATCCCCGAATCCCAGTAAAACACCAGGATCTTTGTGGATGGATTGAGCCCGCTCTTATCTATCCAGAAATCGTACCCAATGGTTTGGATGGGGGTATTGTATGCGGTGTTCCGCAGGTAATTCATAAATGTTGATTTACCAACCGCCCGATCCCCCACAATCACAACCTTGTTGGTTTTTGGGGTTCCCACACAAACCATTTCAGACGATGACCGCGGATGTGGTGGTACGGGTCTGGACGTTAATTTGAATACATTGAATAGTGACATCACCCTGTTAGATATATAACCGATTGCACTGGATACCCACGATAACATGGTAGGGACCGATACATTGTATGTATATTATACTTACAATGTATAATTATATGGTGTGGAGAACCATCCGCTTATTTATATTTCAGCATATCGTCCACGCGGTGGTTGGTGTGGAACGTCTCGACCCCATATATATCTTGAAGTAGCATCCATTCGAATAGTCCACCACAGTATATTTTCACGTCGGTGAACCCGAACGAAACCAATTGTTCGTATTTCTTAAATGCCATTGTATCGGCACAATTCAGCCCATACACGATAATCTCTGTATTTTCCGATGAGGCCAGACATCGGTTTATGGTGTCCACTTCGGTTTCCGGCGATAAAGTGTTTTGTATGCGATGGGTTCCTTGCGTGTCGGAAATGGTTGTAATGAGAATCGCATGCGAATGCCGTTTCAGCATATATTCAAAATTTATACATTTGGGTGGGATGGCACCACTGAATGAATTCCCCATGCGCTGTACTAATATGTACTATGTAAAGTATTTACATGAGTATGTGGTGTGGGGGTGGGCTGTTCGCAACCCCCCATATCCCACACACCACATGATTTAGACACAACAGATGAGAGAATCGTATGTTGGCTCCAATTTGTATATTTATAATTCTCTTGTTTGTATACGTTCATATTCGGTACCATATCCGTCCAGGAACCGAACCAATCATTTACGAATTGACCGATCCATCGCGAGCCCTTTTACACGATACGATACATCACAAACAACCCGTGAAATTCAGTACGTCACTGGGTGATGAAATTGGACTGGAATGGGGACAAATTGTTCGCACCCACTCGACCTATCACGTGAATGTGAGCGGGGACGGGGGTGCGACTGTTGTGGAAATGCCAGTGGTTGGACTCAGAGAAGGGGTAGATAGTGAGGGTGAGGGTGTGGGCGTGGGCGTGGGAGTGGACGGGGTTGACACCACCCCCACCACTCCCACCAATCACAACCACCTCTTGTACGGGAACGAACGATTCATCGCCGAAACATCATTGGTGGAAAAGTTCACCAATGTATCTCATATGCTCCGTCCCCATATGATGACGCGGGCAACGTATGATTTGATTGGTAGTGTGGATGATGTCGGCACAGATCAACCAACGCGCACCCCACACGCCCACACACATACTGTCCCCACCGCATCGTCCGCGCACATAACTTACCTGATATGTACCGCGGGATCGGTGAATGTGAGACTATGTTCTGGGAAATATACCTCCCGTATATGCCGCGATGCATCATTGGCCGAGAAGATATCGCACCTATCCTTCTGGGATAATTCGGGGAATATCGTGAATGAAGAATTGCTCGCGCAGATTGATACCCAGGATACGGTGGTTGGCCCCGGGTACGCCATTGCGATTCCCGCCCATTGGTGGTACTCGCTGGAACTGTCCCCTGACACGACCGTCGCCATGTTGCGGTACAGATCGGCCATGAACGAACTGGCATCCCTTCCGGAAACTGTGCGGGCCATGGTTGGGTGATGGGAGGCGTTGGACGGGGTACAGCGACCCCCAAGCGCAATTGGGGCCGCCGACCACCCCCGTGCGATATTGTGTACAATATGTTTATGTTATTGTGTACAATATGTTTATGTTATTGTGTACAATATGTTTATGTTATTGTGTAGAATTCTCTTACTGTGGGGTGGTCGGCGACCCCAATTGCGCTTGGGGGTCGCTGTACCCCGTCCAACGCCCAATCACCCAAACGAAACAGTGATCTCCACATCATCTTTGCGAATCGTCTTTGAAGCGGATACAGACAATTCTTCTCGCTTCTTTCGGGTCTTGTTCACATCAGTCCCGCCTGGTTTACGTTTAGCAGTACCGTTCCGCGCGTTCATATCGCTCTCTATATCCACTTTATGTTTATCAATGTATTCAATGATCTCATTCTCAAACGCCCATTTGAAGAAATTCAATTGTCCAATGGTGGTTTGGATGTTCGTGTCATTCTCATAAGGAATCGTGATCCGATCCCAGCGACAGAATGGATCGAACCGGCGTTTGGAGTAGGATTTCAATTTCAACTTGTAGTCCCCGTACACCTTGAACCGACGGCGGTTGGATAACTGGTAGATCGTGTAATGGGTCTTGGAATAGTTGGTGACGAACCAATCAATGACCCGCAACGATGTTTCCGACTCGCCGTTGATAATGGATAGCATACGTTCCATGTTATTGGACGACTTGTAGTAGCGGAGTAAATTGTTAAGCAACAGTTCATTTTGTGTAGTGAGGGTGGCGTTCATCATATGGTATAGTAACGATAAATCATTAGGTTGTTTTAGCCAATGGCTTCAAGTTTCTTACATTCCGAAAAATATCCATTCATGTTCTTTACAAACACCTCGTGGGCCATCGTCCCTCTCTTCAAATTACAGCCAAGGCATGCAATGACTGTATTCTCATTGGTATGAGGTAACATATTATCAATACGGTCCAGGGTCCATTGAGATGATCGAGGTGGTTCCGGGTCGGATGGTTCGCAAACCACGCACATCATCCCCATTGTGTGTTCACAGTAGCAGCATTTGAGGGCCGATCCAATCAATTTATGCGTCGTTTCCTCCACAGTCGCATTATGGGTTGGATCGCGCCCCATCGCCGTATCCTGAGCGATATACCCCCGGAGTTTTGATTTGATGTGACTGGTTACTCGGCGAACCATATCCTCGCCCGCACAATGCCCCATGTAGATTTTAGATAAGACGGAGAGATATTCACGAACATATTGTTTAGGAATTGTTGCGTCAATAGGTTGTGTCGCGCCGACCCCAACATTCCGGACAAGTTTCCTAGCACTGCGTTTGGATAGCATAATGTGTTTTGACTTTGGTGGCATTAAAAATCTCAATATACTATATAATGTCATTTGTTAAGAATATAGGAACCCGCGCCGAAGTGTGGCACGGAACTGCTAAACAGACTTCTGGACGATTAATGAAACCCCAATTGATGATGAATAAGTGGGGACGTCTTGTCTCCAGGAAGAAGCACGGCACTGCGTCCAGGGAGAAGCGACTGGTTAAGGCGGGGTACGGAACCAAGAAGGGATCGTTTGGATGGGTCAGTTTGGATAAGACGGGAAAGAGGCGCAGTGGGTCCAAGAGGCGCAGTGGGTCGCGCAGCGGGTCCAAGAAACGTACTAGGAAACGTCGTACCAGGAGGCGATAGATAGTTTGGTGAGTGGTGAGTGGTGTGTGGTTGTGCCCGCACAACCCAGTGGAATCTCCTACATGTAATTCATACATGAGTCAGTCTCACGTATGAATTGTATCACCTGGGTAACCCTAACTCTGGGTACACCCCCCTGCATCCCCACCCCCACCCGATTGCCGCATGTGACTGGTCGCCTTTTCATTTTGATGTTTCACAAATGATTCAATGTTATGGTAGGGTCTGGGGTGGGATATGGATGCCCGAATCGCGACAATAGTTGTATCCGTCACAAACTCATTGTTTGAAATGGTGTGCGCGGGCACCGATTCTTGAGCCAATATCGCCTTCAAGTCCAGCTGTGTCATATCCATCTTGGCGGGGTACTCCACATCCAATGTAAAATAAATATCCCCCTTCTTATCGTACGCTGTATGTTTCAAATGGATCCCGCACCCCTCCACACAATATCGACCGGGTTTCACGGGGGTGGATGAATGGATGGTGATTGGATATCCCAGCGGGTGAGTGATGGTTCGCGAGAATCCAGCCAACGAATCGTACAGTGTGATTTTTATAGGGGTCCGCAATTCCAAATCAATGGTATTCTCAATAACCTTGTATGTCTTGGATGCGGTGTATACGATTTTGAAAATGAGGTCGCCAGTGGGGGATTTCATTGACTCGTTTGTCATTCCAGGGAATACGAACACGGTGTTCTCTGGGCACCCGGGGTACACATCCAAGTGCAATACCTCCTGTTTGGATGTCGTCGCATTGTTTCCGCATACTTTTCCCAGTCCGCCACACACATCGCACTCGGCCTGTTGTTGCATCACCATCGGCCCCATGGACCGTCTCACCACACGAATTCCTTGTCCTCTACATGTCGAACACGAAGATATTTTGGTTCTATCTATGGTGGTTCGGGTGATTCCCAGAGTTCGTTTTCGGCCCTTACATACGTCTGCCATGGTCAACTGGATGGTTTTCACTATATGTTCGGGCTCAATGCGAGATGTTCGGGAACTCGTGGGCATCCCACCCATTCCCGGTATTGGGAACCCTTGCATCCCACCCATCCCACCCATCCCACCCATCCCACCACCACCACCACCACCACCACCACCAAAGAACGATGCGAAAACATCCTCGTGGCTCATCCCACCCATCCCACCCATCCCACCCATCCCACCCATCCCACCCATCCCACCACCACTCTCGTCAACCCCTTGTTTTCCAAATTGATCGTACCTTCCGCGCTTCTGGGGATCCGATAACACCGCATACGCCTCGCCAATTTGCTTGAAAACCACTTCATCTCCACCCCTATCAGGATGATGTTTCATTGCCAGTTTTCTATAGGCCTTTTTGATCTGCGTCTCGTCCGCATCGCGGGGAATATCCAGCAACACATAGTAATCGTCGCTCATTAGTGTAATGTGTATTGAAATTTGTAAATGGTTTTTCGTATCACCGATTGTTGATCGCATTCCATCACACCATCAACCAGTCTGTATCTGGTTTGGCGCTTACGCGGGATTCTGTCCTTGTATACGAGTCATTTAAAATCGCATCAATTTCGTCATCTACCGATATACCAGACAATTTGATCGAAATACTGTCCTGTTGCTCCTCCCGTGACTCCTCATGTGACCCATTCCTCAGATTAAATAATTTCTCCATATGAGCCATTTCTAATTGTTTTGTTTTCAACGTCATATCCTTTTCGTAATACTCTGTCATGACCGCTTTCATATCGTACATTTGTCCGTTATCCAGACATTTCACTTCACAATCAAATTCACCGCTGAGATCCAGATCCAGATAGTGGTCGGTCGGTTGAATGTGTGATTTGCGTGTGTGGGCGTGGGTGTGGATGTCCCCGCCCCCATCCACCCCCTCCGATCTACACCAATCGTTATCTTCTATTTCCAACATTATATTTCGGATGCCTGGATCCAGCATGTACGATTTGAATATATCGTCAGAGTCATCTTGGTGGAATGCGATGGGTCGTATTTTAGGTTTCGCGTGTACATCATATATCCACGACATTTCATTCATTTTTAGTGAATATATAACGCAGGATCGCTATATATTCATTCGGGTTATACATCTCACCACCACACCACCTCACCACCTCATCACCCACTACACATCAAACACTCATCCGGCTCCGCCCCACCACCACCACCACCACCACCACCACCCCCGCGCTTCTCCGGTTCAATCGTGAATTGTTGCGGTTGGTGCTTGGGTTTGCGACGCAAATAGTACTGCCCCGTCTTCAGACCCTTGGACCACGAATAGAAATGCATGGCGGTCAGATTCTTGTAGTTGGGCTCCTCCACCCATAAATTCATGCTCTGGGATTGACAAATGTACGCCCCGCGGTCCGCCGCCATATCAATCACGTTTCGCATGGACATTTCCCAAACGATCTTGTACCGCTCCCGAATATCCGCGGGGATATCAGTTATTCGCTGAACGCTGCCGTGGTCGCGGATAATTTGGTCTTTCATCGCCACACTCCACAGCCCCAACTCCACCAGTTCGCGCATCAGGTGGCGGTTAATCACCACAAATTCCCCCGCATTGGTGCGGCGCGTGTAGATATTGCTGGTAAAGGGTTCGAAACATTCATTGTTGCCCAGGATTTGGCTGGTGGATGCAGTGGGCATCGGTGCCATTAGCAGGGAATTTCTGGTTCCCCACTTAATAACATCCGCTTGTAATTCGTGCCAATCGTACCTCGCACCGGGTTTCACGCCCCATAAATCGAATTGGAATTCGCCGCGACTCAGGGGAGATCCAGAGAAGGATGAGTAGGCCCCGACAGTGGTTGGTGGTGTATCTGTCGCAACGGCGCGTGCAATCTCTGCCCTGGTCGGCTGGATCTTATCCATCGCATCCATCAATTCACTGTTAGAACCACACATATTATCCACCGACCAATCCCTGTTGTGCGGTACATCATCCTCTCCCATCCACGTCCACGTTTTCTCGTTGTACTCTGGCACGATGGTGTGTGTGATATCGTACGCGCGGTCGCGTGCCAGTTCCATGGACTGGGTCATCGCTGCGTGGTAAATCGTTTCAAAGATATCCTTGTTGAGTTGTTTCGCCTCCGCCGACTCAAAGGGCATCCGCATCATTGCGAACGTATCGGCCAATCCCTGGACACCAATTCCAATGGGACGGTGGCTCAGATTACTGCGGCGCGTCTTTTCCGTGGGATAGAAATTCACATCAATCACGCGATTCAAATTAAAGGCAATCACCTTGGCGACTCGGTGGAGGGATTCGTGATTGAACGTTGGTTTGTACGCCGCAATAAACGCTTCATACCCGTTCCAGTGGGAAGGCGCGGTGGACACAGTACCGGTGATTTGGGGAACCGTATTCGCCACCACCCCATGGTCCCGCTCAATCTTCGCAAACATATCTCGACGCTCCATATCGTCGTCGACAGACACCACTGTGTGTGGAATGTTGTTCTCCATGAGGAACCGCCTGAGCATCACACAGTACCGGCAATTTGCGCGGGAGTACACGGTGAGGTTGGAGTGGGTTCCATCAATGGGTTTCCACACTACAAATGTGGACAGCGCAATGGATGCCAAATTACACACCGCCGTCTCCTTATCGTCGCTGTACTCCATGATTTCCGTACAGAGATTGCTGGAACGAATCGTTCCCAGGTTCTGTTGGTTGCTCTTACGGTTCGCCGCATCCTTGTACAGGAGGTACGGGGTTCCCGTCTCCATTTGACTGTCCAGAATGGCATACCACACATCCCTCGCAGGTAAAGTTTTCACCGCCAATCCCTGTGATTCGTAGGATTCGTACAAGGATTCAAACTCGGCTCCGTGGATATCCGCCAACCCCGGGCATCTGTCGGGACAAAACAGCGACCATTGTTCGTTTGCTTTCACGCGACGCATGAAGAGGTCGCACATCCACACTGCGTAGAACAGATCGCGCGCGCGTTGCTCTTCGTCCCCATGGTTCTTCTTCAGGCTCAGGAATGCCATGATATCGGGATGCCACGGTTCCAGGTAGATGGCGAAGGAGCCGTTGCGCTTACCGCCGCCATTGTGAACCAATCCATTGTGTAGAGTGTAATCATGTGTTTCCTTCATTTGAAGGTCGTACAGTGTCCCCTTGTACGTGGTCTTCTCCACCGACTGAACACGGGTTCCCAACAGATCACCATGTTCAAAAGACTTTGTCCATACACCCGTACATTCCGTTTCGAGTAATTCACAGATACGTTCGGTTTTGGGGATACGGAGACAGTAGGCCAATCTCTTCGCTGTGATCGGGCCTTTCGCCGTATCGTGGGTCTCGCCAATTCTATCGCGAATGTATCCACTGGTCATGACGCGCATACGCAACAACATGTACCGCATGCTTTCAATCAGATTTCTCGATGTGGAATCGAAAACAATTTCGTTTCCAACACATCCGTCGGTATCCATCATCCCCTTCACAATCTGCGATATTTTCGCAAGAGGAAGATTCAACCATCTGGGATGGACGTGCTTCTCCCCATTTGTATCGTAAATATCTGCGTACCTGAACGGCAAACATATGGTCTTGTTCCAACGAATTCGAGCGGTGTTTCCAGTCTCACTCACGTGATATTCCACACATTTCCCCGCCATGTACTGGGTTACACGATGCATCACACGAACCTTCTTTGTCGCGTGAAGGGTGATGTGGCCGGTTTCGATATTGTTCTTCATGTACCCATCTCCCAGAATCACTCCGTACACGTAGCAATCCTCTTCCGTCAAGGCCGTGATATCATGTTCGTGGGTAGGGACCCGGAACAGCATCATATCCTGGTCAGTCAGATCCTTCACATCTTTCCATTCAGGGACACATATCTTCTTCTCCAATCGGTTACGAATCACATCATGGTTCAATCCCTTCGGCTGGTTCGCCACCACGTACACGGGATGTTCGCCTGTGATTTGGAGTGGTTCCATGGAATGCATAGTCTTGATTTGGAACATCTCGCCATCGTAGGGATGTTCCAGGACATTTTCAATCACTTCCGCCTTCCCCTCGCTGTTGAGTACCCGGGTTTCTCCCGCACATACATTCGCAATACACATTGGTCCCTGGGTGGTGTATATGTAAGTTTCCGGGGTCACACATTGGTCCACGTAGCGCGCGGTCATATTAAACACCCGCAACATGGGAACAATTCCATTGGAGGTTCCATTGGTTCCGCGAATGTGCGACCCGGTTCCCCTCACATCGTGGATGTGGAGTCCAATTCCCCCCGCCCATTTAGATATCTTACTGCAATCGCCCAAGGTGGAGTATATCCCATCAATCGAGTCACTCTCCATCCCCAAAAGGTAGCAGGAACTGAGTTGGGGGTGTGGCGTGCCCGCGTTGAATAGTGTGGGGGTGGCGTGGGTGAACTGTTTGCGACTCATCAGATCATACGTCTCCAACGCCCTATCCAGATCCTGTCCGTGGATTCCCAACGAAACACGCATCCACATATGCTGGGGACGTTCGCGGATCGATCCATTGGTTCGCAACAAGTACGCGCGTTCCAGGGTCTTCATCCCGAAATAATCAATATCAAAATCACGATGGAACATCATCGCTTCCTGGATGCGTTCCTTGGTGGGTGAGGTGGTTGCGGTGTGATGTAAATCGGCAGATATAAGAGGGGAATGCTTGCCGCGCACATCGGTAAAATCCCACAACTCGCCCATAACTCCGGCGAATGATTCATCCGTGTTTTTGTGGAGATTGGATACCGCAATGTGGCCCGCCAACACACCGTAATCGGGGTGAGTCGTCACCATGGACGCGCATTGCTGGGCGACCAGTTCGTCAATTTGGGAAGTGGGAATCCCATCGTACATTTGTTCAATCACATTGATGACCAGGTCATGGTAGTTAATTCGTAAATTCGCCGCATCGCCCAGGTCGCGGATACGGCGCATGATGCGGTCAAACTGAATCACTTCCCTCATTCCATTGCGGTTCACCACACACATTTCCGTGTTGGTGGGTGAGGGCGCGGTGTGAGTGGTGGTGGTGGTGGTGGTGGTGGTGGTGGTGGTGGGAGTGGACATGTTTGGGGGTTCACAAGACATACATGATGTATTGTGAAATCTCTATATTGTATTGTGTGTATCGTATATTCATTGTGTAGACAGGAATTTCTCTATATTGTCCCTGTACTGGGAGTGATTCGATTTCGAGGGTGTAAATGGTTAATTTTTTTCCCTAATAATTATTTCCAACCTATAGTGATCCGACATATCACAATCACCAATTGTGAATTCCTTCACCAGTTCAACTATATTGGTCATGCAATGGTCAATCACTTCCCCATCGGGTGTTGTTGGTGAGATATTATTTATGCGCACGAGACCCAGTTCATTTAGACAATTTCTCTCATCAGT
>Ga0307997_10000671_pt1 | contig 15759 bp, 2 predicted proteins | sample Davwhametageno36_FD_203165 | JGI IMG/M metagenome (GOLD analysis project Ga0307997, IMG submission 203165) | Marine microbial communities from Davis Island wharf, Antarctic Ocean - #36 | ecosystem: Environmental > Aquatic > Marine > Unclassified | place: Antarctic Ocean: Davis Island wharf... | reverse complement strand
GGAGGAGGGAAGGACAAGAGGAACGGGGTAAGAACGACTTCAAAGACGCTCTCACTCTGTGGGGCACTCGCGTTGATGGTGGCAGTAGTGGTGGTAGTAGTGGTGGCAGTAGTGGTGGCAGTAGTGGTGGCAGTAGTGGTGGCAGTAGTGGTAGCAGTAATAGTGGTGGTAGTGCCGGATCAGGAATAAACAAGAGTAACAACGGAGTAGTGCGACCGGGAAGAAGGAGATACCCAGTCAAACTGATGTACCACAAGTTTAGTTTCACCGCAATGCTTCACATTGATTTGACTTTGTGGGGTGATGAAATTGACGACATCATACTGCGTAAAATTGGAGAGAGAACGACGAGCGATGGTGGCAGAATCACACACCTGACGATGGACGCGACCAAGCTGCTGACTGATGACAGCGTAGCGTCTATCTATGCTCGAGGTGGGCATTTCCCCAGGCTCGAGGCACTGAGTGCACGTCACTGTCCGTGGCTTGGCGTTTCAACAATTGCCGCTGTAGCTGGTCGTTGTGACAGGATTGTCCGGCTGACGTTGGACGGCTCGCTCCAAGTTGGTGATGCTGCGCTGGTTTCAATTGCTGCCTCGGCGTTTGCCAGTCTTCGCGCTCTTGACGTGAACGGATGTGTTGCCATCACTGATCGTGGTGCTGTTGCAATTGTCACTGCTTGCGCACATCTTCAAGAGCTAGGTCTTCAAGGTCTCTTTCAACTCACGAATCGTACCCTCGAAGCAATGGTCATCGATACCGAGGCACCAGGAATGATTGGAAGCATCACTCGACCCGCCGAGCTAGCAAGTCATGCTCCTCCTAAATTAGAGAGGCTGTCGATCTCTGGGTGTCATGCTATTACTGACGACTCTGTATGCCCTGTTGTCGAGTGCATTAAGACTCTGACTCATTTAGACATGACGGGATGTTATCGACTGACGGACAAAGTAGCGTGGAGCTGCATGCAGACGGAGACGTTGTACGGACCAAGGATGAATGGTGGTCTTCCCAGACTACGTTTTATCGGGATGGGTGGGTGTGTGCGTTTTACCTCCATGGCACTGTCGCAGCTGACTGCGGCCAGCTTTCCACTTCAGACGGTTCGTATGCCAGGTTGTGTTGGAGTGGAGGACGAAGGTGCACGCGCCATTTCTTCTCTTGTTCACTTGACGGAGCTTGATTTGAGTGGATGCAGCATGCTGACGAGCAAGGGCCTCGCGCACCTCGGCAACGGGACATGCACACGGAAGCTGCGAACTCTTCGCATGGTGCGAATGAGCGAACGATGCTTCGACGAGGGCTTTCGTGCGTTCATACTCCGATGCAAGTCGCTGGCGTTTGTCGATCTGAGCGATAACGAGGATCGAATCTCTGATGGATGCGTGGGTGGAATTATTACGACGTGCAGACGTCTGACACACGTCCGCTTCTGTAATCTTGCACTGCCGGCGCTGTTTACCATGGAATGTGTGGCAAGATCCATTGGTGACGGAGATGAGACGCAGACGCTAATGCATGTGAATCTTAGTGGATGTGCTCTCATGGACGATGACGCTGTCTTAGACTATATGAGAGAGAAGAGGAATCATTTAGCATTGAATTTATCAAGCTGCAAGTTGATCACTCGGATTGGCATTGTTGGGACACCGAACTGGAGACTTCACACGCTGGGCATTGCAAACATGGCGGATGACGTCGTGAACAACGAGACAGTACGCGAGCTGACGTACACACATCCTGATTTGACGGCTCTCGACTTGAGTGGCAATAAACATGTCACGCACGTCTCTGTTGATGTGATTCGTGTCAATTGTCCAAAAATGAAGACTCTGAACGTTGCTGGCTGCCAAGGTCTGCTGCTTCGTGGATTCGAAGTGGGAGAGGAGAGCAGGAAGAGGAATGAGGAGGAGCAGAAGCACCACGACGAGAGAGATGAGAGTGAAGAGAGGATCAGCATGCGCTCTGCCTTGTACAGGATTGCGCAAAACAGTCCGTACGTGGCCGTCGTTGGCTTTAATTCTAGCTCCAGCAGCTCGATTGTGGAGGGTGACGAAATGACAGGCGAGTCCGCGTACCAACCATCTCCATTTGGATTCTTTAAAAGAGGTGCAACTCCAGAGGAGCAGCAGCAGCGCGATATTTTTGTGGGTCTTCGTCCAACTTTCTCCTCGCATGCCAAGGAGTTCCGAGACAAACACTGGGTGAGAGAAATCAGTGAAAACGAGAGTGCTATCATTTGTCAGTCTGCGTACAGGTCGTACTTGGCAAGATTATTATTTAAAAAACTTGCGTGGCACAAAAAAATGAAAAAATGGTTCAGCTCCGTTCGGATTCAAACTCAGTGGAGACGATACCATGCCGCCGCCTACGTTCAAGCGTATCGATGGGAGAGAACGAGTGCCACGCGAATGATTCAGTACATTTGGAGACGACAACGAAATCGAAAGAGAGTACGTCGTGCAGTGCTGTACTGGAAATTAATGGAGTTGAGGAAAAAATTTCACCACTGGTCGGAGATTGCTGCACACATTATCGAGGAGAGAGAGGGTGCCGATGAGAGGAGATGGAAAAAAATGGCGGACAAGTTCAAAAGAAGACAGATGATGATTCAGTGGGTCCGACCCGGCTTTGTTGGGTGGCAGTGGTGGGCAAAGAACGAGCGTGAGACAAGAGACAACAAAAGAAATTCACAAGCAAGAGCACTGTCTTATTTTCGTAATCATAATTTAGTCAAGTGTATGCACATTTGGAGGAGCAAGATACCAATACGAAAGCAGTGGAGAAAACACAACGCGTTCGTCTTCATGCAGTGCGTCTCGCTGAAGGCACACAACAGAGACACGCAAATTGATAAATATCGACGAGCGGACGCTGTACTACGGTACAAGGCTCGCGTCATTGTCATGGATATTCTCCATTCTCACGTGCAGGCGCAACGGGCAGCCGTCGAGGCGGCCAAGAAGCATGCTATCATGACGTTTCGAAATCGATGGACCATGTCTGCATTTCGCAGCTGGGTTCATCTGCGCGACTGGCGACGCAAACACAAGGAAGATATTCTCCGTGGCGAGCGACACTGGTATTTGAAAAGGACGAAAGTAGCCATTCTGGTCCTGATGGAGAAAGTACGAAAAGAAAAGAAAAGGAGAGCGGACGCGCTACGAGCTCTTAACTATTGGATTAAAGCGCAACTCGCCGCTGCTTTCAAAGGTTGGTGGAACAACGTCGTGGAGCGTCAAGAAAACAGAAGAGCGATGGCCAAGGCAGTGGCATACATGCAAAATCGCGTGGTAGCAGCAGCTCTGAACCAGTGGCATGAAGCTGCGAGGTTACAGATTCGTGAAAAGAAGCTGGCGGAAGGTGATGCGAGAAGGAACGAAGCAATTCTTCGTCGTGCTGCCTCAAAAATAAGAAATCGCCAGGTGCGCCAATGTTTTGACTCGTGGATAGCGGAGACGGAGTACATGCAAAAGTTCAAAGTGAAATTTTTAATGAAGTGGAGAAGAAGAGAGATTGCACACTTCTTCTATCACTGGCTGGAGCTCCAGGAGGAAGTGTGGGAGCTCCGTGCACAGGGCGTGTTAGAGAAGTTGAGACTAGACAACGCAGCAACAGAAATACAAAAAATTGCGAGAGGAATGTTAGCAAAAGCCGAGTGGATCAAAGAAAAGTTTGCGACGGAGTGGGCAGCAAGAAAAATGCAGGGTGCATACCGCATTCGTCTTGCCCAGCGGAAATTGTACAAGCTGTGGCGGCACCAGTACTTGAAGGACTTTATCGTCTCGACGGAGGAGGAGTATCCAAAAATGATCGAGGAAGATCGAATATCACATGATTTGGAGAGATGGTGGAAGGCGTCGACATATATTGCTTGGCAGTGGGAGGGTTACAAAGCAAGAAAATTCATGTGGGGTGTGCGCTTAGACAGTGTCAAGAGAAAGAAAGCATTTGAAAAGATTCGAATGAAAGAGATCATGGAGGAGGCAGAGAGAAGAGAGCAACAGCGTGAGATTGAGGCCGATCGAAAGGAGGAGGTTGTCATTATGATACAAAGATTGTGGCGAGGTCACCTTGCAAAAATTCGTTATCAAAGAAAATGGCTGCTAACGTTTTACGAATCGACCATGTGTGTCGTGCAGAGAAACGTGCGTGCGCGTCTTGGTAGACTACGCTGCCTTGCGCGATGTCGCTGGTTGGTAATGCGAAGAAAAATATGGTGGGAGAGAAAGAAAATGGCAATTGTACTTCGAATTCTTGGTTTTCGAAAGAAACAGTCGCAAGAAAATCTCATGGAGTCTTTGGCAGCGTTTGGATTTCATCCAGAAAGTTACAACTTGAATCCACTGATTGTCGTCAAACAAATATTGATGGATGTGATTGTTGCCAAAACTGCCGTGACAGATCAAATTAAGCTATTTGGTGCGGGTGGATTCAATGAGAGGCGTCGTGCCAAGTTGTATGGGATTATTGCAAGAAAAAGACATGCGAGGTACACTGCTCAAAAAGGACATGCTGTAAAAATTATTGCCAAGGGAACACGAAGGAGAGGTGAGACAGGGTACGTCGTGAGAGTCGACTCGCAAGGGCGCCACGCGGAGAAAGTTTTGATGATTAAGCTAGACAAGGATGGAAAAATTCTTCGCATGCGGTACTGGGATGGTGGCACTGGTACTGACGAGTCACGTCCAAACATGCAGATTGTTTGTGTCCGTTGCTCAAAAATTTTAAGAAATGATGGTTACTCTTGCAAACGATGTAAGAGAAAGTATCGAATTCAACACGAAGGATTTCCAATCATGGACGTGGTCAAGGTCCGGGAGAATGCATTGAAGCTGAGATTGGAAGGTGAGAGAATGGGTGTGATTTTTCGTGAGGGTTGGGCAGCACGAGTCGTGCAGCGTGCTTTTCGTGCAAGGAGAAGCGCGAGAAAGTCAAGAAGATTGCGGGAAAAAATTAAAAGGTACAGGATAAAAATGATTCATCGATACAAGGTCGTCTTTGGATGTCTGAAAATGAGAACAAGAGGTTGGCGCGAGTGGTTCATTGATAAAAAGGTCATTCATGAAAGATTGCTCCCGATCGAGTTATATCCACCACACTCTTGCGTCCCAAAGTGGTACACGCGTAGAAAGATTGCAAATCGTGAGGCTAAAGCACGCGGATTAGAAATTACACTGGCATTTACCATGCGAGAGACAAGAGTACGCAAAGCATCCAGAAGAACACGGCGGGAGACAATGCCCATGCGAGCGTGGACCAGCGGAAAGGCGCGTGGAAAAAGGATTGGAGACACGATACGCAGGCTCACGCGGCACAAGCTGGCAAATTCCATTGCTGGCTGTACGGATGGTGGATCAAGGGCAGGCTGCGGGAGCAGGCTGGCCATTGGCATTGCAGGAATGTTGGGGCGTCAAACGTGGCGAACGACTGAAGAGGAGCACAAGACGTGGGCACGATTTGTCCAGCTCCCCTGCTTTATCGAAAGCCCTCATGTCACGGCGTTGGGATGGGTCATGTATCATGGGATGATGGATCGCAAGGGAATGCCACATGGTCGTGGAATGCTGACCTTTCCAGGCGGAAGAGGGTACGCAGCCGATGATTTGAAGGATATTCCGAGATGGAACGAAAAAGAATGGTTTTTGTACTCGAGCATCAATGGATTTTTTGAGCATGGTAGACCAGTGGGGGACTGCCTGATTGTGTTCAAAGGTGGCATGAGATACGAGGGTCTGTACAACGGCGAGCCTCCCGAGTGGGGCCTAATGACGTACAAGACGACGTCGCAGAGGGAGGCTATGGTTGCTGTTCACAAGGCGCGATTAAAGTATGGACCCAAGGAAGAAGAGAATGCGGGGGTGGAGGGAGACGAAGTAAAGTTGGACATTTCCGACGACGAGGACGACGGTCCAAAAGAAAGTTTGATGCAACGAAAACTCCGGGAGTCTGGCGGCGCAAAGAAGGAGGAAGAAGAGGAGGATGAGGAGGGTGAGGAAGATGAGGAGGGTGAGGAAGATGAGGAATTTTCCGAGGATGAGTTTTCCGAATCGGAGGAAGAGGAAGAAGAATTGAGTGGATCGGACATTGAGATTGAGGAGGAGAAGATTGACGAGGGAATGAAAATGACGTTCTCGGGAATGAAACCGCACGATGAATCTGAAAGACCGTGGACACCAGGACCGGAGACAATGCCCAAGCTGTTTCGGCCGTCGACGGCAGAAATTAAAGTGCTGGACACAAGATTTAAAAATCGTCCTCAGAGCATTTTCAAAAAGAACTACCCACTGGATCGCTTTGTCAAAGAGGACAGTCGATTGGATGGATGTCTGCTAGACGGCCAGTTTCCCAACTATGGATTCAGCAATGATAAGTACGATCCTGCGCACAAACGACGGTTCCAATCTGCCTACAGTGCTGATCCGTTTGCGGGTGAGCTCCTTCGTCTTCCTGATCGACACATTCTTGACCACGTCTACTCCAGCTACGGTCGTCTAGGGAGTGACGACGCCGCAGACGATCGTGTCTCCGTTGCCGTGCAGGACACTGCAAAAGAGCTCTGGGATCTTCTGCCTATGAACGTGCATGGCAAGGTGAACGTCGAGGACGTGCTTGCTGCAGTGGACGTTGGTGGTGTTATCTACCGGCGCATGCAGGTGGCACTGGGCAAGAGTGATGAGGACGAGAAAAAGTTTGAGCTCGAGCTTGTTGCGTCCAACTTGCAAATTTTTGAGGATGGCGACGAAGAGACAAAGGGAGAAACGAAGGGTGACAACGAGGAGGAGGAGGACGACGACGACGACGAGGATGGAGATAAAAAACAAAGGTCAGGATCAAGGCCATCTTCCCAGCAGAGCAGGGGGCAAAATCAGGGCTCGCGACCCAACTCGCAAGGTGGCGCAGAAAATCGTGGTGTTTCGGAGATTACAAAAATACACCAGTTTGCTCTGTCACATGCAAATGCTTGGTTGGGCGTGCTGGCCACCGTGCGGCCTGCTCCTGTGTCTCTGGCACGGTCACGGACACCATCGATTGCAGGATCGTCGTTTGCTTCGCGTCCTGGCTCGCCCTTTGATTTGAGCAACCGTCCACAGTCGAGACAGAGTGTCGTTAGTTTTGGTGCTGCCGTCGTTGTCAACATGCTGCCGCCTCTGGGCGAAGTCAAAGAAGAAGACGAGGAGGGTGACGAGGGTGAAGAGAAGAAAGACGAGAGTGCCAGCGAAGATGAACAGGAGGAAGATGGTAACGAGGAACAGACAGAAGTCATAGCCGAGTCGGACGAGGTGGATACTGAGAGCATGGGAGAGGAGAGCAAGAGGCCAACTCCGCTGCCAACGCCACGTCGACCTGACGAGAATCGTGTTCTCGATCAGATTGAGTTTGAAAAGATGATTGTGGACGTTTTAAATCAGATTGATACGATCGAAATCATGTACAAGGCACTGGAGAAGACTGCTGAGAGTGCTCGCGTCACGCCCATGCACGTTGCTGAGCAGTGGGCGTTGGACGCGTTAATTCGCAGCAAATGCGCGGAGATTGGAAAAATAGAGCTCTTGGGTGATCCTCACGAGTGGCCGACGCTGTTGGAGAGCACGGCGTCCGAGTGGGACACGATGGAAACCAAGGAGGAGTGTATGAATCACAATTTGGATCTTCTTGTCTTTGCCAAGTCCGTGTGGGATGTCCACAGTGGCGTGCACACAATCCGGTGCATGTTCACTACGAAGCGGATTAGCAGCAGAGTGAAACTCATTCCCAACATTTGTCCGGGTGCGAACATCGAAGGATGGTTGCCGAAAGAGACAAGAACTGCCTCTCTTCTCTCCCTGGGATCAAACGGTTCAGAGGGACAGAAAAACAACGAGGAAAACAACTTTTCTGAAATTCCTGAAACGTTGACTAAGGAAAAGACTGAGGCGGAGGAGGAAGAAGAAGAAGAGGCAAGGCTTGAGAGAGAAAAGTCGTACGCTTCCTCGGTCACAGTGAAAGAATGGTACGATGCGCTTGACGAGGAGTACGAGATTGATCGTGCGTTGGATCGTGAGCTGGAGGGTCTGACGAAGAAGCAAACGAACAAGATTCTAAAGAAGAGAAAGAAAGAGACCAAAAAGGCGACCAAGCTGGAGGCTAAGCGGAGAAAAAAATTAAAGCTCAAGGGTCCACCACCACCCAACGATTTGCGCGGATGGTCGGAGAGACATCCAATCGCAGAAAACGTGTCGAATCTTGAGTGGTGCGAGAGTCGTTTGGTCCACGTGTACCCCAACCATCTCCCGATCACAGCTTTCTCTCTGGCATTTCGATCGTTGTCGTTGATGGAGGATGAGGAACGTGAGAGGAAAGAGCTCGATGCGCTGCGTGCCAGGACGCCAGGTCCCGAGGGAAGGACATTTGATGATCAGTGGGGTCGAATTACGTTGCCGAACGGCGAAGTCTACGAATCTTATATGGTGGACAATAATTTTGATCCACAAGGACCCGATGGGAACGGTGGAATTAGTGGGCGGTACTTTGTCAGCATTCCAACAGGAGAAATGTACGATGGTGACATGGTGGAGGGAATGAATCATGGGTACGGGCGTTACTACTACAAGGATGGTACGGAGTACGAGGGTCAGTGGTTTGATGGGAAGAAACACGGGCAAGGAGAACTACGAATTTTTACAGGTGAAATATATCGTGGTGAGTGGAGAAGTGATAAAATGCATGGTTACGGCGTCCACACATTTACGAATGGGTCTGAGTACGAGGGAACGTACGACACGGGAAAATGGCATGGCAAGGGTGTCTTGATTAAAGCGAATGGAGAGAGGTACGAGGGTGGTTTCAAACGTGGCAAGTACCATGGATGGGGACGAATCACGTATGTTGACGGTGGAAAGTACGTCGGTGACTTTTTGAACGGAGTGAGATCTGGAAGAGGACATTACATCCCACCCAAGTCGCATTGGAATCGTAAGAACATGAAGGAGGAGTACAAGGGAGAGTGGAAACACGACTGCATGCATGGGGACGGCACTTACTACGTGAATCAACCTGAGGGTTGGATTAAAGTTCGGGAGGGTGTGTGGGTCCATGGGACTCTTCGTGATTGGCTTCACACGCATCACAACGACATCGCGACGGCAAGATTTTGTGAAATGTTTGCTGGACGTGGTGCTCTATCCGCGTACGAGGCAGGCCAAAACTCAGAGCTGGCGTACCAAAGGGCTGGTTTTCATGCGGATGCATACAAATGCCGCGGCAACTACTCGCAGTTTGTGGCCCAAAATCTTCCACATCTTCCACCTGGTGTCAATCCAGCGGATCGTCGCGTGCGAGTCATTGTTCGTACCATCATGAATCAATGGATCCACTCATATGGTCTCGTGGAGAAAGAGATGGTGGCGATGGATACGCTACTGCACGTCACAAAGCAGCTTGCGAAAGTGGAGCCACATGTTACAACAGCACTTGAGGCGTGGGACGATGCCAAAGAAGAGGTGTTGGACGAGCGTGAGGCAGTCGAAGAACAGAAGCAGGTCTTAGAGGAAGAGGTCGAAACGGTAAAGGAACTGACCGAGGAGAGAGACGCTTTAGCAGAGAGATTAGAAAAGTTTTGGATTGACGAGGACGAGCGCCGCATTAAAGGGCAGTGGTTAAAGGCGGCCACAGATTTTGGTGAGGGTGGTAGACTTGATTTGGTGACGAAAGATTTTTACAACATTCGTACCGTGTCGAAACCCAACCCTGTGCTGAAGAAGCTTCTCTTTGCAGCCTCGGTCATGTGCTACAACACGATGGCGGACATGAATGAAAAGTATGGCCAAGTCAATGAAAAGACAGGAAAAAGGATTGAGTGGACTGATGACGAGTGGCGAGCATCAAAAAATCTTATAATGAAGAGTGATGACAATGGACAAAATTTAGATATGAGTGCGCTGCTAAATGGTCCTTACGACGTCAAGCTGTGGGACGAAATCAAACGATTTGATATTTTTAAGTTGGGCGCTGACGAGGATCGAATTTTAGAGCTACAAGAGATTGTGTACGATCCACAGATTGCAGCAGGAAGCCCATTTCTGACTGGAATTTCAAAAGCAATTCCACCATTAATTCATTTGATTAAACTTACCGTGTCATATGCTGTTCTGACGCGAAAGTTGGTCCCCGTCCAAAAGGAACATCAAGTCAAATGCTTGGAGCTCGCAGACGTGGAGGAGGGTGTGAAGTTTGAGCGTGAAGAGTTGGAGGAGAGAGAAAATATTCTCCAGGAGACAATTGACAATCGTCGCAAGTGCAAGGCTATCTACCGAGAGCAGCTGGACAAACTTAATGAGCTTAGAAAGCTGCACCAGAAAATTTTGGCTCTTCGTAGCGGCAAAGAGGACTTTGTGACCGACGAGATCCCAATGCTGACACCACGACCACCACCTCTCCCCGTTGAAATTCGTCCCGAGTACCCTTGGCCTGTTCTTTCGAACGTGGCTCTCATGCAGCTGGTTGACGAGTACTGCTTGGTTGTCAACGAGAAGCTTATTGCACCGTGGATGGATGCCATGGTGCAGTCCGTTGAATTTGCATTTGATCAGCCGGACACGCCGCGTGGTGATGCTGTCGAGGTCATTGAAGAGGAGCCAGAGAAGAGAAGTGACGAAGTGTTTGTTGAGATTGAAGACAACTTTGCCTTGGGGATGCTAAAGCATGAGGAGGCAGAAAAAGCATTGGCAAAAGCAGAAAGAAAAGGAAAGGAGAAGGATATCAAGAAGAAGAAAAAAGCACTGAAAGCAGCAGTGAAAAAATTGGAAAAAGCTACGGTGGCACTGGACAAGGAATCGAAAAAAATTAAGCAGTTGTGGAAAGCAGAAGCAAACTACGAGCAAACGACCATGCTGCTGAAAGTTGCAGAAGACGAAGTGAAACGTTTGAAAAAGGCCAAAAAGATCAAAAAAAATAAGCTGAAGAAGGCAGAGACCGAAGTAAAACGGTACAAAAAGGGCATCACTAAGTGCTCAAACGAGGTAAAAAAGGCAAAAAAGGCACAGAAACAGTGGGAGGCAGACGAGGAAGAGAGAAGGATTGCTGCCGAGGACACATCGGTGCCCAACGAAACGATCGCCAGAAGAACTGGTGAACGAATTCAATGGTTGGAAGATCAAAAAGAACTCAAAGAGATCTTAGATTTTGTCTGTGACGCGGTAGCAAACTGTGCAGATCCAGCGGAGACTGTGTACTTTAAAGAAGCGCATGACAGGTTGTTAGCTTCACATGCTGAGAAAACTGCTGCTGCTGCGGCAGCAAGTATGATCATCTCACCTCACCCTGTAGAGAGCAGCGAAGGGCGATTTGTGCGCTTGTCGCTGGATTTTTTGAAAGTAGACGCAGTAGCAAAGCAAGGTCCACTCGTTATCGGTGAGAAGGCAATGCTGATTGAGCCGTTTTCAGGAAAAGGAATTTTACACAAAGGTCGATTCCACGTGCAGGTGCCGAAAACTGGCGAGACGTTTTACTACAAGCGAAAAGCACTGGTGCTAGTACCAGAGGATGAAGTAGAAGAGGAGGCCAAAGAAGAAGCGGAGGACGACGGATTATCACGTTTAAATTTAGAGGCTCTGATGAAGAAAGTAGATGAATTAGAAAATGGTATCACGAGAGATCAAATTCGCAAGTATGGACCCCTTGATAAGAGATCAACTTGGATTGACGTCTTGAGGTCTGATGGATTGCAGGAAATGACACTGGCAGAATTGCGTGAGGTGGCAGGTCCACTCCGAATGAAGAAACGTCAAATTGAAAAGTTTGGTCCAATGGAAAAGAAAGAAACATGGATTGCCATTCTAAGATCGGACGATCCTGTTGCAGAGGCAGAGACAAGACCGAACACAGCAGCAACAGGAATAACTTTGTCCTCTCGACCGAGCACCACGGGAACTGCTGATGGAGAGAACGGAGCAGAGAGCATGCTCCCCATGTATCCATCCCTGCTCGACGGTGACGAGGGTGCTGGTATTCCTGAAGTTGTGGTGTACGAAACTATTGGCTTTCGTATTCCTCATGATAATTTGACGCATGAAATTCTCGTCACTGAATCTGAAAGAGCAGCGATAAAACCAGTAACACAGTACGATGGTCTTGAGGAGGCACAGGCGGAAGTAGAGCGTCTACGTGCCGTTCTCCGTGGTGTGGTTCAAACTCCTGAAGACGACGAGAAACTTCACAACAACAGAATGTTAGAGGAGAAGCAAAGAAGAGAATCGGACAAAGAAATTCTTCTCGTTGTCGAATCACTAGTGGACAGCATTGTCCGTGTTGATCACAACAATCGTGTTCAGGCTGGACTCAACGCAGTTGCTGACCACATCTACTCAAACACGACTCGCAAGGAGGATGAGCTAGTTGACACATTGCGACAAGAGACATTATCGCTTGATCTTGATCCATGGTCAGTAAGAAAAGCAGGCGAAGTGTTGCGTGAAGAGAATCGAGGTGCAGTGAAGCGTGAGAGGTGGAGAGAGTTCACTGCAGCAACGAACGACGAGGATGAGAAATTTGCGCAAGCAAAGGACGAGGTGATACGTCTTCGTCGCACGCTCAAAAGAATGGCATGGAACGTCAGCATTTACAAACGTCTCAACGTGGAGACAGAGATGGAAACAAAATTTCAAGGTGCTCCACAAATTAAGAAAGGTGTCAAGGGATATTTTGGACGTTTTCACGAAAAGGTTGATCGGTACATGATGCGGGACGTGAAAGATTTGAACGATGTTCTCGACGTCCAAGAACTGAAGGGTATGGGTGAGACTGCGTTAGTCACTGCTCTTCGCCGCTCCAAGTGGGATGTTGACAAAGCAATCTTTTACGCATTCAAGAACAAACCTTCGCTGATTGCTGAAGATCATGCACGCGTTGCCAATGTTGAAGAGGTCAAAAGACTTCGAAGACTATTGTACGACATTGCAAAAGGACCAGAGCCAAACCCACCCAAAGTTGATGGAAGTACGGAAGAAGTACTGCAAGCAGCTCGCTCGGAAGTTACCAGGTTGCGTCTTTTGGGAAGACGTCTGCTGTGGAATCAGAGTCTTATTGATCATTTGAAAAGTGAAGTTGAGTGGGATGAAATTGAAAACTATGAAGTGAGTTGTTGTTTTTTTTCTTGTTGTTGTATTGCTATTGGAAGTCGCGCTTGTACTTTTTTCTCTTTCTCTCACATCTCTTTTTTTTTGTTCTCTTTTTTTTTTGTTCTTTTTATACTTTTTTTCTCACTTTGTAGACCGAAGAAATTCTCTCTGTTGCTCAAAATGCACCAATCAAGCCATGGGACGGCGTCGATGGAAATAGTCTGTCACACAAAGTTAGCTCGACTAAAGATCCTGGTGGAGGATGGGCTGGTGAAGCAGTCCGTGCAGCTGATTGTTTGGAAAGAGTTGCAGATCCAGAAATTGAAAAATTGCAGGAGAAAGTTGTGCGAAAAAGGCAGGACTACGCGAAAGCAGCGAAGAAACTCAAGAAAGCACAAAAGAAAAAGAAAGCGAAGGACATGGAAAAAGCACAAAAAGGTGTCGACAAAGTCAAGGCTTCGTTGCTCAAAGCTACCGAGCTGCTGGAGAAGAAAACAAATGGCATTACGGAAGAAATGGTTGTTGCAGCACGAAAACTCATGGAAGAAAAGGGTGCTGAGTGGGAGGAATACGTGGAGAAGGCACAAGCACATCATGACGCTCAGTTCAAAGATCGACTCAAAGAATTAAGAAGATTGAGGATTGCATTGGCACGTTTCAAAACCTCCATGTTTGAGTTTGAACATCCAACGGAGCTTGAGAGTTGGTTGGAAGAAACGCAAGTGAGAGAAGCAGAAGAGGAAAGGATTGCTGCCGAGCAAGCGTATTGGGATTCCATTGGTTACTATGATGAGAAAGGAAGATGGAAGGAGCACAAGAAGAAAAAGAAGAAGAAAAAGAAAGACAAGAAGAAGAAGAAGAAAAAAAAGAAGAAGAAAGACAAATAAAAGAACATCTCCAGGATCTGTACTCTTATTATATGTATGCATACACATCATATGTGTATGTACATGTATTATATTTAAATGAGTCAAATATAATGAACACGCAATTAAAATACGTAATTTAATTGTACACGATAAAATAATTCAAGTGTGTGTGTCTACACGCTGAATTGTTTATGTGGACATGTGAACAATCTATTTCAACTCCCCGTGCTGAAATTTGTTTCCTTTGGGCAGCATCGAGGGCAGGGGTTTTAAATCCGGCAAGACCATTTCCTTCACGCCACCCTTCATCTTTTCCTTGGTATAGTAGTCGTAAATCAAAAAAGAATGCGACAAAAAGGGGCACTCCAAGCACAGTGCGCGAAACGACAACTGATGTTTGCCCAACCGCAGAACCACGACTTGCCTAAAGTAATCCACCATGTGCAACCAAAAATAAGTGGAAGTCACGGGCAACCAAGCAATAGATGTTGTTGACGCAGAAGCACTCGTAGCCGATGTGTTCATCCCTTGAAACAACATTTTCAGGGCATCCTTCCTGCCATTCCTGTGTATGCTTTCGTACAGCATGCGAAGCAAATCGTAGTGCGTTCCCTGACCCAGCACATTCGTGTCGTACCACTCGGTGTTGTCAAATGTATCATCACTTGAATAATTGACAGTCAGCCTCTCTTGAAACTCCAACGACAAATCGTGGCGGTTGTAGTTGGCTTGGTTCCAATCGGCATGTGCGGCAGCTCTGTCGGTCCCATGCCTGATTCCCCCATCCCCCCATCCTCCACCACTACCGCCACTACCACCACTACCACGACACACCAGTTGGTAATGGTCCCTCGCTTGATTCACGACCCATTCTGCCTCCACACTTCTTTCACTTGCACCCGCGACAAAACCGTAAATTTTGTTGCTGCCCACGAATTGCTCGACCCTGTGCAACACGTTGGAAGTGCGCCGGACAATCGGAGGCAGGAACAGAGACAGAGGCAATGCCACCCAGCTTTCGCCGGCCGCGTACTTGCACTCAATCTCCTGAAACCACATCAACTCTTCCAACATTTGAACTGTCAAGCCGGCAGAGCTAGAGCCCTGGCCACCATCAACGGCGACGGTCACTACTTTGGTGGGACGTTCATGAATGTTTTCCAAACGAAACCGCTTGAGAATGTCTTCTTTGGTGATGTGTATCTTGGAGGTGTCGCTGGGTTCGTTCACGAGAATCATCAGCGGCGTCCCAATCATGGTGGCGTGCCGCCGCAGTTGATGCACCCATTCTGGATTGTGGTGCGATGCCGTCTCAATGCGGTTCGGGTCGAACGTCTGCAGCCAATCACAGCTGCCACCGCTCGATTCTTGCCAAAAAGAAGGAATAAAGAACACTACACCGTGCGATTCCGCAGTGTAGTGGTATAATAAAGGGGAAATTTTGTCTCCCCCACCCACATCCCAAATGTTCATGGTGGTGGACTTGTTGAGGTCGATGTCCTCCACGTTGAAACCTATCGTTGGAAAGGCTGTGATTATTTCTCCTAGTTTCAATGCATAGAGCACGGTGGTCTTGCCAGAACCTCCCGCACCAGTAAAAACAATTTCCAACTGCTGGTCAGCAAGACGGGTTTTGCTAGTGGTGCTGGTTGCAGTGGATGTTGAGGCACCGACGGCGTTGGTGGCGGAGCGGGGTGGTGCTTTGGTTTGGGTGCTGCCCATGCTATGCTATGACGAGGTCGGTACAATGTCCATGCTTTGGCGCTTTTGCTAAACCCTAACCTAAACCCTAA
>Ga0307997_10000670_pt1 | contig 15759 bp, 12 predicted proteins | sample Davwhametageno36_FD_203165 | JGI IMG/M metagenome (GOLD analysis project Ga0307997, IMG submission 203165) | Marine microbial communities from Davis Island wharf, Antarctic Ocean - #36 | ecosystem: Environmental > Aquatic > Marine > Unclassified | place: Antarctic Ocean: Davis Island wharf... | reverse complement strand
TTCAGTCATTTGCGCTGGTCGCCGGTGATCATGCTGGGCTATTTCGCCAGTATCTGGGTGCATCTGTGGTTGAATGGTTGAATGGATAAACGGTTAAACGGTTAACAGTGCGCTAAGGCCAGATTAGCAGGCCAAAAAAACTCCCGATTACGGGAGTTTTTTTTTGCCTGGCCATTGGATGCCGGGGCAGAGTGCCGAGCCCAAACCTGGGCGTCTAGCCGTCAGGCTGCAGATAAAACTGGAACATGCCGGCGAACAGGGCGGGATGGTCCTGTTCAAAAGCCTGCCAATGACTCAGGTCGACCATGCGCGGGTCATTGGGGAAGCGTTGGCCGTAATCCTTGCGCACGCTTTCCGGTAACACAAAACCCAAGAATTTTAACCCATGACGGTCGATCATGGCTTTCAATTCCAATGGCTCATATTGGAATTCCCGGCTGTGAAAGAGTAATTCTCGGCAACCACTGAGCGAATAGAAGTCTTGGCTGCTCAGCAGTCCACCGAAATTACCGGGTACCTTGCCGTCCAGTACAGTCTGACGCAGGGTTCGAATACCGTCTGTGGTGGCCGGCACATCATAGTGTTCAATAAGTTGGCGCATCTGCCGCACTGTGGCTCGCGCCTGATAGCTGTAGAGCCCCAGTTTCAGCAGACCCTTGGGTGCTAAGCGGGCCTTGAGCGCCGCCAAGCCCTGTTCAGGGTTTTTCATATGGTGCAACACACCAGAGCACTCGATCACATGGAACTGTTCATCGAGTTGGTCGAGCTCCAAAATATCGCAATTAAGGAAGCGTATATTGCCAATCTGATGTTGCTCAGCCATCCGTTTGGCATAGGCCAGTGAGCGGTTATTTAGATCGATGGCCAGTACTTCCGCGTTTCGGAAGTAACCCGCCACCTTGAGAGCGTATTGGCCAGTGCTGGCGCCGGCGATCAGAAACTTTATTGTGCCCATATTGAAAAAGTCCGGGGCGCGAAAGCCGATCAATTCACTCTCTAGGGCCCGGCCGAAGTTGGTCGGCGTGTTGTAGTCTAGGTGCAACCAACGCGGGTAGGGGGATGCATCATTGTCCGATTGTGCACTCTGAGGCAGCCCATCCGCTATGGAGCTCAATTGTTCAATGCTGGCCATCAAGCGCACCTCTTCGGTGGCGTTGACCACTACCTGTTGCACTAGAACCTGGGCATAGGTTGGCCAGCCGGTCACATCGAGGCCGTTGAGTCTCTCGATTCCGGGCAGCGCCATCAGGGGTTCATACATGGCGTATAGCGTGATCAGATGGGCGCAGCCCGGTTGGGTCTTCGACCGCAAGGTGTTGCTCAGTAGGTTCCGTAGCCCGATGATCAGGTCCGTTTCATCCTGATCGTAGAGATAAAGCTGTTCATTATGTACAGCATGCATCGCCAACCGGCCAGCCAGCTCTAGAAGTTCTTGGTCTTGATAGGTGCCGGAGATACAGTTTAGCAGCACTTGTTTTCGCAGCAGGGTAATAAATTTTTCAATCTCTGGGTCGGTAAAGTAAAGCCTCCCTAAGGCGAGATTGAGCAATCGATCGGAGGTTAAATCTTCTAAATTTACGCTCATATCGGCATTGGACAGAGCATATTTACACTTCATCAATGACATGGTCAGCGGCGCAAGAGCTTGATGATCGGCGCTGTCTATTTCCAGGCAGCTGATCAGGTCAGTCTCCAAATCGGGCTGGTAGCTGTCCGCCCGAATGTTTTTAACGAGCTCAAAAAGCTTGGCCTGTATATGTTGGTCATGTGGGTAAATCCGAAACAAACCTCGGTAAGCCTGAAAAGCGTGGACAAGCCGCCCTTGTCGAGCCAGCGTATAGGCTCGTGACGTGGCAGCCCGGGTTTCATTAGGTGCTAGTGTTTGGGAACGCGAAAAGCATTCCAGCGCACTGTCATAGTCCTTTGTGGCCAGACGGACGTGACCCATTGAATACCAACAGCCGGCGTCTTCGGCATCTAGCTTCAGCGCATCGGTTAAAAAATGATCAGCTAGGCGGTAGAAGCCCTCATCTAAGGCGATACGCGCCAATAAGTTGAGAGCTGTGCCCCGGGTGGCATCGTTACGCAGCAAGCTCGATGCATAATTTTTAGCCCAACCGCGATGGGCGATGGTGTGCTCGCTGCGAGTATTGGCATCGAGACTTTTCTCATAGTGGAGTAGGGCGCAGCGTTGCAATTCTGGCCAGTCTTTTTTGTCCAGTTCGTCTGCATCCAGGAAACCTTGTGACCCACCACGCTGCCAACTGCCTGGTTGTTGAAGTGCATTTGTCATAAGGAATCCTATTATTTACCGACTGGGATTGCCGCTTTGTGATGCAAAACGGCAGAATTTGACCGAAACTCAACCAATATCTGTCTTTCTTAGAACACAGCAATGGCCGTGCCAGCATGCCCAAAGCCCCGAAATACAAGGCTCCTGGCCCGATCAGGGCACAAAGTAGAGGCCGGCCGCAGCGGACATGAAAAAAAGGTCTAAGATAAAGAAGCAATCAGTCGATAACCTTATCAAGCCAAACAGAATGGCTCTAATTCGGATTTCAAATTTAAGGGGTGGCGTCATGTACGCGCAGGGAATTAAAGAATACCAAAAGGTTAGTACCCAGACTTCGATCGTGGATGCGGACCCGCATCGCCTTGTGCAATTGCTTTTTGAAGGCGCGACCTCGCGCATTTCCGCAGCCAAAGGGCATATTGAGCGTAAGGAATACGACAAAAAGAGCAATCAGATCAATTCGGCGATTAATATCCTCGGCGGACTGCAAGAGAGTCTTAATTTTGATGCCGGTGAGCTGGCCTACAACTTAGAACGACTCTACGACTACCTCATTCGGCGGCTGTTTGAGGCCAATATCCGCAACGACATCGGAATGTTGGAGGAGGTTAATGGCCTGCTAATGCAGATCAAGAGCGCTTGGGATGAAATCCGCGATCAGGCTTTACAGACTATGGGCAACCAGCGGCCCGCATAAAAATGTGGGGTTGGCGTGCTAAGAGATACCTTGAGATCGTTGGTGCCCATTTTTGACTATTGGTATGGGCATCAGCGAGCGCCCTAGAATAGCCCCTATAAATATGGCATTAGATTGGCGTTCGGTTGGCCTTACTTTACCCGCGCTCAAAAATCGCCGATATCATTGTTTTGGTCGATCCGACGGCTGTTTTTTGTCACTATTGGCAATGGTGTCGATCAGGCTGATAGTATTATCAACTTGTTTTATAAGATCGGCATTTCTTAAGCGCTTAGGCCTAAATTCGCCATATTGGTTAGCTCGCGCTCGCGGCTGAAAAAATTATCTTTGTTAGCCCTGTAGTCCTGTCAGTCGCCTCTGTGGCTATTTTAACAGAAAACACCCCGCCCCCTTGGTTACCCGCAAAACGACTCCCTAAGGGCCTTAGAGGGCCTTGTAGGCCTTTTGACGCGCTATGCCAAAAATTCGTCAATAAAAAACCACAATAATTTCACTCAGCAAAAAAACCTTAGTCATTAATTTGACTAATTGTAATTTTGCGTCTTTACTACGCCAATAATTTGAAAAGCCAATTTGTTGACGGGTCTTAACCCGGTCAAGGCCAGTAGTTTTCACTCAAAGAAATACAGACGCTTGGAGCAGTTCGGATGTGGAGAGAAATAAAGCTGTTATTGGTTGAAGATAATGACCAGCGGCGCCACGATCTTAAAGTGATATTGGACTTCTTGGGTGAAGACAGCATAGCCGTCTGCGGTGAAGATTGGCTGGCCAAGGCCAAGGATTCGGTCGACAGTGCGACCGACCTGGTTGGTATTTTGATCGGTGACATGGGCCAATCCCTAGCCAAGGCGATCGAGTCTGTTAAGGACTGGGATGCCGGTGTACCGGTCATTCTTTTGGGTGAGCACCCCGACAGCGAGCTGCTCGATGACGAGTTGCGTGCGCGTATCATTGCCAAGCTTAGCTTCCCGCCAACCTATAATAAGTTGCTCGATACCTTGCATCGAGCGCAACTGTATCGCGAACAATACGACCTGACGCGCGGACGGGATCAGCGTCGCGAACTCAATCTTTTTCGCAGCCTGGTAGGCAGTAGTCGGAGCGTGCAGACTGTGCGCGAAATGATGGCCCAGGTCGCCGATAAAGAGGTCACCGTGCTCATTACCGGGGAAAGCGGCACTGGTAAGGAGGTTGTGGCACGTAACCTTCATTACAATTCCCATCGCCGACATAAGCCCTTTGTGCCAGTAAACTGCGGCGCTATCCCGGTTGAACTGATCGAAAGTGAATTGTTTGGTCATGAGAAGGGCGCCTTCACCGGCGCCATTACCACCCGAGCCGGTCGATTTGAGATGGCCGATGGCGGTACGCTATTTCTCGATGAAATCGGCGATTTACCACTCAATATGCAGGTTAAGCTGTTGCGTGTCTTGCAGGAGCGCACCTTTGAGCGTGTCGGCGGCAGTAAAACCTATTCGGCCGATGTTCGGGTCGTGGCGGCCACTCACCGTAATTTAGAAGAAATGATCGAGCACGGCAGTTTTCGCGAGGACCTGTTTTATCGCCTGAATGTGTTCCCGATCGAGATGCCGGCCTTACGTGAGCGACATGAAGATATACCGTTGTTGTTGAACGAGCTGGTGGCGCGTCTGGAAAATGAGAAGCGCGGCTCCATTCGCTTCAACTCTGGCGCGATAATGTCCCTGATTCAGCATGACTGGCCGGGTAACGTGCGGGAGATGGCGAACCTGGTTGAGCGTTTGGTTATCATGCATCCCTACGGCGTCATCGGTGTCCAGGAGCTGCCCAATAAATACCGTCACGTCGATGAACAGGATGATGATTTTTTACCGCTTAATGTGATTGCATTGGCCGATGAAAGCCGACCCTACGTGATGTCCGAGCAATCCGCCGCGTTATTGCCGGTAAACGGTTTGGATCTCAAGGAATACCTTACGGATCTGGAAAAAAGCCTTATTCAACAAGCCTTGGACGACGCCCAAGGGGTGGTGGCGCGTGCGGCTGAAAAGCTGCATATCCGCCGCACCACCCTGGTCGAGAAGATGCGCAAATACGATATCAACCGCCGGGATGTCCTCAATCCGGTCGATTAGCGCGGTCCGCTGCATGCCCGCTGGGCTAATGCGGGGCAGGTCAGCGCATGATCAGGGGGCAGGCCGCCGTGCGCGCCCAAGCAAAACCGGCAACAAATTGCCGGTTTTGTTTAAAACTGGCACTTCCTTTGCATTCCCTCCAATACCGTCAAATTTTTGAATGTATATGCCTATGCAAGCTGTATCTCGAACTTCGGAAGCACCGGCCGCCGCCGTAACAGATCTTAACAAACAGTCTCTGGAAGAGTTGCAGCAAGCGTTCTCGACCTTTACGGCCATGAGCGAAGAACTCTCAGGTAGCTATCAGGTGCTCGAACAACGGGTTGTTGAGCTCAGCGGTGAGTTAGCCAGCCTGTCGGCGCAGCGACTGACCGAGTTGAATGAGAAAGAGCAGATTGCTGAACAACTGGCTAGCCTATTGCGCCTAATGCCTGCTGCTGTGGTGGTGCTCGACAACAAGGGTTTCATCGATCAAACCAATCCGGCGGCGGAGAGCTGGCTCGGGCAGGCCATGGGCTTCCCCGACACCGAACGGCTGCTAGGCAAGGCTTGGCGGCAAGTAGTCCGCCTGGCGTTCGCTCCAAAACAAACCGATTACCATGAAGTGAGCCTAGCCGATGGCCGGCTGGTGAGCCTGGCCACCAGCCCGCTCGATAATTCCGGGCAGCTCATCATGATGACCGATCACACCGAAACGCGAGCCTTGCAGGCCCAGGTCGCGCGCCAAGAACGGCTCACGGCAATGGGTCAGATGGTTGCCTCGCTGGCACATCAGGTGCGTACGCCCTTGTCGGCGGCACTGCTCTACGCCTCGAACCTAAAAAGCCCGCGCTTAACACCGACGACCCACAATCAGTTTGTCGATAAGTTGGTTGGTCGCCTGCATCATCTGGAAAAACAGGTACAAGACATGCTGCTGTATGTCAAAGGGGAGTGTCAGCTGCTTAATCGCCTGACCCTAGATCAGGTCGTCAACCTTTTGCAGGAGGCGGTTGCCGGCTTGCCGGGACCGGCACAGGCGCGTATTCATTGGCAATTGCAGCCGTCCCATGCTCAGGTGCAGTGTCAGTCCGATGTATTAATTAGTGCCTTTATGAACATTATTAACAACGCATTGGAAGCCGGGGACGCCCAGGGGACCTTGACCATTAGCAGTCAGGTGCTCGACGGGCAGATTGAGATCGCCTTTCGGGACACCGGCCCCGGCATGAGCGCGGCTCACCTGGCAAAAGTGCAGGAGCCCTTCTTTACCACTAAGAGCCATGGCACGGGCTTGGGTGTGCCGGTATTGATCGCGACAGTCAAGGCGCATAAAGGTCAATTGAACATAAGCAGTCAATTAAATGTTGGAACCGAATTTAATGTCACTTTGCCCATATTTGTTGAGAGGTAACTGCAGTGAAAATCCTAATAGTCGAAGATGACGCCAGCTTACGGGAAGCCGTGAGCGATACCCTGACGTTACAGGACTACGCTGTGGTCTGTGCCGAATCGGGTGAGTCGGCAATTGTCGCGCTCAAAGAGCAATCTTTTGATTTTATCGTTTCCGACGTTAGCATGCCGGGCATGAGTGGCCACGATTTACTCGATTATGTGCGGCAAAACTACCCGCAAATCCCGATGCTCTTGGTGACCGCCTATGCCGCGGTCGATAAGGCCGTCGATGCCATGCATAAGGGCGCTGTCGACTACCTGGTAAAGCCCTTTGCACCGGATCAGCTGATCGATTTAATTGAACAGCACAGTCCACGGCTGCCGCAGTCGGGCAGTGAGCCGGTCGCCGCCGATGCCGCCAGTCAACACGTTTTGGCCCTAGCGCGTAAGGTCGCAGTAACCGACAGCACCATTTTAATTTCCGGCGAAAGCGGCACCGGCAAAGAGGTGTTGGCACGCTATATTCATCAACACTCGGGTCGAGCCAATGGGCCCTTTATCGCCATCAATTGTGCGGCCATTCCGGAAAACATGTTGGAAGCAACGCTCTTTGGTCATGAAAAAGGGTCCTTTACCGGTGCCGTTGCCAGTCATCCGGGTAAGTTTGAACAGGCCAATGGCGGCACCATCCTGCTCGATGAGATTTCCGAGATGGATATGGGCTTACAAGCCAAGCTGCTGCGCGTGCTGCAAGAAAAAGAAGTCGAGCGCATCGGCGGTCGCAAGGTGATTGAGCTCGATGTCCGTGTCTTGGCGACGACCAACCGTTCGATGGCCGAGGAAGTCAGCTCGGGCCGGTTTCGGGAAGATCTATTTTACCGCTTGAGTGTGTTTCCCTTGCAGTGGGCGCCATTGCGCAACCGTAAGGCCGATATCCTGCCATTGGCCGAGAATCTATTGCGTAAACATGGCCAAAAAATGCATAAGCCTGGCTTAACCTTTGATGAGAGCGCCAAGGTGGTCTTGTTGGCGCATGGCTGGCCGGGTAATGTCCGAGAATTGGATAACGCCATCCAACGTGCCCTGATTCTGCAGAGTGGCCAGTGGATTAGCGGATATGACTTGGGTTTGTCGGGTGAGCATTTGATTGATTTTGAGGCCCATCGCGACGCTTTGATCGTGGCCTCGGGCTCGACCGATTCCAATGTCGATTTGCCGGCAATGGTTACATCGGCCCCGGGTAAAAATGAGGGCATCCACGCCGATATGAAACATCGTGAATTCGAACTGATTTTGAACGCTCTGCGGGTGCACAGCGGGCGTAAGAATCGCGCCGCAGACCACTTGGGTATATCATCCCGAACGTTGCGTTATAAGTTGGCACGGATGCGAGAGTTGGGTATGGATGTGGATTCTGCGATTGCCGGAATACGCTAAAATAACCTATCATTGTGGCAAGTATAAGACCTGCCGTGCAGGGGTCGGCCGGGCGCTTCCGCAGTATTAGCCGGCGCGGCACGCAAATGCTCAGAAAACGGTCATAGTTGGCCTGTGTATTGCTAAATCCTATTAGTTAGACGGGTTTTTCAATTTAGTGCCTGTATATTGTCAGCTCTTGGCAAAAGCAAAAAGATAGATTCCGAAATAGACTGAAAATTGACATAAGCTGAGGTAAGTATGGTAGATCGAGTCGATATACAGGGTGTGCTTGAGCAGATGCGTTCAATACGCAGCCAGGTTACCCCGCCAAGTGACCAAGATGCCTCTAACTCAGCCTTTGCCAAGACCATCGAGCAGATGCGTAAGCAGATCAATAATTCCAGTCAAAGCAACCAGCTGCAGCAACAGGTCGAAGCGATTGGCGGTGAGTTTTCTGGCTCGGTGACGGCCCCGACGCCGACCGGGTCGGTACCGAGTTTTGGCGATATGTTCAAATCGGCTGTCGATACGGTGAATAGCAATCAAAAAACGGCCAACGAAATGTCATCCCGCTACGAGCAGGGCGATCCCGGGGTGGATCTACCCGAGGTGATGATTGCCTTGCAAAAATCGAGTGTGTCTTTTCAAGCGATGACCCAGGTCCGTAACAAAATGATTGAAGCGTACAAAGAAATCATCAACATGCCACTCTAACGAGTCGCCTGTTAACCCTATTTAGCCGGAATCCCTATGACAGAAAATGTACCCGCGGCAGCAAACACCCAGATGAGCCCTAGCAAGGGCTCAGCGGACGACGCTCAGCTGCCCTCATCCAACTTTTCACCGGCAACCAGTGATCGCTCGGACCTGATCGATAAGGACGACATCCCTGAGAGTCGGATGCATCCCCTTGTCGCAGGGTTCAATAAATTAACTATGGCCCGACAATTCGGGTTATTGGTGGGTTTGGCCGCCAGCATCGCCTTGGGCCTGAGTGTGGTGTTGTGGTCACAAAAAGATACCTATAGACCGCTGATGAACAGTACCAACAGCTTTGACGCCCGAGGCTTGATCGAGGTGCTGCAGGCCAATAAGTTAGAATTCGACATTGATCCGGCCAGCGGCGTGATATTGGTCAAACAGACCGATCTCCACGCGGCCCGTCTAGCCGTTGCCGGAGCCGGCCTGTCCGATGATCAGACCGTGGGTTACGAGTTATTGGATGAATCTCAGCCCCTCGGTCAATCCCAGTTTATGGAAAATGCTCGCTATCTGCGTAGCTTGGAAGGCGAATTGGCGCGCACTATCGCGTCCATCAATCAGGTCAAGACGGCGCGTGTCCATCTGGCTATCCCCAAGCGATCGGTTTTTGTGCGCGATCAACGCGAACCAACCGCCTCGGTGTTCACCGAGCTGTACGCCAGTTCCGAACTGGATAAGAGTTCGGTCAAGGCGATTCGCAACCTGGTGTCGACATCCATTCCAGAGTTGTCTGCCGCCAACGTGTCCATTGTTGATCAGCGCGGCCGGCTGCTCAGTGATGACGAAGAGAATCGCGAAGAAGAGCTGACCAATCGTCAGTTTGATTACCAGCGTAAGGTTGAAGACAATCTGTTGGCGCGGGTGAACTCAATTCTAGGCCCGATCATTGGCTCTGATAAATTTCAGGCGGAAGTCACCGCCGATATCGATTTCACCAAAGTTGAGCAATCCGAAGAGCTGTTCAACCCCGATTTGATTGCGATTCGCAGCGAACAGACGGTCAATGAGCAAATGGCGAGCGCTACTCAGGGCGGGATTCCGGGCGCGTTGACGAACCAGCCACCAACCGATGCGACCGCGCCGGAAACCCTACCCGACGGCACTGCTGCGAACACCACCCCGATATCAACGCGCGATGAAGCGACCCGTAACTATGAGGTTGACCGGACCCTGAGCTTCACCCAGTTTCAGCAAGGTCGAGTGCGCCGTCTGACCGTTGCAGTAGTGGTCGATGATCTGAGTATTTTGGATCCAGATACCGGTGAATTTGTCGAAAAGGAGTGGGACGACGCAGCGATTCTGCGACTGAGAACCCTGGTGCAAGATGCCGTTGGTTATGATGTGTCGCGGGGCGACAGCATTAACGTGATCAACTCAACCTTTAGGGAGATAGCAGAAGTCGAGGTCTTAACCGCCTTTTATGAGCAGCCCTGGTTTTGGGTCATTGTAAAGCAGGTCTTGGCCGGCATATTTATCCTTATTCTGTTATTTGGTCTATTACGACCGGCGATACGCAACCTGCTCGCCAAGGGTACCGATGAGCAGGACGAGAGTGCCGAAGACGCTGCGCTCGCCAATCTCGATGTAGACGAATACCTTATTGCGGACGACCGAGTCAGTTTGAATTCGATTGATGATTTCTCCTTGATGGGCCCCTCTGAAAGTTTTGAGCGGCAGTTAGAAGTCTTGCGCGGCTTGATCGCGGAAGACCCCGCCCGTGTGGCCCTAGTGCTTCAACAATGGATAACGAGTGATGACTGAAAACGCTAAGTTACCGGCCACCACGGGTGGCGACGATTATAAGAAATCGTTGGTTGGCCTGCCCAAGGCGACCCGAGCCGCCATGTTGCTGATGAGCGTCGGTGAGCAAGATGCCGCCGAAGTTCTTAAGCATATGGGGCATAAAGAAGTTCAACAGGTCGGCACCGCCATGTCGGTGATGCCCAATGTTCGCCAAGAGCAGATTGAGGGCGTGGTGAAGTTGTTCCTAGAAGAGGTCAGTGGCCAAAGCAGTATGGGCGCCGGTGCCGATGAGTATATTCGTAATATGCTCAACAGGGCCTTAGGCGAAGACAAGGCGGGGGCTCTGATCGATCGTATTACCATGGGCGGCAGTACCTCCGGTTTGGACACCCTGAAATGGATGGAGCCGAGGGCCGTAGCCGAAATCATCCGCAATGAGCACCCCCAGATACAAACTATCGTCTTGGCCTATCTGGATCCGGATCAGGCGGGCGATATTCTGGCGCATTTCACAGACAAGGTTCGCCTCGATATTGTTATGCGTGTGGCCGCATTGGAAAGTGTGCAGCCGGCCGCCTTGCAAGAATTAAATGCAATCTTGGAAAAGCAGTTCTCTGGTTCCGCCGGTGGCCAAGCTCAAGCTTTGGGTGGTGTGAAAACAGCTGCCGAAATCATGAACTTCCTCGAATCGAGCATTGAGGCTGAAATCATGGGTGGCATTAAGGATGTCGATGACGATCTGGCGACCCAGATTACCGATCTGATGTTTGTCTTTGCCGACCTCGTTGAAGTTGATGACCGTGGCATCCAGGCACTCTTGCGTGAAGTCAGTACCGATTCCTTAAAGCTTGCCTTACGTGGCGCGGATGATGATTTGTCTGAGAAGTTGCTCGGTAACCTGTCCAAACGGGCCGCTGATATTCTTAAGGATGATATGGAGGCCATGGGTCCTGTTAAGATTTCAGAGGTCGAACAGGCTCAGAAAGAGATTTTGGGTATTGCCAAACGAATGTCGGAAGCCGGCGAAATAATGTTGGGTGGTGCCGGTGCTGAAGCCATGTTGTAACAAGGGGGACGTCTATGTCTTCTGATAGTAAGCCAATATTACGTCGTAAAGATGTCATCAGCGCGGCCAACTTGCCCCTGGTGAAATGGGACAAAAATGGTCTCGTGGTCGATGGTGCGCCTAAAGCGAAGGCCAGCGCCGAGGTCGTTGAAAGCGTCGACGAAGTGGCGCATGAAACGATAAAGGCACCGACCGTAAAGGAACTGGAGTCGATTCGTGAGGATGCCTATAACGAAGGCTTCGAGCAGGGATTTGAAAGTGGCATGACGCAGGGTCATTCAGCAGGCCAAACCGAAGGCCACGCCGAAGGCCTAATTGCGGGCCAAGAAAAAGGTACCGAGCAGGGTCTTGCCGCTGGAACCGCCAAGGGCGAACTGGCCGAGGCAAAGAAAAACAAAGAAAAGCTAGCGGTGTTTGAAGCACTAACAGCCGCCTTTAAGGCGCAAATGCCGCATGAACAGGCCGAGTTGGAGCAGGCCCTGTTATCACTGTCGATTCGTATTGCGCGCCAGATAATACGCGACGAGTTGCGCGCGGAGCCCAGCCATATCGCCGCGGTGGTGCATGCTGCGGTGCAGAGCTTGCCCAACCCAGATGAGAAGTTGACGCTATCGGTCAATCCGAGTGAATTGGAGTTTGTCACCTCGTTTGCCGAGAAGCACTGGCAACTGGAGGGCGACGTCAAGGTCAGTGTCGGCGGCTGTAAAATTAAAACTCAATACAGCTACGTCGACTATACCTTGGAACACCGTTTTGATGCCGCCGTTAGACATCTGATGACCCAATTAGGCGAGGACAGTGCGAAAGCATCCCAATCGCCCCTGTCGGAGCAACCGTTGATCGGAGAGCTAGGCGAGCCTGATGCCGATCTCGCGCAAGCAGAGCTCGAAGCCGAACCGGTAGTGTCTGAAGCTGAGCCTGAGCCAACAGTAGCCGAAGCAACAGCGCCGAAAGCTGAACCCGCGCCAGCAGTAGCCGAAGCAGCAGAAGCCGAACCAGCAGTGGCTGATCCGTCGGCGATCACAACCGAACCCCCGGAAGAGACGTTTTCTGAGTCGGAAACGCTTATCGATCAAAGCCCCGAGGCCGATTCGGAACCCGTCCATGAGTGAACAGCCGCTAAGCGATTTTATCGCCGATTGCGAGCAGCGGGTCGACACAGAAATTCATCCAATCTGCCAGGGGCGTTTAACCCGAATGGTTGGCCTAACCTTAGAAGCTGTTGGTCTCAACGCCAGCGTCGGGCAGCGCTGTCAGGTCATCGATCAACAGCAAGTCATCGAGGCCGAAGTGGTCGGTTTCCACGATGAGAAAACCTTCTTAATGCCGATCCAAGCGGTGCATTCATTGCGCCCCGGCGCGCGTGTGGTGCCATTGGAAACTGGGAATGATCTGGTATTGGGCGATGAATTGCTCGGACGAGTAGTGAACGGCTTTGGCGAGGCCATCGATGGGAAGGGTGAGTTGCGCTGCCGCGTGCAACAAAGTTTGAACGGTTCAATTATAAATCCACTTCATCGGGCCCCCATACGTCAGCCATTGGATGTCGGCATCCGCGCTATTAACTCGCTCTTGACGGTGGGTCGCGGGCAGCGTTTGGGACTGTTTGCCGGGTCGGGTGTGGGTAAGTCGGTCTTGCTTGGCATGATGACCAAATTCACCGATGCCGACATCACCATCGTCGGGCTGATCGGGGAGCGGGGCCGTGAGGTTAAAGAGTTTATTGAAGATATTCTAGGCGAGGATGGCTTGGCGCGCAGCGTCGTTGTCGCCTCGCCGGCCGATGATGCGCCATTGCTGCGCTTGCGTGCAGCCCAATACACCACGGCGATTGCCGAATATTTTCGTTCGCAAGGCAAGTCTGTGCTACTGCTGATGGACTCCCTTACCCGTTACGCTCAGGCCCAGCGCGAGATTGCCTTGGCCATCGGCGAACCGCCGGTGACCAAGGGCTATCCGCCGTCAGTCTTTGCACGCATTCCACAACTGGTTGAGCGGGCCGGCAACGCCGAAGTGGGCGGCGGCTCCATTACCGCCTTTTATACTGTGCTCACGGAAGGCGATGACCAGCAAGATCCGGTCGCCGACGCGTCACGCGCCATCTTGGACGGGCACTTTGTGCTCAATCGGAAGCTGGCCGAAGAGGGCCACTATCCGGCGATCGATATTGAACAGAGCATCAGTCGTGCGATGCCTCAGGTGGTGTCGGATGAACACCTGAAAACGGCCCAGTCGGCCAAGCAGCTCTGGTCGACCTATGCCCAGAACAAGGATCTTATCGCCATTGGTGCCTACACCAAGGGTACCAATCCAGAAATCGATAAGGCCATCAGCCTGTATCCGACCTTGCGCGATTTTTTGCGCCAGGGTTTGCGTGAACAGGTGCCTTTCAAACAGTCCGTTCAGCTATTGACGGGTGTTGTCAACTCAGCCCCGGCCGCAGCCGCTGCCGGAGCGGGTATGGCCGGTGGTCGACCCTTGCGTCAGAATCGACCGGCGGCCCCGGCCAAGCCACAGTGAAGCGCTCGGTCCGGCTGGGGATTGTCGAAAAATTGGCCAAGCAGCGTGAAGACCAGGCTGCGCAGGCTTTGGCCCAGGTGCGCGCGCAACTGGACGTTGAGAACAACCGGTTGTTGGAGTTGGGTCAATATCGCGAAGAGTACCTCGGCTATCTCGATCAGCAGGGGGCATTGGGCATCAGTATGCAGCAGTGGCGCCGAACGCAGGGCTTTATTGATCAGCTGGCGGATTTGGCGCAACGCCAACAGATTACTATTGACGGCTGGCACGCACGTGAACAGCAAGTCTTGGACAAGTGGCAGCTGCTCTATCAGAGACGCAAGAATATTGGCCAATATATCGACAAGTTGTCTATCGAAGAAGTCTTGGTCGAGGACAAAAAAGAACAAAAGGTGATCGATGAATTGATCAGTCAGCGTTTTCGTTGAGTTTTCTGGTGCGCAGGCGCACAATCTAAAATTTTTCCTAGGTTACGTATAAGTATCGCTAACGCTCTTTAGGCGGTGGAGTATTGCTGAGTTAGGCCATTGCAGCAAATTAGTCCTTAAGCGATAAGGGCCTAGATCCGGCAGTTCTGCCTAAAATGCCGTTAAAAGCGTTTTACTGGGTGTGGGCAACTGTTTTAAATGTCGTTAAAATAATCACAGCATGAAATGGACGTTCTGAGCTTAGTTCCTTGCCCTGATGGAGAATAATGGAGAAGGAACTACAGTTATAGGAAATGTGGCACATAAACGAGGATTGAACATGGCAGTCACTGCATCAACGAACGGTAACACGATCAAATTGAAGGTTTCAGGTCGATTTGATTTCAGTTCCCATCAAGAATTCCGGCAAATTTACGAATCGGTCTCGGTCGAGGTCACCAACTATATAGTCGATATGGCCGAAGCGACCTACTTGGACAGCTCAGCCCTGGGCATGCTGTTGCTAATGCGCGACCACGCCGGTGGCGATAACGCCAATATTGATATAGTCAACTGTAATGAAGATGTTAAAAAAATCTTAACCATCTCAAACTTTGGGCAATTGTTTAAAATTAGTTAAGACGAGATACGGATGAACTCTTCACTGCGCATTTTGATCGCTGATGACAACGAATCCGATCGGATGATATTGCGCAGTATTGTCAGCAAGGAGGGCCACGAGGTCATACTGGCGGCCAATGGTGAAGAGGCCATTCGTCTGTTTTGGGAGCACCGACCCGATCTCATCCTACTCGATGTTATTATGCCTATCATGGACGGTCTATCCGTCGCCAAAGAGCTGCGCAGCCGGCTCGCAGAAGACTATGTTCCCATTGTATTTTTGACCTCTCTGCAAGACCCGGAGTCACTGGCTAAATGCCTAGACTCTGGCGGAGACGACTTCCTCTCCAAACCCTATAATAGGGTGATTTTAAAAGCCAAGATCAAGGCCTTTGGCCGTATGCGTCTTATGCACGAGAAACTGCAGGCGCACAATCGTCAGATGTTGATCGAACAACAGGTGGCGAAAACCATTTTCGATAATGTGGCCCATTCCGGTTGTCTTGATCTGGCCAATATCTCCCACAGCCTGTCGCCCTTATCGGTCTTTAACGGCGATACGGTATTGGCCGAGCGCAAACCAGACGGTGGTCTGCACCTGTTTTTGGGTGATTTTACCGGTCACGGTCTGCCTGCGGCCATTGGTGCGATGCCGCTGGCGGAGATTTTCTATGGTATGACCGCCAAGGGTTTTGCCATGGAAGAGGTGTTGCGGGAAATAAACAGTAAGTTACGCGGGATCT
>Ga0307997_10000669_pt1 | contig 15765 bp, 18 predicted proteins | sample Davwhametageno36_FD_203165 | JGI IMG/M metagenome (GOLD analysis project Ga0307997, IMG submission 203165) | Marine microbial communities from Davis Island wharf, Antarctic Ocean - #36 | ecosystem: Environmental > Aquatic > Marine > Unclassified | place: Antarctic Ocean: Davis Island wharf... | reverse complement strand
TGTCATCTGCCAACATGGAAAAAGAGAGCGGGTGCTGGGTGTTTGCCGTGTCTCGGAAGAAGTGGCCCTTTTTTGGAAAGCAAGAATACGCTTATCGAATTGTCGCCTACGCGATAAAGGGGTGGCCACCGAGGGGTGTGCGAACTGAAGTTGTGAGGCATTTGTGTGGAAATGAGTATTGTGTGCATCCTGAGCACCTGTCTGTGGGGACACAGCGGGGAAACACTCTGGATGAGGTGAGAGTAAGCGCAGGCAACCTAGGTGCTACCGATGATACGCTACGATTGATCGGTACAAGCAGCAGTAAACCCACAGTCCACAAGAGAGCTCGGAAGTACAAAGAGGTTGTGACGGAGACCCAAATGCGCACGCCCTCTGGCAGACAACCAAGGCGTCGTAAGTAACCAAGCCCCTGGAGGAGTTTTGCACCGTATTGCTGCATCACTGTAACACGACCGATTTAACACAGCAAAAACAGCAGCCTGAGGTGTTACAGTGGAATTCCAGGACTGTATCATTTGGGCGTTCTGGGCGTAGCACCGTAACACGCCTCCTGGCACCCTCCCCACAAAACTGAGAATTCTCGAGCCTCTATAATGATAACAATCATCATGGAGACCAATCATGTTTACGACCTTCACAGCCCTTGCTCTTGCAGGGGGTGCCCTTCGGCTTGTCTTGCAGTGGCAACTGCGCAAACGCTGGGACATCTCACTGGCAGTCCCACAGGTACTCGCAGGGGCTCTTGTGGTGCTTGCTGGCTTGCCAAGCATTATGCAACCACTCCCCTTTCCAATCCCACTCGGCCTGACCTTGGGGTTGCTGCTGCCTGACCTCTTCTTGCGGAGGGCTTAGTCATGGAAGAACTGAGCATCACCCCAGGCTGCATTGTTCTGATCGCGGCCTTCGATGACATCCCAGAACACCGCTTCCTTGTTGATGAGGTCTTCGAGGATTGCATCACCGGCATGGCCCTCAGCGGCCCCCTGGCTGGGGAATACGGCGAACCTGATCTCGATCTCGTCGTCCGGGTCCTCTCCACCCCCAGCTAACCACCAAGAGGCGTCAGGGAAGGGCTTAGTCCCTGCCACTCCTTGGCGCTGTTCACAAAATCCCAACCCATCAAACAAACCAGGGCAATTGCCCCAGAAAGGAGACGTCATGTCACCTCAGATTAAGTACGCCTACAAGACCCACAACACTTGGGTCTACCGCAGGACCTACCCCAAGGCACTGCAACCCATCCTTGGCTTCGCCCTCAAGCAATCCCTCAAGACAGGGGATGCCACCCAAGCCAAGCTGCGTGTGGCTGAGCTGAACCAAACCTTCACAACCATCATCAAGGAGGCTCAGGCCCATGCCCTTGCTACCCCTCACACCGATACTCCCACTTCTGCCCAAGGTCCTCGACTGGCTGTGGGTCGCCCTCGATATCAGCGTGCTCGTCTTCTGGGTGAGCGGTTGGTAGCGGACTTAGCACAGGTCTACCTTGATGAGGCGTCACAGCGCCTTCGTCCTGGCAGCTACAAATCGGTGCGTTTTGCGCTGGAGTTACTGTGCTCACACCTAGGCAAGCACTCTATTGGTGACTTGTCCCTCACACATGGAAAGGAGGTGCTGGGGTATATCACCCGGCTCTCTCCCAACGTGCGCAAGTACAGGCAGGGGAAAGACGCGGGATTGGCTGACCTAGCAAGCCTGTCACTAGCCTCTGAGAGTATCACTCTGGCACCCCAGACCCAGGCTCGTATCCTCAAGCAGATGTCCCAGTTCCTTGACTGGTGTGTTGGCGAAGGGGAGCTGGGAGCCAACCCCTGGGAGGCCCTCAAGGTGAAGGACAAGCCAGAAGTGCATCCACATGGGATGCTGACGGATGAACAGGTCAGCGTGTTGTTGGCAGCCAAGGACAGGGTGCTGCACAGTGCTCTGCTCTTCGGGCTGCTCACAGGCATGCGCTCTGGGGAGCTCTGCGGGCTCATGGCGGAGGACATCACAGCCAAGGGGAACCTGGGGCGGTTTGTTAGCATCAGGCCCAATGCGGTGCGACTTCTGAAGTCCAAGGCGGCTGAGCGGGAGGTACCGCTGCATGGGATCCTTGAGGGGCTGTTGGATACCGCTCTGCCAAAGTCTGGTAGGCTGTTCCCACACCTCAGCGTGGACAAGGTTGTAAAGCGGTATGCAAAACTCAGGCAAAGACATCCAGAGCTGCACGGGACCGTGTTCCACTCCACTCGTAAGTGGTTCATCACTCAGTGTGAACGCACAGGGGTGCCAGAGCACTTCACTGCCAGTCTTGTAGGGCACCAATCAGCGAGGTCGGCCAATAAGCTCACCTACGGGCTTTACTCAGCTGGGATATCCGATGCCCAGAAGAGGGAGATCGTCGAAGGGGTGAGAGTGCCCCAAGAGGTGGCGCTATGACTGCCTCAAGTATCCCTGACATCGAGGCCTTCGAGGAAAGGGCTGCTATCGCTGAATACGATGGTGGGCTGACAAGGCTGCAAGCAGAAAGCCTCGCTGCAACAGAGCAAGGGTTTGCCTCCGCAGGTGCATACTGGCGTTGGCTTGCTAACTATGTGGTAAAGCGAAGGCTTGGTTAGACCGCTAAACACCCCCTGTCCGGCTTCCCTTCGCGGGTGGTTGGGCGGGGGGATGGCGATTAATTTTTTGTTTTAGGCATAACAAGCCAATGCGGACATTGATGCAAAGTGCAGCGATCGGCAGGAAAGAGCCCACACCGGACCTGTTGATTTTGTGCTGCGTGCGCTCGCAGCGCGGAAGTTGCTGCAACAGCGTAAATTTCTAAGCCGCTGCGCGGCAGGAAAACCAGTCATTCATGCGAACTGCAGCGGAAACGAAAGGCTCGAGGATCAAGTTACGGACAAATCGTAAGTTCGATACGATTTCATCTATGGCAGCTTGCCGCGCTTTGTTGAGGTTGGAACAAGTCTGAAATTCGTTTCATTCCTCGCACCGGTTAAGAAATTTTTGAAGATTGCTTTCAGGTAAGCTCCATCACCATGAGGCTGAATTCGACGCCCCTATCTCCATCGAAGGGAGAGGCGCACTCGTCAAGTTAGCTTGTTGAGTTGGCGTAGGTAAAACCCTTGGGCAAACCGACCTCGGGGACGTTGCCATAAATGGCCTCGTTCGGCAGCCCGCGTAGCAGTACACCGCGTGCGATGATCAACGCATCTACATCGATACCTGTGCGCAGGCCCATCGCTTCCAGTATAAAGACCAGGTCCTCGGTCACAATGTTGCCGGTGGCACCCGGCGCATAGGGGCAGCCGCCAAGTCCGCCAAGCGAGGAATCGAATGTGGTCACGTCAACTTCAAGGGCGGCCACAACGTTGGCAAGGCCTTGTCCACGCGTGTTGTGCAGATGCGCACCTGCCATTTTCTCCGCACCAATCTCGCCACGCAAGCGGGCGAACATCCGTTTAATCTGGGCTGGGTTGGCATAGCCAGTCGTGTCCGAAAGACCAATGCTGTCCGCGCCCGCCTTAGACAGTAGGCCCGCCATCTCGATCACCCAATCCTCAGACACCTTACCCTCGAAAGTGCAGCCAAACGCGGTCGAAATGCCGACCTCAACATCTGGACGCTGCTCGACAGGCAGTGCATCGCGAAACGCACAAACACGGCGAACCTCTTCGATCGCCTCTTCGGGAGTCTTGCCAATATTATTGAGGCTATGCGCCCGCGAGGCTGAAATCGGCATGGTCAACTTGCGCGTACCCGCTGCAATGGCGTTTTCTGCACCCTTAAGGTTGGGAACCAGTGCCAGAACCGTAAGTCCCTCAAGCTTGTTCGCTTCTCTTACAAGCGTTGCGCAATCAGCCATTTGCGGCAGCAACCGTTTGGACACGAAAGACCCCACTTCGATCTCCCGAAGTCCCGAGGCCGCCAGCGCTTCGATCCATTTGAGCTTGGCCTCTGTCGGCATCGTGCGCTTGATGCTCTGTAGGCCGTCCCGAGGGCCGACCTCACTCACCAGTACGTCAATATCCTGAGGCACGGCGCTTCCCCCTTTTGCAAGTTCTGCACTCATAGGACGTCATATCGCACCTTCCTCTTTCAAGGCCGATATTTGAGCATTGTCATAACCAAGCTCGCCAAGAATATCGTTTGTGTGCGCGCCCAAGGTTGGGGGCGGCGCATCGACGCTAGGTGCCACGCCATCAAGCTTGGCCCCGATGCCAATCAGTTGCAGCTCCTCCGGGCCAACACGGTGGGTTTGCAGCAGGCCCCGATCCGCGATTTGTGGATGCGCCAATGCCTCGGGCACAGACCAGACAGGTCCGGTTGGAACGCCCTGCGCTGTTAGTTTTTCGACCCACTCATGGGTGGGGGAAGTGCCAAATGCCTCTTCCAGTTCGGCGGTCAGGGTGGCGCGGTTGGCCAGCCGGTTCTTTCGGTCAGCAAAACGCGGGTCCTGCGCAAGGGCGGGTTTTCCGATGATCTGGCACAAAGCGTCGAATTGTTCCTGCTTGTTGGCTGCGATGTTCATCACGCCATCGGCGGTTCTAAACGTGCCGGAAGGACTGGCGGTGAAATTATCATTGCCGTTCGGGGTGGGTGCCTGACCGGCGATCAGATGGTTCGACACCACCCAGCCCATCGTGGCGATCACAGCTTCAAGCATCGAGACATCAATGAAAGTGCCACGATCCTGCCCTTTATTGGCAAGGGCGGCGGCAACGGCAAAGGCCGCTGTCATGCCGCCAATGGTATCGCCCATCGGATACCCCACCCGGTAAGGGGCGGTGTCGGCATCGCCGGTGATCGACATCACGCCGCTCATCCCTTGCACGATCTGGTCATAGGCAGGCAATTTTGCCAGTGGGCCATCCTGACCGAACCCCGAAATGGCACAATAGACAAGGCGGGGATTTTCCTGGCGGAGTGTATCGTAGTCAAGGCTCAGGCGCGCCATCACCCCGGGTCGAAAATTTTCGACCAACACATCGGCCTTTTGCACCAGCTCCTTCAGGATGCGTTTGCCCGATGTGGATTTCAGGTTCAGGGTGATGGACCGTTTGCCAGGATTCTGCGCCAGAAAGGATACGCCCATCAGATCGGCGTTGCGCGCGGGATCGGCCCCAAGCTGGCGCGCGAGATCACCTGTGCCCGGGGTTTCGACCTTGATCACGTCCGCCCCCATATGGGCCAGTTGGTGACAACAGAACGGACCGGCGAGCACATTGGTCAGATCAAGAATGCGAAAGCCCTTTAAGGGTGCCTGCGTCATTATCCGCGCCCCTCGTGCACTACCTTGGCTGCCGTAAAAAATTCGCGGCAGTAGCTGCCTTTTTCTGGCGCGCCATAAGATGATCCTTTTCGGCCCGTAAATGGCGCATGAAAATCCATGCCAGCGGTGGGCAGGTTGACCTGAATCATACCAGCCTCGGCGTTTTGTGAAAAATGGTCGATCTTGGTGGCATCCCGCGTAACAATGCCCGCCGATAAGCCAAATTCACTGTCGTTGGCAGCCGCAATGGCTGCGTCGTAGTCAGGCACCCGCAACACGGCGGCGATTGGGCCAAATATCTCGTCACGCGCGACTGCGGCCTGTGGTGATACGTCCGTAAACAGGGCCGGAGAAAAGTAATATCCGAGGGTTGTCGATGCCACATCGCGCCCACCTGCGGCAAGTGTCGCGCCGTCTGCTACAGCCTTCTTGATGTAGCTTTTGTTGACGGCCAACTGCGCCTCACTCGCCACTGGGCCAATCTGGGTTTTGGTCCCGCGTGCATCACCGATCCTGAGGTCTTTCATTGCCGCACAAAGACGCTCCACAAATGCGCCGTGTATGCCCTCTGTGACGATCAGGCGGGACGAGGCCGTGCATCGCTGGCCAGTTGAGAAAAAACTGCCCTGAAGCGCACAGTGAACAGCCAAATCCAGATCCGCATCATCCAGTACAATCAGCGGGTTCTTACCCCCCATTTCAAGCTGCATTTTTGCCCCACGAGCGAATAGCGCGGCACCGATCTTGCGTCCGACTGGCGTAGATCCGGTAAAGGTGATTCCGTAGACCTTGGGGTGTGTAACGATCGCTGCCCCGACTTCAGTGCCTGAACCCATCACCAGATTGAACACACCTTCGGGAAGGCCAGCGCGGGCAATGATATCGGACAACATCCATGCCGACCCGGGCACCAGTTCGGCAGGCTTGAACACGACGGTATTGCCATAGGCCAGCGCAGGCGCGATTTTCCATGCTGGGATCGCCAGTGGGAAATTCCAGGGCGTGATCACACCTACGACGCCAATTGGCTCTCGCAGAACCTTAAGCGAAACACCTTCGCGCAGAGATTGGTACAGATCGCCTGTCGCGCGATACGTCTCTGCGGCGAAATATTTGAACAGATGCCCTGCGCGATGCGCTTCTGCCTTGGCCTCGGACAGGGTTTTGCCTTCTTCGCGGGCCAGCATGTCGCCCAATTCGTCTACACGAGCGAGGATTTCCGACCCTATGCGATCCAGCGCTTCGAACCGCACCAGAGGCGATGTCGCGCGCCATTTAGGAAAGGCGGCAGCCGCGGCTTCGATTGCGTCAACGGTCTGGCTGGCGCTGGCCTGCGCATAATGACCAATCGTATCGTTCAGGTCAGATGGGTTGATGTTGGGGGCCGCATCGTTGTCAGCGGCCCATGTTCCGGCGATATAGTTGGGAAACAGGTCGACTGTCATAACACTTCCTCCAAAAGTGGCCGCCACCCGATGTCCTCATGCCGGTGGTCCACGGTGTTGACGTAGAAATAGGTCGGGCCATGATAACCCCGACATACCCGCCCATCGGCGCGACTGGCGACAGGTTCGGCCGTCCAGCTAACCGCCCCGAACCAGTTCCACAATTTGTTATGCGGTGAGGCCAGATGATCTGGGCCAAGCGGGGCAGTGTTATCCGCTGTCTCGGGCTTGGGCGCGTTCGACGCGGTGCCGCCCACCAAAGCATCCCATTCATTGGGCTGTGTCGCCCCAAGGTAGGGGTCATCGCGTGGCGTATCGCCGCCGGTCATCAATCGGCAGCGAAACTGCCTGCCATCAATCGACACCTCGGTGCCAAAGACATACCCGGCATCATCCAGATCTTGCCAGCTGATGCGGCTCATAAGCATCCGGTCGGCTACCAGATACCGGCTGCTTCCCTGTTGGAATACATGCCAGATCAGACGCATGAGCGGGTCTTTTGGGCTGTCCGTAAGGACCCAGTTGTCCCAATCCGGGTCACGTTCGAATTCGGGGAGATCACCGGGTTGCAGACCCTCGTGGGGACAAAGCGCTGAAAGGTCCGTTATCCAGGGCCGGATTGCCGGAGCAAGGACCTGTCCTGCATGGGAAAACCCACCCAGTTGCTGTGTTCCGATATAGTCCATCATAGCCCAGTCACCGGTCGGGTACGAAAGCGGCGCAGGATCCGGAACAGCATTTCCGCCGCCAGAAATTCCGTACGTTCTGACGGATCAAGGGGCGGTGAGACCTCGACAATGTCCAACCCGCCCAAGGGTGCTTCGGCCAATCCGTCGAGCAGATCGTAATACTGACGAGGGGTAATGCCGCTATGCACGATAGAACCCGTACCGGGAAGATACCCTGCGTCCATCGCATCAATGTCAATCGACAGATAGAGCTCGTCACACCCCCGCATTGCATGTGCAAGCGCCTGGTGCATCACCTCTGCCGGGCCCAGTTTATGGACATCAGAAGCCGAAAACACCCGCCCGCCCTGTTCTTCGATAAGAGCCAGATCACCGCCATCGACCCAGCCCGCGATGCCGACCCAGACCATGTTGGATACATCTATGTTGGGCAATTCAGAGATCCGGCGGGCATTTGTTGCGTGGTTGTGACTGCCCCATGCGCCCAGTCGGTCAGAGAAATCCAGATGGCCGTCGATCTGGATATACCCAAAGCGCGCGTCTGGTGCGCGTTTAGCCAGCCCGCGGGAATACCCCAGACAGGCCGGGAAACTGTTATAATGATCTCCGCCCAGAGCCAGTGGGATCGCGCCCGCGACCGTCAAACTTTCGGTCATTGCAGCGATGGCCTGCGTCGTTGCATCAACATCTTGAGGTGTGATCTCTGCGTCGCCGCAATCAACCAACCAATCCGTTGCGGGCACGGTGTGGCGGCGCGTGTCAGGGTCAAAGCTCGCCCCGTGCGGGCGCATGGATTGCAAAAGACTTGTCGCCCTGCGCAATGCTTCGGGGCCGAACCTTGTGCCTAGACGGCTGGAATGTGTCCAGTCAGACGGCATGCCGACCACGCCAATCTGGTCCGCACTGACATCGGCCACATCGCGTAATGGCCCATCAAACAGCCTAAACCCCGGTTGAGCCAAGAGCGGGTGGAATGTGGTAATCGCTGCAGTCATGTCAGTACAATTTCCTCTGAAGTTAGGCGACCCGGATGATCAATCCCAAATCCGAGGCGCGTATAGATAAATGCCAGAAGGGCCGTCACCATAAGTCGTTGGCCAACCTTCACCACGCCCATGCCAGGGCGACTCGGGTTCAGACCGGTCAACATGATAGCGTTGACCTTGTTTTGTCCCAAGACGCTGAGCCATTGCACCACGGTATCAAGATCGCAGCCACCTAACCGAGGCCGATCACAAAGCGCGCTGAGCGAAGTTTCAAAAACTGACAAATCAAACCGTACAAACAGCGGCTTTGATATATTCCGCCATTGGGCAAACGCTGCAAGCTGCGCGGCAGTATCTAGATTGCAGGTCGTGCCCCCCTCATTGGGCAAGGGCGAAACATGAAATTCACGCACATCGCGTGGTGTGCCGCCAAGCTGCACTGTCTGACAACTCGGGAGCGCGCTCTGAACAGTCTCGGACAGACGATCCGACCCGCCCAATATTACGGCACAGGCACTATTGCGGCTGATCTGACTTGTTGCCGCCCTCAATGCCGCGTGGATCTCATCCTCAGACCCCGGCGATATATCTCCGAGGTCACATAACCGCTCATGCAAGCCGTCGGTCGATATGTCTTGTCGCGCATCAATATCAACCGGATGGCTGAATTGCGGGTTTGCATGCCAGCCAAAATAGACCGAGGTTTCGCGCAATGCGCGCGGTGCAAGAGACTGGCCAGCGTAGGGCGCGCTTATGTCTTCAAACGGAACGCCAAGCACCGCCAGATCGCCAGGTCTGACATCGCAGATAGCTTTGGTTTGGGCGCGCATGAACGACAAATGCCCTGCCATGCGCGGCAATGGAGCCGACCGTAAAGGCATCAAGGAGCTCCTTTCTCAAGGCGCTCAGCCACTGCTTGCAAGATTGCAAGCGCCGCGCGGGTTTCTGTGGTGCCAAGATGGTCTAATGCTGGGGCAAGTCCAAAAACCACCGCAGCAATAACATTGCCCGGTGTAGCGTCAATTTGCGCAATCATTTGTGCGGGCGACAGGCCGGTCAAGCGGCTCGGGTGCGACATCCAGATGCCCGCAAGCTCGTTTAAATCCACAGACAGGATGACTGGTTGAGACTTAGACAGATTACCCGCAATGTCCCCTTTTAACGGTATGACAGTGACATCCGCACCTGTGAACTTCTGCGCAGCAATGCCAAGCGCTTTCAAGCCGCTAGAATCGCCGCCAACCAGCACGATCCGCGCGCCGGTTTCCAGGACCGCCTCGCATTGCGAGACAACTGCAGGAAAATGCTTGTCCGGCTCAAGCGGAAATACGTTAACGTCCCCCAGATCAATTGCATTCGCGGGCGCATTTTCGGGTCGGGAGGCATATCGCAACTGTCTTGCGAGGTAGCGTTGTCCCGCTACTGGCCGGTCGAGATTGTCACAAAAATACCCTGCTATCGCGACCTGTCCGGGCACAAGATCTTCCAAATCGCCAACAGGTACACCCAGAAAACTGGGGATCGAGTCAAATAGTAATTGCGCTGTATCACCCATTGCGCAAGGCCGCGTTGAGGGCTTCAATAGCCGCCAGTTCCGACATGCCACGCGTGTCACGCGCAGGCGCAAGACCAGTGATCACAACCGCCTGCCAGCTACAGGGCATTGCACTGATTACGGACACCAGCGTTTCGGGTTTCATCCCAGCAGGATTGAGACCGACAACACCTGCCGCGTGTCCCAAATCAATGACCGACATGTCGATCCAGAGGACAGCGCGTTCGGGCATACCAGAAAAGTCGGTGTGCCCTTCATCCAGCTGCCGGGCGGTACGCCAGGCCATCGAGCGTTGGCTGATCTGATCCCAGACATCAGCAGGTTGTCCGCCGTTCAGGCCCACCCATATCGAGTTTTCTGGTCGCGCTGCTACATCACCCAAAACCACTGGCATGGCCGCTACAATTGGCAGATCAGGCAAGGCCCGCAGGACTGCCAAGGCAACATCTGACGCGCCACCTAGAACAACCGGCACAATGTCACCGGCTACCATTTGCGTCACAAGATGCTTCAATACGCCGGACCAATCCCCCGACGGATCCAAATTCCCAAGATCCCGGCCAGCTGCAGGCAAGTCGACCTCAAGTTGCCCGGCCATCTTACGCAACGCATCCGGTGCCAAAGAGGCTCCCATTCGGGGCCCGCTATCGACTTCGCTTGGAACGCCCAAAACCCCAATATCGCCCGCCACACATTGCGAAATCTCGCCAAATGGCAGACTGGCATATCCGGTTAACATCGATCGTTTCTGCGGGTTATTCATTGCCAGATGCTTTCATTGATTGCGATTTCCAATTGGGTCCAAATTGGCTACAAACAGCCAAGCAATTGCGTCGAAAGGTCTGCCCATGCCCGACAAACCCCAAGCATCGGACACAACAGGTGGTGTCGAAGCGGTTGAACGCGCATTGCGTGTGCTGGACTGCTTTGAGCCCGGCGATGCGGGTCTGTCTCTGAAAGAGGTTGCGGACCGTAGTGGTGTCAACAAAGCGACAATCCTGCGTCTGAGTGTCTCGCTTGAAAAGTTTGGTCATATCACGCGAGACGCCGAAGGCTTGTTTCACCTCGGGCCGTCTTTGTGGCGTCTTGGATCCGTATTTCGCCAGAACCTGCGCATGGGGCCGATTGTACGCCCGGTGCTGGCGAGCCTGGTGAGTGCAACCGGGGAAAGCGCGTCGTTTTACGTGCAGCGCGGCAATTCCGGCGTTTGCCTGTACCGCGTCAATTCGCAAAGGCTTGCGCGGGATCATGTCGAAGAGGGTGAGATCATTCCGCTGAGCATGGGCTCGTCCGGCCAGGTGCTGGATGCTTATTCCTTGCGGGAGGGCAAGCAGGCCACCAACATCCGGAAGGCCGGGTATTATCTCAGCCTTGGCGAACGTGATCCAGACGTCGCCGGATTGTCTGTTCCGGTTCTTGGACTTGAGGGGGAGCTGTTGGGTGCTGTTAGCCTGTCGGGTCTGCGCGTTCGCTTCAGCGAATCCGTTGTCGACGACTATCGCGCTGCGGTGCTTGATGCCGCTCGCCAGATCCGGGCCGAGATTGGTGAAATTTAAAGAGTGGATCATTTGTCAGAGTTCTTATTGCGACCAATCAGCTGAACTCCGACCAACATGGCGACCGATATGACAATCAGGCAGGTCGAAATCGCGGCGATGGTCGGATCAAGTTGATCACGCAGTGAATTGAACATGCGGCGGGTAATAGTGGCGTTGTCCCCACCCGAGACCAGCATCGAAATCACCACCTCGTCGAGCGATGTGATGAAGGCCAAGAAGGCGCCAGTCTGGATCGAGAATTTGACCTGCGGTACCGTTATTGTCCACAGCGCATAAGCTCGTGATGCCCCCAGACTGCGCGCCGCCAACTCCTGATCAAAGTCATAATTCTGCAATCCGGACATGACGGTCACGATCACAAAGGGCAGCGCCAACGCAGTATGCGCGATCACAATACCGGTAAGCGTGTAATTGAGCCCCAGCTTTGCATAAAGGCTGAACACGCCTACGGCAATCAGGATAACCGGCACAACAATGGGCATGATAACGAGGACCTGCACAGTGTTCCTGATCCGTGGGGTAGAACAATGCAGGCCATAGGCACAAAGTGAGCCCAAGGGTGTCGCGATCGCTGTGGTCAATACCGCCGCTATCAATGACGTCTTCGTGGCGCTCATCCATTCTGGAGACGTAAAATAGGTTTCGTACCAACGAAACGAGAACGACGTCGGCGGAAATTCCAGAAAGGAAGCCCCCGAAAACGACATGGGGATCACGATCAGCGTCGGCAGGATCAGAAAGAACAGCACCGCAATGCCGACAACAGTCAGCCACAAACCGTCAATTTTACGTTGTCCAACTTGTTCCATTTTCGGATCCTTAGCGCATGAAGAGTTTGTCGAGACCGAAGACACGGTTCATCAGCCAGATCATCATCAGTGCCAGAAGCAACAGGACAACGCCCAAGGCCGATGCAGCACCCCAATTGGAATAGACTGTGATTGTGCTTTCGATCCGCTGTGCCAGCATCTGCACTCGACCGCCGCCCAGCAAAGCAGGTGTAACGTAAAAGCCAAGTGACAGGATGAACACCAGCACGATGCCCGCGAATAGACCCGGTAGCGACATTGGGAAAAACACCCGCCAGAATGCTCCTCGCGGGCTTGAGCCGAGGCCAACAGCGGCCCGAACAAGATCCGTGTCAATGCTACGCATCGTAGCATAAAGCGGCAAAACCAGAAACGGCAGCATGATATGGACCATGCCAATGATTGAACCCGTAAGGTTGTGCGCCAGTTGCAGCGGTTCCTCGATAATGCCCATCGACATCAACGACGAATTTATGATGCCATTGCGCTGCAATAGCACCAGCCAAGCGTATGTACGCACCAGAACCGAAGTCCAGAACGGGACCAGCACGAAGACCATCAGAATGGCGGCTGTTCTGTCCGACACTCTGGTCAGCCAGTAACACAGCGGATACCCGAGAAGGACGCAAATCACCGTCACGGCAATGCTGATCTGGAAAGTCACAACAAAGGTCCGGCGATACAACGCGCTCTCGAAAATACGCTGATAGTTTTCCCAGCTCAACTCGCCCGCCGCATTGTAAAACGAAAGCGACGACAGCCAAAATATCGGCAAAAACACGACAATCAGAATTGCGAGGACTGCGGGCATTGAGAGCCCAAAGAACGTCAGGCTTTCGCGGCGTTCTTCTGATTTTAGCGTGCTTGCGTTCTCAAGCGTTGTAGCATCCCCATTGGTTTCTGCGATACTCATGCCACATGTTCCGGTACAATGATTGTGTCTTCGGGATGTAGGGCAAGGCCAATTCGCTCCCCTTTAGACGGCAGGCCTTTTTGGCCCGCGCGATTGGCCGGGACGCGCACATTAATCTCGCCTGCGCTGTCGTGCTGAACAATGACCAGCACGCTGTCACCTTGATAGATTATGTCGTGGACATGGCCGGACAAATCATTGGCAGTTTTTGGCACAGCACCTGCGGTGACCTCTAGCAATTCAGGCCGGATCACCAAGCGATGGCCACCGCTGCCTTGAGCAATCGGTAAATCGGATTTTAGCACGCGCCCATTGAGCTGTGCGGTATCCTTGGCCACCGTTACCGGTAAGGAAACTGATTCACCGATAAAATCCGCGACAAAGAAACTGTGAGGTTGGCGATAGAGCCGCTCCGGCGTCTCGACCTGCTCGATCCGACCGTGGTTGACCACTGCAATCCGGTCCGACATCGTCAGAGCTTCGCGTTGGTCATGTGTGACATAGACAACCGTCGCATCCAGCTTTTGATGCAGCGCCTTCAATTCTATCTGCATATGTTCACGCAGCTTTTTGTCGAGTGCGGACAGGGGTTCATCCATCAGGATGATCTGCGGCTCGAACACCATCGCGCGGGCAAGGGCTACTCGCTGTCTTTGGCCGCCGGACAATTGAGTAATTCGCCGATCCCCATAGCCGCCAAGTTGTACCGTATCCAGCGCACGCTCGGCGCGTGTCTTTTGATCGCTTTTGGAAACCCCCCGGACTTTCAGTGGATAGGCCACATTTTCAGCCACCGTCATGAACGGAAACAGCGCATAGCTTTGAAAAACCATGCCAAGGCCGCGTTTGTGCGGCGGTGTTGCAATCATTTCTTGATCGCCAAATTGGATTGACCCACCATCCGGACGCACAAAACCAGCGAGTGCCATCAGAAGCGTAGTTTTGCCCGAGCCAGATGGTCCAAGCAGTGTCAGGAATTCGCCTGCGGCAATATTTAACGACACATTATCGAGCGCTTTTACCGCGCCGTAAGCTTTACACAGGTTGGATATGTCTATGGGAAGGGATTGGGCAGCAGAGGACATGCAGGTTCCTAACTTAAGAATAATGGGCGCAGAGCGAATTGAACTGCGCCCAATTAGATTACTGTTGGATCAGCGTGTCGAACTCTTCAGTCAACTCACCCAATTGGCCGATGTAAAAAGCCGGGTCGACAAGAAGCTGCTTGTCATAGTTGCTCGGATGCGTGTTGACCAACAAAGCCTGCTCATCTGAGATAATGCCAGTGTCAAACGCGCCCGTATTCACCGGACCTAAAGGCATCGTGACCGCCAGCCTCGCCTGTGCTTCGGCACTCAGCAATTCGTTGATCAGGCGCATCGCATTTTCGACGTTTGGCGCGCCTTTGGGCACCAGCAAACAATCGACATCCATCGTGCCACCATCGAATGCATAAGCGACGTCAACGCCAGATGCGATGACACTTTCCACACGGTTATGGCCCATGTGGATCACGTCTACTTCACCGTCACGCAGTAGCTGTGCGGATTGTGAACCACCTCGATACCAAACGGTGACTTCGGGTGCGATTTCTCCCAGTTTGGCCCAGGCACGCGCGATGCCTTCGTCCGTGGCCAGCATGTCATAGACTTCTGCCATAGGTACACCATCGGCCATCAGGGCAGCCTCAAGGTTGTAGTTCACCTTGCCGTGCATGCCGCGATTGCCGGGGAAGTTTTCCAGATCCCAGAACTCTGCCCAATTGGATGGTCCGGCACCGTCAAATGCGTCGGTGCGGTAGGCAATCACTTTAGTGAAGTTGATGAAGCCAATGTAGTTCTCATGGATCAGTTCTTCGGGGATACCCGTTGTGTCGACAATAGAATAATCAATCGGCTCAAGTTTGCCCTCTCGGCTGAGGGTTTCACATGAGGGCAAATCTTGCTCGGTCACATCCCAAGCGACGGCACCCGCGGTGATCTGTGCGCGGACGTCTTGAATACCGTTGGTCGTATCCTCCTTGACCGTGACATTTAGTGCACTGGCTGCAGGTTCCAGCATCGCTGAGCGCAAGGCATCCTGAAATGAGCCTCCCCAGGATGAAAACACGACCTCGCCTTCAGCAAATGCAGGCGCGGCCATGACCATGCTACTGGCCACGACGCTGGCGGCAAGCGACAGTCTTCTCTCTACTTTTTTCATGTCAAATTCTCCCTAGATTGTTGTTTGGTTGGTGGCCGCCTACATCTGCGACAAATTAGCTGACTCTCAATGTTGCGTTTCGTTGATCAAAACGCCGTTTCATTTAAGCTATGGGTGATGATCCATTTGGTCAACACCTTTCTTGACTGGTGCGAAGGTTCATATCCAAGCCGCCGTCAGCGAAAAGATATGATCAGCCCACATCGTGTGGTTGGTTTGCAGTTCATCAAGATTAATTCAGTCGAGCGGCTGCTTTGACGGCGCGAGCCGCGCCGCAGCGTTGGCTTTGCCACGAATGCGAAAGGATGCTGCGTGAGCGAAAGCCGCAGATGCATAAGGCCGGTTTGTCCGCA
>Ga0307997_10000668_pt1 | contig 15772 bp, 19 predicted proteins | sample Davwhametageno36_FD_203165 | JGI IMG/M metagenome (GOLD analysis project Ga0307997, IMG submission 203165) | Marine microbial communities from Davis Island wharf, Antarctic Ocean - #36 | ecosystem: Environmental > Aquatic > Marine > Unclassified | place: Antarctic Ocean: Davis Island wharf... | reverse complement strand
CGACGACAAGAAAGGGCGATGCAGAAGTTTAAAAGTTGTGCAATGCTTCAGAAATTTACCAGTTATCACGCCCAGATATACAACCACTTCAATCATGAAAGACATCTAGAAAGCAGGCAATCCTTCAAGCAAAAACGTAAAACTGCTCTCACAGAGTGGTTCAATTTCTGTGCCGCATGATGATTGACTTGAGGTGCCTTTTACGGGTGTTCAAGTTTTTCTGACAGCACCGTTTGATACCTGTTAGAATTTGTCTGATAACACCTTGAAGTAAGCTATGCAATGTTCTGTGTAAGCAACAGCTCAATTTTTGTAGGGGGTGCACCGTCGATATGGAGGGCGTGGCATGGGCAAAGTTCTTCATCGGTCTGTACAAACACTTAGAACTGGGTCAAAAATGAAGGGCAGAGCCTTGAAATGACGTCTTGCAGTGCTCTCATCAATTTCTGCCAACTTGCTAGGATCGCGCGCAATTCCGTGGCGTAGAAGCTCTTTTAGAACCAACGCAATTGTCCCGACTTCTGTTTCTTCGGCGTCTTTGTTGTCTTCTGTAATACGCACGCCAACGGCAAGCAGTTTTCCAAGGCACACATGTGCGCCTCCACCGAAGGACAGGCCATGTAATGGCAAATTATTATCAGGCGTGCGATGCGGATTGAACGCTTCGGCGTCCTCACCAAACAGATTAGCATGGCGGTTGGTTTTTGTCAGATCAATCGTGACGAACTCGTCTTGTTCCGCGTTATGACCATCGGGAAGATGCATTGGGCACAGCGCACGGCGTTTGGTGATCGGACTGGCAGGATGAAGCCGTGTGTTTTCCCAGATGAATTTCTGCATCAGGATAGGATCATCCATCAGGTTTTGGCGATCCTGTGGATTATCCTCGAACCAGTCCAGCACGTTGTTGACCATGTTCATCAACACATTTGCGGTGGTGAACGCACCCGCAAGAATGAAGAACGCCGCGTCTTTCATCCGCTCGTCATAGGGCAGGTTTTCATCTGTTGGATCTGTGATCAACTGGGCTGTGATGGCGTCCTGGGGCAAGTCTGATTTTGCAATCTCGCCCGCGTCAAACTGCGTTATGATTGCCTTACGTCGCGCAAGGGAGGGTTCGAAAAATTCACCCCGAAAGGCTGTCAGGGCCTCTTCAAGCTCTGCGAGTAAACGGTCGCGATCTGAGGGATCGGTCAGTTGCCCCATCGTAGGGGCGTGGCCAAGTTTAACCAGAAGCGCCAGCAATCTGTCTGTATCAGTTTCAGTGTGTCTGCGATCAATCCCTGCGCTGTCAGCGGTCAGATTGATCAACACGCGATAGGCAAATTGCGCCATGTCTCCGCCGCCCGCCGCAATAGCAGGGTCCATGCTTTCCTTGACGGCTTGGGGAAACACGTGGTTTTGGTAGTGCCTGTAGAACCGCCGATTAAAGACGCCCGAAAAGATACGCTTTTTCTTGGCATGTGCGTCGCCATGAAGACAGACAACGGTTTGGTGCAGAAACACAGTGTCCGCATCGTAGAGAGCTTGATGCAGGCCTGGCAGGCGCAAGGTTTGTTCGGCCTCACGGTATCCGGTAACAAAGTGCTCTGTCATGGCGCGCTCCTTAATGTAGTTCTTCGATGAACTTGTCTTCGATGATTGGCTCAGTGCCGTAGGCAACTTCGCGGGTCAGACGTGTGTCGCCGATCGAAGCCAAGCGCCAACCGGGAATGCGATTGCGTTTTGGTAACGGCGCGAGGTTCTTTTCGACGCCGTCAATCATAACGTTTGTGATATTGTCCGGGTTGCCCAGTAGGCTGAGGTCGTCTTCGACTTTACCTGTGACGCAAATGATATCAGCGCGATAGCCGGGTGCAATGACACCGATTTCGCCTTCCATCTTGATGCCAAGAGCGCTTTTCTGCGTGCCGCACTGAATTGCTTCCAGTGGGCTCATGCCGAAGTATTTCACGAAGACCTCCATCTCGCGGTAGTGCCAATCGCCGTAAGGCACGAGAGAGAAGCCAGCCTCTGACCCTGTCAGAAGGGCAACACCTTCCTTGTGGGCGCGGGTCATGGTGTCGATGGATTCTGTAATTTCGCGCTCGAACAGCGCCATTAGCGTGTCAGAGGTTCCGATTTTCTTGCCGAATTCGACCATATTGTACTGAAATGTCAGGGCAGGGGCGATGGGGACCTTATGATCGATGATCGCCTGCAAGGCCTCGTCATCCATCGCAGTCGCATGGAAAATCAGATCAAAACCCGCGACAGCCGCCTTGCGCGTGGCTTCTGCGCCTCGGCAATGGCCCATTACAGGGGTTTGCAAATCATGCGCTGTGTCGCAGATCAGCTTGAGTTCGTCCATCGTCCATACGCACAGCTCACCCTTGTGGGACTGACGCGGGATGATGCCGGTGACATGTACCTTGATCCAATCCGCGCCGTATTTTACTTGGCGGCGGACCTCTTTGACGATCTCGTCCTTGGAATTGACGGCCATGTAGTAGCCTGTCGTGCCCTCGTCATTGATGAGCCGGCCTGCGGTTCCGCCAACACCTGTGATCAACGCGTAAGCACCGCAAGACATACGCGGCCCTTCGACGATATTGGCTTCAATCGCGTCGCGCAGATCGAGCATATTCTCGAACGTGCTGTCTGGGTCTAACACACTTGTGACGCCGGCACGTAGCAGTTTGCGCGCGTTGTAGGATGCCACGAGGGCCGACAAGCCATTGCGCCGCTGATGAAAGATTTCCGCGTTTGATCCGGCGTCGTCGAACGACAGATGGCAATGGGTGTCAATCAAACCGGGCATGACGGTCTGGCCCGTGGCGTCGATCACATGGGTATCTGGTGTGGCTTGGGTATCTGCCGGCGCGCCAATTGCGGCGATCTTGCCGTCTTGTACAAGGACCGAACCTTCGACAGCGGGTTTGCCCGTGCCATCAATGATGCAGCCGTTTTTGATCAAAGTACTGGTCATGGGATTTTATCCTTTACGTCAGGCGCAGCAATCTGCGCGCGTTATCTGCAAGCTTTTCTGGAGGGAGGTGCGATGCCATATCGTCTGGTGCGTCCCAGCCCGAAAAATTCGTACCAAAGACCAGACGGTCATCACCTACAAGATCGGTTAGCAGTATAAGAGATGTATCGCTGTTGAGATGATTGTCAAACCAGATGCGTGAGAGGCATTCTTCAAAAGCGCCGTCTGCGCGCAGCTCGGCGCTGGCCCAGGGACGTTTGCGCGCGGCCATGGCAAGCCTGCCAAATAGATAACCTGTTGAGCCACCCCCATGGCTGAGGCATATGTCTAGTTCGGGATGCCGGTCCAGTACGCCGCCGTAAATCAAACGCGCCACGGCAAGGGTCTCTTGCGCCGCAAAACCGATGACTACATCCAGATCGAAGTCTTTCAGATTTGGATCACCTTTCGGCCCATCAATCCCTGCAGGGGAAGGGTGCAGGAACAGCGGCACATTCAACCGCACACAAGTCTCGTAAAGTTGATCCATGCTTGGATCGTCTAACTTATGTGGAAAATCAGTACCAATGTAGCCGCCTAAAAAGCCAAGTTCTGTCACTGCGCGCGTCAGTTCTGCAGCGGCGCGTGACGGGTCTTGCGCAGGCAGTGCAGCGGCTGCGGCCAAGCGGCCTGGATAGCGCGTGATCAAGCCAGCAACGGCGTCGTTATGTGTGCGGCAAAAGCCGTCAGCGTCGCCCGCCTCGATAAAATGCAGAAACGTTAGTGGGTTGGGGGATAAGAGCTGCGCGTCGATGCCTGCAGCGTCCATTCGTTCCAATCGCAACTCGGTGTCCATGAAGGCAGAGCCTTGATAGCGCACGCCATCCAGACGGTAACCGCCGACCCGAAACCATGGGGAGTCGCCATCCTGCCCACCCATTTCAGGACCAAACGCACCAAGAGAGCCAAATGTCTCGGCCAGAATGACGTGCGCGTGCACGTCTATGACCTTGGCTGTCCGAAAGGCAGTCGTCATTGGCAGGCTCCCAAAAGAATTAATTTCAATATCATCGATATCGATGTATCATGTCAATGGCATGGACAATACTATCGATATGGATCAAAATAGACCTTTATAACATGGGGGCTACCACGTGACCGAACAGCAAGCATTGCAAGGTGCAAACCGCCGTCCGCTTGAGGATCGGGTGTCTTTCTTGACCCATCGTATCAACGCGCAGCTTCAACAGGTTTGCAACCCGTTAATTGCAGATCATAACCTTGATCTCTACAGTTCGCGCATTATTGTTGCGATAGCTGAAAAGGGGCCTCTTAAGGTCGGTGAGTTAGTAGATTTGATGGCCTTGCCGCAATCCACGATGTCACATCAACTGAAACGGATGGAGAGGGATGATTACCTCACGCGCAACCGCTCAAAAACAGATAATAGAACTGTTGTCATCGCTTTGACCCAAAAGGGAATGGATGTGGCCGAAATCTGCAACAGGCTCAGTGATGTCATCATGGAAAACGTTTCGAAGTCCCTGTCTGGTGATGAAATCGAATTGCTAAGCTCGCTTTTGCAACGGGTGTTTGCGTGTATTCCAAAGGTCGGGGACGTCAGTCTTTGAGCGATCCGGTTGCAATCGTTCTTGCATTTTGCGCCGCGTGGGACGGGCCTGATTTTGATGCGATCTCTGACGCACTGCACACTGACGTTCGCTACCACAACAAACCCGTCGAGCCGGTCGACGGGAAAGAAGCAGTAATGGCGTATATTCGCAATGCCGGACCGTTTGACAGCAGTACCTGGGACGTCATCAATATTGCGGCAAACGGGAACATCGTTCTGACCGAACGTATAGATCACTTTGTTAAAGACGGCCAAAAAATCGCACTAGAAGTCATGGGCGTTTTCGTGATCGAAGATGGCCTTATCCGCGTTTGGCGGGACTACTTTGATCTTGCTCTATATCGCGCTCAAATGACCTAGAAAAATATATTGTTGTAAATAGTTTCGATATCAATACAAATGTTCTTGCGAAGCTTTCGGGGGAACGATTTTGTTAAAACCACATGTCTTATCAAATTCGGCGCAGATTGCAGCGGGGCTGAAGCACCCAGAACTCAAGCAGGCGCTTTATGATGAAGGCTCTGTTATTATGGCTGATACGCTGCTGACACTACACGGTGAGCGGCATCGTAAGCGGCGCATCCTTGAGTTTGGTGTGTTTCGCAAAGACTTTTTCCACTGGTATGAACAAACCGTTTTTCCCGCGACGCTGACGCGTTCCATGACAGGGGATATCGCGGCGGGTCGCACCGAATTAGTGGATTTGGGTTACCGCGTTACAATGAACCTGACTGCGGATTTTGCTGGTATCGACCGACCAGAGCAATCCAAAAGTGAAACTGCCGAATTGTTGCGGTTGGTTGAAATATTCTCTCAAGGGGCAACGATTATCCACTCGACCCGTCCCAAGGACGATGTGCGCGATGAAGTTCGCGCCGCGATTGCGGATTTTGAGCCTCAGTTTCTTGCACCCTCTGTTGCACGTAGACGCGAATTACTGGCGCGGCATGCAGCTGGTGCGATTGCAGATGCCGATCTACCCCGCGATGTATTGACGGTCATTTTGCAAAAGGGCGATCCAGAAGAATTTACCCCTGAAGTGCTGACACGAGAGATCGCGTTCTATTTGCAAGCCGGCGCGCATTCGACGGCTAACTCCACGATCCATGCCTTTCACGATCTTTATACTTGGACAGCACTTGATCCTACGCGTATGCAGCGGCTGCGCGATGATCGCATCTTCTTTCAACGTTGTGTCCATGAGAGCTTACGCTTGCATCCTGCCAGTCCTGTAGCGTGGCGCGAAGCGATGTGCCCGATGCATCTGGAGGGGGCAGGGGACGTGGGCACGGGGGATACGGTTGAATTTCGTTTGTCAGAAGCGAATCGCGACAAAACTCTGTTCGGTGACGATGCTGATGTGTTTAATCCTGAACGCGTGGTTAAACCGCCGACGCTTCCTTACGGTCACACCTTTGGAACGGGCGTTCATACCTGCCTTGGGCGCGATCTGGACGGCGGTGTCGTGCCACGCGGCGATGTTGATCCTGAAACCCATCAATATGGTACAATTACTTTGTTCCTGCGTGATCTGTTCGCACGCGGCTCGCGCAAGGACACCGATGCGCCACCGCAAATGGCAACCAACACAGCGCGGCCAAACTGGGGCCATTACCCCGTAATTTTCGACAAGGAGCTTGAGTGGGCATGAATACAGCAATCGTGACAGGCGGCAGTGGCGACATCGGGCGCGCCTGCGCAGAGGCTTTGATGGTAGACGGCTACCGCGTTGGTATTCTCGACCTTGCCTCTAACAAGTTAATCCAAGTTGCAGAAGACATTGGCGCAACGGCCCTTGGGGCGGATGTCACGGATGAGCCTGATGTGGAACGTGCCTTAGCAGAGTTCGGCGCAGTGCCGGATGTTGTGGTGAACAATGCAGGGATTGGGCGGTTTGCATCCTTGCTAGACATGCCAATTGAGACATTCCGTTTGCAACTGGAAGTGAATCTTGTTGGCTCTTTCATCGTCGCTCGCGCAGCGGCGCGGGGCATGGTGGTGCGCGGCTCTGGCCGGATTTTGAATGTCACATCTATTAATGCAATCACGACAGGTCCGGGAACTGGTAGTTATCCTGCGTCCAAGGCGGGCCTTGCAAAAATGACTGAGATGATGGCGTTGGAGTGGGGACCGTCAGGTGTACGCGTCAACGCGATTGCACCCGGGTTTATTGATGCGGGTATTTCGACGCCTTTCTACGCGAATCCTGATGTGCGTGCGCTGCGCAGTGGGGCCGTCCCATCCAAGCGCCTTGGGCTTGCTGAAGATATCGCGAATGCAGTCAGTTTTCTGGCCAGCGAAAAGGCCAGCTACATCAATGGTCATCAGTTGGTTGTGGATGGTGGCGTGTCTGTCAGCCTTTTGACGCAGCTGCCGCGCGCGGTAAAAGACTAATGCGAAACCTCATCTTGTCAGGGGGGATTTTTCACCCGTTTGCCGAGACATCTGCCGCTGTCGCTTTGCAGTTGGAAGAAGTCGGGATTACGTCCGAGATATGTAGTGTCGGTGAAGGTCTTGCCCGTTTAAGCACGCAGAATTTTGATCTTGTGACAGTCAACGCTTTGGCCTTCACTATGATGCAGGCAGACAAATATGCACCGCTGCGCGATGAGTATGCCTTTGAAATTAGCGTAGACGGTCAAGCCGAATTGGAGCGTCATGTTGCACAAGGGCGCGGACTTTTGGGCCTGCACACAGCGCCGATTTGCTTTGATACATGGCCTGCTTGGGGTGATCTGTTGGGCGTGGGCTGGGTTTGGGGCCATTCGGGGCATCCCATGCCTGACTATTTGGATGTTACCCACGGTAAAAAGACCTTTCGCATCTGGGACGAGTTATATGGCGGTTTGGAGTTACACGCAGAAACCAAGGTTCTTGCAACCGCTGCTTTAGCATCAAGTGGTCCATCAAACCCAATCATGACTGTGAAACATAACGCTGTTTATCTCGCACTTGGGCATGATCTGACGTCTGTATCGTCGCCCGATTATACCGTTATGTTGCGAACCGCTGCGCAATTGGCGCTTCCGCCCCAAAAGGAGTGCGCTTGATGCAAGATGCAAATGGATATTCGATTTTAATCACGGGCGGCGGTTCTGGTCTTGGCGCTGGCATCGCGCAGTATATGGCCAAGCAGGGCGCGCGGTTAACGATCTCAGGGCGCAGGGCTGAAAAGCTTGAAAAAGTTGCGGCACAGATTGGACCCGCTTGCTCGATCTGTGTTGGTGACGTTACAAATGCAGAGGATCGCGCGCGCATGATCGACACAGCTGTGGCGCATGGCGGTGGTTTGCAAGGTCTGGCCAATGTTGCAGGTAATATCCTGCGCGGGCCAATCACGGAATTGGATCCTGACGCTGTGCTTGATCTGATGAATACTAATGTCGTCGCCGGCATGGCGTTGACCGGATTGGCTACGCCGCATCTTGAAGTGCAGGGTGGTGCTATTTTGTTTATTGGCTCTGTTCACACGCGCCGAGCCTTTCCCGGTGCATCGCCCTACGCCGTAACCAAGGGTGCGGTTGAAACTCTCAGTCAGGTGCTGGCGGCAGAGCTTGGGCCAAAAGGTATTCGGGTGAATTGCTTATTACCTGGCGCTGTCCCGACCGAAATTAACGTGCGCGCTGGGATTGCCAGCAGTACTGAGGAAAATCTCGCACGCTTACAATCCATGACCGCTGAACATCCGCTGGGCCGAATCGGCACACCGCAAGATATCGCAGAAGCAGCGGATTATCTGATGCGCGCCGAATGGACGACGGGCACATCTGTCGTTGTAGACGGTGGTCTTGCATTGGGCGTGACCTACAAATGAGGAGAAGAGCATGATTGTCGAACAACGCACCTATGATTTTAACCCTGGAACAATTCCAAAATTCATGAAGCTTTATGAAAACACTGGTTCGCGCGATCTTCAGGCGCGTATCTTGGATAATTTGCTGGGCTATTATGTTTCCGAGATTGGACCGTTGAACCAGACAGTTCACCTCTGGGGCTTTGCCTCTTTAGATGATCGTACTGCGCGCCGCGCCGCATTGATGGGCGAGGATTTATGGTGCGATTTTCTGGGTCAGATCGAGCGCTATTGCAAAGGCAAGAGAGCAAAATTCTGTTACCAACCCTATTTTCAACGAAAATAGGGCAGCAAAATAGATCTGTATGATTTATACCAATATCAATACTATTGATTCTGCTTTAAATTTGATTAATAATTGCGGTTCAAGGGAGTGCAGATGAAAACTCGAATTCCACATCGAATGGCAGTTGCGACCCAGCGTAGTTGGTTGCGCAAATGCTAGTGCAGCAGCTTTTGAACGGCTTGGTGGTCAGCGGCGTTTACGCGCTTTTCTCGCTCGGTTTTACGCTGGTGTTTGGTATCCAGCGGATTCTTAATCTGGCCCACGGCGCGATCTTCATGACGGGCGCGATGGTCTCTTATTACGTGGTCAAAAGCGGAATGCCTTTGTGGCTTGGCTTTATCCTTGCTATTATTGCATCCGGTCTGCTTTCGGTTCTAGTTGAAATTATTTGCTTTCGCCGCTTGCGAAAAACAGGCGATGAGGAATTTGGCGGCATCATTTCATCCATCGGCGCGGGGCTTGTCATTATGACAATCGCGCAGCAAGTGTCCGGCACACAAGTGCTGCGCTTCCCGTTTGAGACATTCCCAGTGGTGATCTTCAAATTCTGGGGTTTGCGCGTCTCGATGCTGCAATTTTTCATGGCGGGGGCCGCAATCGTGATGGTGCTGCTGCTGGGCTACTATGTCTACAAGACAGCGTTTGGCCGCCGTATTCGTGCTGTGACGGATAATGAAGCCGCCGCGATGCTAATGGGGATCAATCCAAATTTTGTCTATTCGCAAACCTATTTCATCGCGGGTGCATTGGCCGGTGCAGCGGGTGTTCTTGTCGGCTTGGCGTTCAACTCGATCACCTTCCTGATGGGTGAGCCGTATCTGATGTTTGCTTTTGCGATCATCATCTTGGGTGGTCTTGGTTCCATCCCTGGCGCGCTGCTTGCCAGCTTAGTATTTGGTATGGTGCAGACCTTAACGATTGCCTATTTGCCTTCAGGTTTAACTGACACTATCATCTTCTCCTCCTTGTTCCTGATCCTGCTGTTTCGCCCCCACGGTATTCTTGGCAAAGAAGATGCCGGTCTTTTGAGGGGGCGCCGATGAACAATTTCATTGCGGGCTATCTGCCACTTTTTGATATCTACTTGATTCATCTTGGCCTCGCCTTCAGCCAGTACATTGTTTTGCGTGCGGGGGTGTTTTCTCTAGCAACTGCCGCCTTTGCTGGAATCGGTGCCTATACGGCAGGTATTTTTGCGGTCAGTCTGGGACTGCATCCAGCAATTGGCCTGTTGGCGGGGACTTTGACGGGAATGGGTGCGGCGATTGTTTTGTCGATCCCTCTGGCACGGCTTCAAGGTGTGTACCAAGCTATTGCAACGGTTGCGTTCATCCAGATTTGTCTTTCGCTCAATATCTACGCCGAAGGACTGACTGGTGGCGCAATGGGTCTCAACAATATCCCCAAAACTATTGGTACAGGCACATTGTTCGTCTTTGCCGCGCTGGCGACCTATCTAATCTGGGCGATTGAACGGGGCCGTTTGGGCCGAGCGTTTAACACTATTCGCCAGGATGAGGCCGTCGCCGCATCGCTAGGTATTTCCATCACTCGCCACCAGATGCTGGCCTTCGCGATATCGGGCGCGCTGGCAGGATTGTTTGGTGGACTTGAGGCTTACCATTCCTATGCGCTAGATCCTAATCAGTTCGGCTTTCACTTACTTATTACGACACTCAGCTATGTCATTTTGGGGGGCCGCAACTCTGTCGTTGGCCCATTGGTTGGAGCAGCCATCCTGATTATCCTGCCAGAACTAGCGCGTCCATTGGCGGAAAACCGCATGGTGATCTACGGCATCATGCTGATTGTTGTGATTAATTACCTACCTAAAGGGATCGCAGATACAGCTATTGATGCCGTGCGCGCGCGTCGCCTGAAAAACGGTGGAGACGGGTCATGAGTACATTGAAGCTGACCAATTTGTCCAAACGATTTGGTGGCGTCGTTGCATCCGAGGATGTAAATATCGAGGTGCCAGCTGGTAAAATTATTGGTTTGATAGGTCCCAACGGTGCTGGAAAAACAACTATTATCAATATGATAACGGGGATGCTGGCCGTATCAGGTGGGGAAATCCATGTGGGGGATATTGATATCACACATGCGCCTGCCCATGAAATTTGCAGGGCCGGTTTGGCACGTACCTTTCAAAACATTCGCCTACTGGGTGAAGCGACTGTTCTGGAAAACGTGATGATCGGTTTTCATCGCCATGAAACATCTGCAACCCTTGCTGCGATGCTCGGCCTGCCTTCTGCGGGTCGCGAGACGGTTGAAATAAAAGAACGTGCTCAGGTCATGCTCAAGGAATTCGATCTACAGGACTTTGCTGATTACCCGGCAACTGGTCTGTCTTATGGCCATCAACGTAAGGTTGAAATGGCACGCGCCATGGCGGCAGAGCCAAATTTTGTACTGCTGGATGAGCCGATAGCCGGTATGAACAACGTTGAAAGTGACGCGTTAGCGGAGGTATTTCAGCGTCTTGCGAGCGCTGGAAAAGGCGTGCTGCTCATTGAACATAACGTCCGTTTTGTCGCCAAGATGTGTTCGTATGTTTACGTGCTGGATGGCGGTCGTCTTATCTCTCAAGGAACGCCTGATCATGTTCTCAGCGATCCTGCTGTGATCTCTGCCTATTTGGGGGATCAGCAATATGCTTGATCTCAGGGATCTTAAGGTCAGTTATGCTGGTATTCAAGCTCTGCGTGGTGTGTCTTTGAACGTATCGCAAGGTGAAATAGTTGCTCTAATCGGCCCGAATGGTGCGGGTAAATCCAGTTTGCTCAACACGCTGTCTGGCATGGTGCGACCCGAAAGCGGTAGCGTGATCTTCAAAGGCACTGCAATGGCAGGAGCACTCCCTTGGAACGTGACCAAAGCTGGGATGCTGCAAGTTCCTGAAGGGCGCAAAGTCTTCGCGGAAATGACTGTTCTGGAAAACCTGCAAGTAGGCGAAACCGCATTGCATGGCCGGAAGCCCACCTATCGCCTTGAAGAGGTCTACAAAGTTTTTCCGATTTTGAAGGAACGCCAAGACCAACGGGCAGGTTCACTTTCTGGTGGGCAACAACAAATGCTGGTGATCGGTCGGGCCCTGATGGGTGGGCCGGAGCTGTTGCTCTTGGACGAGCCCAGCCTTGGCCTCGCTCCGGTGATTATAGCTCAGGTGTTCGAGGCGTTGACGCAGTTGAACGCTCAAGGGTTGACGATCTTGCTAGTTGAACAAAACGCACATCTGGCCCTAAGCGTGTCCAATCGCGCTTACGTTTTGGAACAGGGCCGCATGATGAAGAACGGGGCCAGCAAAGATTTGGCCAAAGACCCCGAGGTTACAGCGCTGTACCTTGGTCACGATTAAGAAAACTCAGGGAGAAACTAACTATGAAAATCTATAAATATCTCGCCGCCGCGTCGATGATCGCACTGGTTACACCGTTAATGGCTGATGATGTCAAAGTCGGCGTTGTCGTGTCCACCACCGCGACCTACGCTTTTGTGGGTGAGCCATTGGTGAATGGCATGAAGCTGGCTGCTGATGAAATCAGCGAAGCTGGTAAATGGGGTGGCCACAACGTCGAGATCATCTATCGAGACAACCGCTCAGACAAACAAGAAGCGATTTCGTTGATCACGCGGATGGCAAAATCCGAGAACGCCGACATCATAATAGGCCCAATCGCCACGTCGGAGGCCATGGCAACTGGCCCAGTCGCCGTTGATTTGAAAATTCCGATGTTCACCACAGCGACTTCGCCTGCAGTTTTGGACGCGGGTCCTTATATATTCAAGTCCACCGAAACGGCAGACGCTTACATGGCCCCTGTTGGCGAACATATCGTCAGCTTGAAGCCATCCAACTGCTTCCTTGTCTCAATCCGGGACAATGAGGGCTATATCCGTCAGCGTAACGTGATCCGCGATATTCTTACAGACGCGGGTGTGGAAATTGTAGGTGACGAGAGCATTCTCGCGGCAGACACCGATTTTACGGCGCTCTCCACCAAGATTGTCTCATCCGAACCTGATTGCTTGTTTGTTACTACACCGCCAGAACAAGCGGCGAACATCCTGATCCAAGCCCGCCAAGCTGGCCTTGAGGGCGATACGATACTTGCAGGTGATTCCGGTGCGGGGTCGCAGAAACTGATCGATGCGGGTGGTTCTGCGGTGGACGGCATGTTGTTCCCGGCTAGCTTTGTGTCATCTGCATCAGACAGCTCCATAGCGTTTTCGGCCGCGTATGAAACCGCTTATGGTAAAGCGCCTGATCTTTGGGCAGCAACCGGCTACACCATGATGCAGACTGTAGCAAATGCGATCCGCAACGCGGGTGAAGAAGTGAACCGTGAAACCCTGCGTGAGGCGATGGCAGCAACGAAGGATTTACCCGTTATCATGGGCCAAGGTCTGCTAAGCTTTGACGAGAACCGCATCCCATCTATGGGTGGTATCGTTATGCAGCTTAAGAATGGCACTTGGGTTGCACCATAAACCTAACTTTTGAACACGTGCGCACCGTCCTTTTAGGGCGGTGCGTTGGCACTGTCAGCGTAAACTTGCTTGAAGTGAGCAGGGCTAATTTATAGTATCGTCTAATCACAAAACACTCTCCATTTGGCGTTGTCAGAAGAAAATTGAATCTGATTTAAACTTTGCGTAGATTTCAAAAATGACTAACAAGATTTCTTATAAATATTTTAAGACAAGCCCTGAGATTATCCAATTAGCGGTGATGTATTACGGGCGTTATCCGCTGAGTTATCGCCAGGTTGAAGATATTTTATTCGAACGTGGTGTCGATATTTGTCGCGAAACCATCCGTTTTTGGGTGAATAGATTTGGTGGGGCATTTGCCAAGAAAATCAGAAAGAAACGAAGATGCAATCATTCCAATTGGCGCTGGCATTTAGATGAGGTGTCTGTGAAAATCAATGGTGAGAAGTTTCTGCTTTGGCGCGCTGTTGATCACGAAGGCGAAGTATTAGAAGCCTTTGTTTCAAAGAAGAGGTGCAAACGTACAGCATTGAAATTCATCAAGAAACTGATGAAGAAATACGGTAATACGCATGAGATTGTAACAGATAAGCTTGCTTCATATGGTGCTGCGTTGAACGTTCTAGACGCGAAGCATCTGCAAAATACAGCACAATACCACAACAACAGATGTGAAAATTCCCACCTTCCATTTCGAAGGCGCGAGAGAGCAATGCAAAAGTTTCGAAGTCCCGCTACAATGCAGAAATTCACCACGGTACACAGTTCAATTCATAACCATTTCAACCACGAAAGACATCTAGAAACCAGACAGGTTTACAAGCAAAAACGTGCTGCTGCTCTGAGTGAGTGGCGTGAAATCTGATCTTGTTGGAGCCTTTGTGACTTGTAAGAGTTCCTCTGACAACACCATCCGCCGGATATGCGTGGACTATGCCGTGCTTCCAGCTTGGTTTCGAAGCTACAAAAACATTGACATCAATTCAATTGAAATCGTTATTATAAAAAGCGGTGTAAATTAACTGGCGCTTTTGAAGGACAAAATCATGGACCTTGGACTAACGGGACGTAACGCAATTGTCTGTGGATCATCCAAGGGACTGGGCCGAGCGTGTGCCGAAAGTCTGGCGCAAGCAGGGGTCGATGTGGTGATAAACGGGCGGGATGCTGAACGTCTTGAACAGGTCGCAGCGCAGATTGCGTCTGCGACGGGTGCGAAAATTACACCAGTGGCCGCTGATCTTAATACAAGCGATGGGCGCGCCGCACTCCTTCAGGCCTGTCCTGCTCCTGATATCTTGGTGAACAACAACGGTGGCCCCCCTTTCACAGACTTTCGCGACCTGAACCGCGATGCGATGGAACGCGGCGTGGCGATGAACATGCTGACCCCGATTGAGCTGATCCAACAGGTAATCGACGGCATGGTAGAACGCGGTTTTGGGCGGATTGTTAATATCACTTCTGTATCCGTGAAAATGCCTGTGTCCGGCCTTGATCTGTCCAGCGGTGCGCGGGCTGGCTTGACGGCATTTCTGGCGGGCGTGTCGCGCGAATACGCCGACAAAGGCGTCACCATCAACCAGTTGTTGCCCGGATATTTCCGCACAGAACGCCTCCAGCAGGGGTTTCATGCCGGTGCTGCAAAGACAGGCCGCCCAGTGGATGATGTGGCGCGCGACTGGTCAGACCAAGTTCCCGCCCAGCGGTTCGGCGACCCCGCCGAGTTCGGCCAAACTTGCGCGTTCCTATGTTCGCAATTCGCAGGGTACATGACAGGTCAGAACATCCTTTTGGATGGCGGCCTGCACCGCAGCGCATTCTAACAACCTTAGAGGTAGAAGCATGATCATCGAGCAACGCACATATCGATTCAAAGCCGGCAAAGTTCCGGTCTTTATGGCGATTTACGAAGAAAAAGCGCTAGAGCTGCAAAAGCGCATCCTTGGCAACCTTATTGGCTATTTTGTCACCGAAATTGGGCCGCTCAACGAAACCGTTCACTTATGGGGCTATGACAGTTTGGATGACCGCGCCAAACGCCGGGCTGCCCTGATGGCGGAACCGGACTGGCGGGCGTTCTTGGCCGAAATCCTGCCGCTATTGGAAACCCAAGAAAGCAAGATCCTGCTGCCAACAGGATTCTCACCGGTCAAATAAGCCGCTAGTGCAGTTCTTCAATAAACGCAGGACCGCTTGGTTCTTCTGATCCATAGGCCACCTCGCGCGTCAGGCGCGTGTCGCCGATGGATGCCAATCGCCAACCGGGGATGCGTTTGCGTTTTGGCAAAGGAGAGAGGTCTTTTTCAAGACCGTCGATCATCACAGTGATGATATTGTCGGGATTGGTGTTGTCAGACAAACTTGACGTCCCATTGGTTGGTACCTAACTTTTATGAATGACAACAGAAAACCCCTTTAAATATTTCAAGACTTCACCTGAAATCATCCGATTGGCAGTGATGTATTACATACGTTATCCATTGAGTTTTCGTCAGGTGGAAGACATCTTGCATGAACGCGGCGTCGATATCTGTCACGAAACAGTTCGGT
>Ga0307997_10000666_pt1 | contig 15783 bp, 1 predicted proteins | sample Davwhametageno36_FD_203165 | JGI IMG/M metagenome (GOLD analysis project Ga0307997, IMG submission 203165) | Marine microbial communities from Davis Island wharf, Antarctic Ocean - #36 | ecosystem: Environmental > Aquatic > Marine > Unclassified | place: Antarctic Ocean: Davis Island wharf... | reverse complement strand
AAACACAAATTCAAGCGGTTCGGGATCAAGTGGTTCAGGATCAAGTGGTTCTAGTGGTAGAGGATATAGTTACTAATGGCTAAGAATGATCAAAACGAAAGCGCACTACCTGTTCCAGGACAGAACAATAAAATTACTGCTAGTGATTTTTTACCTAAGTTCTTTAGAACACAAGCAAATAAAAAGTTTTTACAAGGAACTCTTGATCAGCTTATTCAGCCAGGCGTTGCAGAAAAAATAAATGGGTATTACGGTAGAACAACTGCTAAAGCATACAAAACTACAGATAATTATATCGATGATGTAACTGATAATAGAACTAATTACCAAGTAGAGCCTGCTACAGTTATTAAAGATAATTACGACAACGTAACATTCTATAAAGATTATAATGACTACATAGGCCAACTTGGTGTATTTGGCGCAAATGCAGATAACCACAGTCGTTTAAACAGCCAAGAAACATATGCATGGAATCCAAATATTGATTGGGACAAAATTGTAAACTTCCGTGAATACTATTGGATGCCAAACGGCCCTATTAGTATTCCTGTAAGAGGACAAAGTAGAGAAATTGTTAGTACGTATTCTGTTACTACAGAAGATCAAGGTGACAATATTGCTTATGTTTTTAATGATGGATTAACACGCAATCCTAACTTAAAACTATATCGCGGACAAACATATCGTTTTGACATCGACACGCCTGGTCATCCAATGGCTATTTCCATTAGCAGAACATTTACTCCAGGATCTGCTATTTTAACAGCAGGCACACAAGGATTAAGAGCATCTGGCTTATTTGATGCGGTACTTTATGGTAACGAATACGACCAAGGTGAGTACATTGTTCTCCCAAGTGGAGGCAGTGTAACATTTGCGTCTGACGATAATGTTTCAACTCTTTATCCTGATGGTATCCGTAAACTAGGTGAAGATGGTGAAGAAGTAGCAATTGCATATATTGAAAAGGGCACGATAGAATTTACTATTCCTTTTAATGCTCCAGACAGATTATACTACATTAGTAAAAACGCAGTAGATACTAGTGGACAAATTAGAATTTACGATATAGAAGAAAATGCGTTTCTTAATGTCGGCGAAGAAATCTTAGGTAAGAAAACTTACCTAAGTGCAAATGGTGTAGAACTGTCTAACGGAATGAAAATTAGATTCCAAGGCGATGTCTTGCCAATCGAATATACTACTAATGATTGGTACGTTGAAGGTGTTGGCGACAAAATTAAATTAATAAAAGATCAAGATTTAATTATTCCGGCAGCGTACAGCGATACTAAGCGTGTAGCATATGATAGCGATAACTTTGACACCCTGCCGTTCAGTGATGCCTCGGCATATGCAACTGAAAAAGATTACATTGTTGTTAATAGAGCATCCCCTGACAGAAATGCCTGGAGTCGATATAACAGATGGCACCACAAAGATGTAATTTTAAAGAGCTTCCAACTTAATCAGTTACCTAGAGATGTTGACGAAGCTTCCCGTGCAAAGCGACCTATTATAGAGTTTGAAGCAGGTCTAAAATTAGATAATTTTGGTGCATATGCTAAACAAGATGTTGACTTAGTCGATACTTATACCAAAGATATTTTTAGTACAATTGAAGGCCAGTTAGGTTATAATATTGACGGTGTTAATCTAGCTGATAACATGCGTATTTTGTTTACCGCAGACACTGATGCATTAGTTAGCGGCAAAATTTATCAAGTTAAATTTGTTAAGATTTTAAATAATAGACAAATTAGTTTAGTAGAAACAACAGATACTACTCCGATAGATCTCGAAACAGTATTAGTTACGCAAGGCGTAAAAAATGCAGGTAAAAGTTATCACTATCATGGCGCAAAATGGGCCGCCGCGCAAGAAAAAACAACACGTAATCAGTCTCCGTTATTTGCAGTATGCGATGTTAACGGCAATAGTTTTAGTGATAAAACATATTACGAATCAACTACATTTAAAGGTACTACACTATTTTCGTATGCAGTTGGCGAAGGCACACTAGACACTGAATTAGGATTTCCTTTAACTTATAAATCTATTAATAACTCAGGTGACATTGTTTTTGATTTTAATTTATTAAACGATACATTTACATATCAAACAGAGACTGAGTTATATACACAACCAATTAATAGTGGCTATTTAAAAAAATATAGCTCTCTTACTAAGTTTTCTTACGTAAACGGATTCAGTAGTATTCCTACTATCAGTAAACAATATGTTATAGCAGAATATGCTGCAACAGACATACAAGTTAATAACTTTGAAATTAATGTATATAATAATTCTAGTAGTGTTGCTGATTTAAAGGTAGTTGTGTTTGTTAATAATAAACTACAATTAATTAATACAGATTATACAATTAATAAAACTGGTAAAAATGCAGTTATTAATTTTATAAAAGACTTAGTATTAAACGATGTTATTAAAATTAAAACAAATAGTAACACTATTAAAAATTCTAATGGATATTACGAGTTTCCGTACAACTTAGAACGTAACCCGTTAAATGATGATATTAATCAATTTACACTCGGCGAAGTAGTTGATCACGTTGATAGTATGTTGGAAGACATTCCTGGATACGTTGGCAAATATCTTGGATCGAGTAATTTACGTGACCTCGGTGACTTAGATCGTTACGGCAAACGTTTTGTTAAGCACAGTGGTCCAATTAACTTACCACTATACCACGTAACTAACAAAAGTTACAACATTGTAAAAGCGTTAAAATATTCTAAAAGAGAATATTCTAGATTTAAGAAGACTTTTTTAGATACCGCTGCAACACTAGGGTACGATGGCCCTATTAAAAGCCACGTTGACCTTATTCTAAAAACAATTAATAGTGATAAACTAAAATCACAGCCGTTTTACTTCTCAGACATGGCCCCTGCTGGAGCATCTAATAAAATTGAATATACAGTATTAGATTCTAGAGTATCCGAGTATCCTATTACTAACAACTTTAACTTAACTGATCTAAGTTCTAAGAGTGTAACAGTTTATCTAAATGGTATACAATTAACACATATTAAAGATTATAATTTTTCTTCACCAGGCTACGTTTCAATTATTGCTGGACAGAAAGAAAATGACTTATTTGAAATACACGAGTATGATAATACTGACGGTAGCTTTATTGCTCCGACTCCTACAAAGCTAGGATTATTTCCAAAGTATTTTCCTGAACTAACAATTGACGATACTGTAATTGCAGCAGAGCCAAGCACTACAGGCCCGTTTAAAGTATACGGCCAAGATAGTGCAACTGGTACTAGAGGATGGTTCTATCCTGTGTACACTACTAAGAGTGCCGCAGGCGCAGGATCAGCATCAAAGTCTTACACATTTACAGGAATGAATAAGCTATTTTATATTCCTGCTGCAGGCGCAACACTTGCTGGTATTGACGACATTGAAATTACTGAATATCCGATCGGCGTTGCATTTATTAGAGGGCATGATGGCAGTTACGTTAAAGCTTACAAAGACTTTAGAGATGAACTACTTTTAGAATTTGAAAATCGAATCTTTAACAACATTAAAGCAGAATACTCAACTGATCGACTAGACACTAACAGTTTCATCGGCGGCGAATTTAGAACGAACGAATTTACCAAAATTGAAATTGATAACACAATGCTAGGCGACTTTCAGCAATGGTTACAGCAAAATTTAAATAATCAGTCCTACACTGACAATACATTTTACAACAGAAACAACAACTGGACGTTTAATTACTCAGATACTACATCACCAGCGGATAATATAAATCCAGGTTTCTGGAGAGGCGTGTATATTAGAGCATTTGATACTGATCGGCCTCACAGTCATCCTTGGGAAATGTTAGGATTAACTACAAAGCCGACTTGGTGGAATACTGTTTACGGCCCTGCTCCGTATACAGGCGATAACCTAATACTATGGAAAGACTTAGAAGAAGGACGTATTGCAGATCCTGCTAACACTAGAATTAATCTAAACTATGCCCGTCCTAGTTTAGCAAACTTTATTCCAGTTAACAGTGCTGGTAATTTATTATCGCCTTTGGACAGTCGCTATGCTAAGAACTTCCAAATACAAAGTGCAACACAAAACTTTAAGTTTGGTGATTATGCTCCTGTTGAAAACGCCTGGCGCAAAAGTTCAGAATATCCATTTGCTGTATTAACAGCAATGTTATTAAACAAGCCTGCAAAAACAATGGGCTTAGGATTTGATGTTTCTAGAATTAATAAAAACTTAGCAAACCAGTGGGTTGATACAGATACTAATGCTCCTATTGTTATTAAAAATTTAAAATTACCAAACACATTTGAATCGACTACACGGACTAACACTTCTGGGTTAGTAAACTACATTTATAATCTTGTAGCAAGTGATATATTATCAGTATACGACGGTTATAAATCTGAGTTAGCGTCGATTACTAATCAAATTGGTATTAAAATAGCAGGATTTACAAGTAAAGAAAAATTTAATTTAATCTTAGACAGTAGATCTCCTACACAGTCGTTAACACAAGACGGCATATTTGTGCCGCAAGAAAACTATCAAGTATTTTTAAATACAAGTAGTCCAACTGAACTAGCAGTCTATAGTGGCATTGTTATAGAAAAGGTAGAATTAGGTTATGTCGTAAGAGGATATAATTTAGAAAAGCCTTATTTTGAACATTACAGCCCACTACTTGGCTCATCGGCAAGCATAGTTACAGTCGGCGGAATAGCAGAAAAAACAGTACCTTGGTCCACTAATACTTCTTATATAAGCGGCGAAGTAATATTACATAATAATGCATATTACAGAGTCATTACAGACTTTACTAGTTCGGGCACTTTTGAAACTGTTAGTGTAATGAAGCTTCCTAGAGCACCGTTAACTGGAGGTAGAACAGCAGACTTTAAGAAAAACTTTGAAACTACATCTATTAAGCGAGCCCAGTACGGTGCACGATTTAATACTGCACAAGAAGTTGTTGACTTTATATTAGGTTATAGCATACGCCAACAAGAATTAGGCTTTAGTTTTGAAAATGTAATTCTAGGTTCAAATGAAGTTGAAAACTGGAATTATGCAGCAAAGCAGTTCTTATTCTGGACAACACAAGGCTGGGCAAATAGTTCCTTAATAGCAGTAAGTCCAGGAGCTAACTTACTAGAGTTTAGTAAAGATTATCATATTGTTGACAATATTAAAGATGATTTTTACGGATATAGTATCTTTAAAGCAGACGGTCTATTTTTAGATTCAGAATTCGGTAGCTTACTAAGAGATCAAAATAGCTTCGGCATCGAAACTGTTGGTACAGATGAAGGATTATATCATGTATCATTGCCTCTTGTACAAAAAGAACACGTGGTATTATTAGATAACAAAACTGACTTTAACGATTCGATATACAACCCTAGTACCGGTTATAGACAAGAGCGTATAAAGGTAAATGGTTACAGATCTGATGGATGGAATGGCGGATTAAATATTCCAGGATTTGTGTACGACGATGCGAGCTTTACGGATTGGTCCCAGTGGAAAGACTATAAGATTGGCGATATTGTAAAGTACAAGCAATATTACTATGTAGCAACAATAAATGCTACAGGGTCACAGAATTTTAATTCTAATCAGTGGTATCAATTAAGCGAAAAGCCTGAATCACAGTTAATGACTAACTTTGATTACAGAATTACACAGTTTACAGACTTTTATGATTTAGATTCAGATAGCTTCGATATTGAACAGCAAAAAATGGCACAGCATTTAATAGGTTATCAAAAGCGCCAGTACCTTGCTAACATTATTAATGATGATGTAAGTCAGTTTAAATTCTACAGAGGCGCAATTGCAGACAAGGGCACAATGAATGTGTTTACTAAACTGTTCGATGCATTAGGAAATACAACTGACAATTTAGAGTTCTACGAAGAATGGGCAATTCAAGTTGGTCGCTATGGCGCAGTTGATGATGTTGAGCAAGTTGAATTTAACTTGTTGCAAGACGATATCCAAGAGTCACCTCAAGCTGTTGAGCTTGTAAATACTTACCCTGCAACTAACTTTGATAAGATTTATAGAATTAAGCCAAACAACGTATACGACAAGCCTGCAGGATATACACATGCACCGTTTCCTACTAAAACACTAACTAATGAATATATCAGAACGTCAGGATATGTAAATAATGACGATGTTGATTTTATTGTTAATAATTTAATTGATTTATCAGGAATAGATAGCAACCAAATTAATTTAGGCGCCACAATTTGGGTAACTGATATGGACAATGCATCCTGGTCAATACAACAGCTAATAAAAACAAATATAAATGCTGTTAGCGTATCTACACTTATTACTGAAGTTGCAATTAACAATCTGAGACTAGTTGAGATTACGTTAGACAAGTGGGCAAAGGACATATTATCTATTGGAGACTATATTGGCATTAGAAATGCACAATTTTATGCTGTTAATGGATTATATGAAATTGATAGTATTAATCTAAATACTGCTCGTATAAGAGTTCCGTTAGATAATGAAATAGCAGACTTTGAAGAAGAACGTTTTACACTATCGGTACTCCGTACTATAAGAGTAAGTGATGTTGCAGGGATTAATATAGCAACAAATCAAGATATATATAATAAACAAAAAATATGGATAGATACGTATAACGACGAATGGGCAGTATTAGAAAATAATTCTGTATATCTAAATTCCCAGTCAGTTATAAATCCTTCAGAATACGACAGTACTGATCAAGGATTTAGTGACAGTGTTGCTGCAACAAAAAATAATACCAATGTCTTTGTATCATCACCAAATGACTTAAACGGCAAAGTTTCAGTATACCGCAGAACAAGAGAACAGTCTAATTTATTGTTAGACCAAGAAATTACACTCGATGATGCAGTGCGCTGGAAAGAAAACACCCTTTATTTAATAAGTACAAAAATAATATATACTACTAATAATATTCCAAAATATTATACATCAACAGTACAACACACCAGCTCTGAGTCTTTTGAAGATGATTTGGCATCTGTAAAATGGACACTAACAGATAGTCCTGCAGAATATTTTGATATTACTGATGCAGACTTTGGCAGAAGTATTGCAGTATCGCCAGACGGCGAGTACTTAATTGCAGGTATTCCGCAAGCAAGCGATGTTAAAACTCGACTAGCATACAAAACAGACGCAAGCACTGGAAATTCTACATTCGACTTCCAGGGAGACGCAACATATGTTAAAAATGACATTGTACGTTATAGAGAAAGTTTGTGGAAAGCAAATAGAGAAGTGTTACCACTGATTGCAAACCAGCCATTTAGTACATTTGATACATATATTAATCTTGCCAGTCTTACTGGTGTAGAAGGCATCGACAGTGACACTTTATCTTTATTAGTTGCAGGAGATCCTGGTTTACCGGGCAATAATGTAACCCATTTATTGGTTCGTGCGCCTAAAGATATGTATATTGGTACAGCGCCAGGCGACAGGATTAACTTATTTTGGAACCAGCGCAGTTACGCATACCCAACACTTGATAATTACCTTCCCTTCGGTGGCGCGATTCCAGAAATTACAGGAACATTTTTAAGCCAGGATCATACGATTGTTAATAAAATTGATCACGTACTGTTTATTGAAACGTTTATATCATTACCAGTTGTGGGATCTATAGTAACAACTGACACGGGTAGTGCAGAAGTAGCATATGTAAGCAGTCGTAGAGACAGTGCTGTTGTTTACATTAAAAACGCAAATGGTGTGTTTGATACTGATGGCGAACTGTTTATTAATGAACTAGATTTTGTAGGATTCTATACAGAAAGATCTACATTCACACCAAGCGCAACTGTTGACGGCTACTGGATGATTAATACTGGTGAACGGAACGACGCCGGCGCATTAATTAGCGGATTTGAATATTCAAATAACGGTACATATTATGATGTTGGTCGCGGAATGGTGTATGCTGATATTAAATTAGCAGCCGATGTAGATCCCAGCCTTAATGCATACTACAATATTCAAAACACAGTTGGTACCATCGGCACATACGTTACTAACAAGAACAATGTAAGTTACATTGAGCAGTTATCATATCGTGGTGATCCGTCAGGTGCTGATGCACAGGACGGATCTGAAAGAGATTTACCAAGTAATAAATGGGTAGCTAGAGTAGGTAAGACTTTTAGTGATACATTATCACTTGGTGACACACAAGAGTTCCGTTTATATGATCTTAATAACAGAGTAATTAATGTTGCTGCCGCAGGACTTACATACAACATCTTAAATAAGCAACAAATAATTACTGACTTATGGGACGGCTACGTTGACTTTACACTAACTGAATTTGATTTCCAAGGATTTGCATTTGAGCCACAAATTGGCGATACTATCGAAGACGTGCAATATCCTAATGATGGTCAAGGCGGCCTAGCATTAACTGCAATTACAACTAGTAGTGCTGAAGTTATGTTTATGAAACGTAATTTCAACAGCGTAAGGGTTTATTTAAAAATACTATCTGGCGACTGGCTAGAACAATCAAATATTGGTCGTTATCAAATCCGTAGGAAAGCAAATATTTCATTACGCGGTGCAACAGATGCAGACCGCACAATTGGCACAATAACGGACACTAATAATAGTATTGTATTAGGTACTTCGCTAGTTGGTAAGTTAGTAGTATTTGAACATAGTAGTAACTTTGACATTGTTGCGACATCGACAATCATTGATGAAGAATATTGGTTCTTCGCTGAAACTACTGAACCTGGCGTTCAAAGATTACCAAATCCTCCATATAGTTTAAATAAAGACTACACTCAGATTTATAATATCCTTGCTGAAAAAACTGGAACAAGTCCAGCTATAGCAAAAGAGGGTGCAGTTGCAATTTATAGAAGAGTGAGTGACGGCACCTACCGCTTGCAACACACCTTGGTATCAGAATATAGAGCAGCAAATAGAAACTTTGGGTCTAAAGTTGCAATTGTGCAAACTGGAAACTATTACACATTATTAGTTGCTAGTGATAGTCTTGCTTTGCCGGGAGACGATTCTACCGAAAGAAGAATGCATCCCGGCGCAATTGAAATATTCCGTCATGGTACAAAGGTAACTGACAGTTTCCAGGGTGATTATAAACTAACAGCATATGCAATTGACGACATTGTAATATATAAAGACGATTATTATGTTTGTCGTAAAGCAACAACAGAAGATCAGAATGTTATAGTTAATCCAATTTACTGGAATAAAATTAGCTGGCAAACTGGCAAAGATGTAAACTATCGTGGCACATTTGACAATACTTATACTTACAAAAAGGATAATATTGTTGCAGTAGACAACACACTATGGAAATCATTAACTAATATAGCAGTAAATGCAGCAACACCAAGTGTGTCAAATAACTCTTGGACAAGTATTACTACTGATACTGATTATTTAGGATACTTGCCAAACTTAACAGCAAATGCATTTTATAATGAAACTGTATTTGATCCTATCGAAAACATACTAGAATTTAGTAAGAGTTTTGATATTAGTGACGATGCACAAGTGTTAGTAGTAACAAGTAACCAACAAGAAGCAGAAAATGATAGCACAGTAAAAACAAAACTTGTGATTTATCGTGCAGTTGGCAATCAATTCCAAGTAGATCAAGTAATAACTGCTCCTGATGATATTACCGGCTGGGCTGATAAAGTTTCATTAAACCCTGCAGGTACACAGCTTGCAATTAGTTCAATGTTAGACGATACAGGTAAAGCTAACCAAGGTGTTGTATATGTTTATACACAACAAGCGGATGGAAAGTTTGGAAAACTAGACAGTGACGGGTTAACTAGAATTGCTGGCCAAACACTAACACCTCCGCAAAATGAAGAAAGTGAAGGCTTTGGCTTTGGTTTAGATTTTGGCACAGACAACTTAGTAGTATCGAGTCTAAACGGTGATCAAATTATTCCAACTACGTTTGATGTTAAGGTATATTCTGCAACTGAAGATACTGCAACAACGTTTGATAGAGATTTTACAAACTTTAGAAATATTAAACTTGACAAAGGTGTTGTTTATGTATACGAAGCTGTTAACAACAGTTTAATTTACTCAGAGCAGTTTGTTTATCCATTAACACAAACTACTTTCGGTGAAAACATTTATGCTAACGGCAATCATGTTTATATTGGTATGCCAGATCAGCTAGTTGGCGCTGTAGAAGACGCAAGCGGCAATGACGTTGCTGGAAATAAAGGCCAACTACTTGACTTTAGAAAAAATGCAAACACATTTGCGTGGAATGTTGTTAGCGAAGGAATTACTCCTGTAGATGTAGATAATATTCGCGGAGCGTTCTTATACAACAAGCGTGAAAATGCTATTGTAAGTTACATTGATTATATTGATCCAGTACAAGGTAAAATTGCTGGACCAGCAGATCAGGAAATTACATTTAAGACACCTTTTGATCCTGCTGTGTATAACACAGGCAATTTAACTGATAATACTGTAGATCCTAATAGAGCCTGGTCCGAAAAGCATGTGGGACAAGTATGGTGGAATATTAATAGTGCTAAATTTGCACATGCATACCAAGGATCGACTACTTTTCAAAAAAATAACTGGAACAAACTAGTCGATGGTGCAAGCATTGATGTATTTGAATGGGTACAAAGTAGCTTTATTCCTAGTGTTTGGGATAGTATTGCAGATACGCCTAACGGAATTACAGCTGGAATTAGTGGCGTAAGTTTATTTGGCGATACTAAGTATTCTACTAAAATAACATACGATGAAGTTAGTAAGAGTTTTAATAATATATACTACTTCTGGGTAGTTAACAAAGTTACTGTTCCTATAATGGAAAATAGAAAGTTAAGCATTACTGACATTGCAGCACTTATTAGAAACCCAAGAACACAAGGTTATCCATTCTTAAGTTTACTATCTAGCAACAAGTTTGTGCTTAATAACTTTGATACATTTATCGATAGTGATGATTTAGTATTAAACATTAAATATTCAACAGGTCCTAAGAAGGTACAAAATGTACACAGTCAGTATAAACTAATATCAGACGGCTTGGACGCAAGTAAGCCTGATCCAGATATTGAACGTAAGTGGTTTGACAGTTTAATAGGATTCGATGACAATAATAGAATTGTTCCAGATCCTAATATCACTATTAGAAATCGTTACGGCATACAAAATCGTCCAAGACAAAGTATGTTTGTTAATAGATTTGAAGCACTAAAACAAACTATTGAAAGAATAAATTTAAAGTTATCTGAAAATCTTGTAGCAGACGAATATAATATTTCTAAATTAACTAATATGGATGCTGCTCCGACAGCAATATCTAGGGAATATGATTTAATAAATGACACGTTTGCAGATCTTACATATGTAAGTACAAATAAAGTTATTCCGGCAGTACTAACACCGATAATTACTAACGGTAGAATATCTAGAATTAACATTACTAATTCAGGCAGAGGCTATAAAGTTGCACCTAGTTTTAAACTTAATGGCGACGGCAAAGACGCAGATTTTAACATTACGATTAACAATCTAGGGCAAATTGTAGCAGTAGATATTACTAATGCAGGCTCTGGCTACAATCGTGATACTACTATTACAGTTAGACCGTTTACTGTTTTAGTTAACGCAGACGAAAGTATACAAAATAAATGGGCACTATATTCGTGGAACGGAACAGCATGGTATAGATCAAAACTACAAAGTTATAATGTAGGATTATTTTGGAATTATGTAGATTGGTTCGCTACAGGGTACAATCAGTTCACAAATATTAATGATACTATTGCTAGTTCTTATCAATTGCCTAGTTTAGATAACAATATTGGTAATATTGTTAAAATTGAAACAGTGGGCAGCGGCGGCTGGCTATTATTAAGAAAAGTTGATAATCAAGATACTGAAGACTATACAATTAATTATGATACTATTGGTCGTCAAAATGGTACAATACAATTTGAAGACACACTATATGATTATAGTAAAAATACTGTAGGTTTTGATAATAGAAGCTTTGATAGTAATTTTTATGATAATAACCCAAGTGTTGAATTAAGAACTATACTTGAAACTATTAGAGACGATATTTTTATAGGTAAGTTAGAGTCTGAATACAATCAGTTGTTTATGGCTGCACTACGCTATGTAATGTCAGAGCAACAGTCAGTTGATTGGATGTTTAAAACTAGTTTTGTAAAAGTAAAACATAATAGAGAAACTTTAAGTCAAAAAGACGTAACATTTAATAATGACAATCTTTCAAGCTATCAAGAGTTTGTTGAAGAATTTAAACCTTATTCAACAAAGATAAGAGAATTTGTTAGCGAATACAATGCAATTGATCCTACAAATAGTAGTATCAGCGATTTTGACTTGCAGCCTGTGTATAATAAGATAACCAACACAATTGACGCAAGTAATGCGGTTATTATTGATGGAGTAATCACAAAAGAAAATTTAAATACAACAATATATCCACGTAAAAATTGGAAAGATAATCATGGTTATCAAATAACTGATATAAAACTCGGAGCCGGTGGCTCTGGCTACACTTATGAACCTATTGTTACTTTAGTAGGCGGCAGCGGTACAGGCGCAGTAGCTAAAGCATACTTAGGATACGGAAAAATTACTAGTATTAAAGTAACATATCCAGGAAGTGGTTATACAAGTGCGCCGACTGTAGTTATATCAGGATCGCAACTAGAAACAGGCACTCCTGCAAAGGCAACTGCTGTATTAGGCAACGGATTAGTAAGAAGTCCAAGTGTTAAAATTAAGTTTGACAGAACAAGCGGCAAGTTTACTTTTGATACACTTGCAAAAGTTGAAACATTTACTGGAACGGGATTTGAAAATAGATTCTTCCTAGAATGGCCAATGGATTTAGATACTAAGAAAGTTAGTGTATATACAGATAATGTTTTACAATTACGTAGTAAGTATACATTTACAAATATCAAAAACACTGACAAAACTTATGTTAGAGATCAAGGTAAAGTTTTATTTACAACACCGCCCAAAGTAAATGCAGTTATACGTGTTGAATACAGTATTCCGTTAAGTATGCTAAGTGCAGAAGATAGAGTTAAATTCGCATATAATCCAATTGCAGGCATGTACGGTAAAGACTTAGCACAGTTAATGACCGGTGTAGATTACGGTGGAGTTGAAATGCGTAGTTTTGACTTTGACGGATCTGCAGGTTTCGACACTGCTGGATGGTATACTGATAACTGGGACGAATATGACAACACGTTTGAAGACGAAGTTTTTACAGCAGACGGATCGACAATTGCAGTACAGTTAAGTGCTCCACTTGAAGATGGCGTAGTTTACAATCTTTATAAAAATGGTGTAAGAATTGACGATCCTAACTTTAGTTTAGGAACTGCAACTAATGTAAATGCTATTACAAATAGTATTACAGGCGATGGCGTAACTGACATAATATATGTACAAGACTTAGAAATATCTTTGTTAGACGATGATGTTTTTGTTGTAAGAAAAACAACTAGTGATGGCAGTGTTCGACCTGACACTAATAGTTATGATACTGCACTAACTGGCGGCGACCTAGCTTATTCAACTGCTAAAGGTATTGCAGCAGAAGAAATTATTGTAGACGGCGACGGATTTGTTACCCCTACTACAAGTAGCGGCCCTGAAGAAGTTGTTCCTGGACAAATTCTTGATACACTAGATATTAAAGTGTTTACACGAGACAGTACAGGACAAGGTGTTATTAATAGTCAAAGCTACATAATGGATACCACATTAACTTACAACTTAGGAGTTAAACCAAATAGTAAAGACGCTGTAATTGTAAAAGTTTCTAATATTATATTACCGCAAACTGATTATACAATTAACTGGGCTGCTAATAGTGTAACACTTAATACAGCAACAGTTGGTGCAGAACTAAACATAGTAACAGTTGCCCAAGGCACACAGAATATACTAGACTTTGGCCAACTTGTTGGTGACGACTCAACTACTGAATTTGAAACAACAGTCGACTGGGAAACAACTGTAAGTGTTTATGCAAGTATTAATGGCGTACAGCAAACAGTTGCAGCATTTAAGTCAGAGACTAGTCCTAAGACAGTTATTAGATTTGATGAAGTTGTTGCAGCAGATGATGTAATTAATTACACTATCTTTGCAGCAGACACTGAAATTAATTACAGTCAAATTACTAAAGATACATTTACTGGTGATAATGCAACAACAGAATTTACATTGGCAACTGCTCCATTGTATGCTACGCCAACTGAACATAATGTAATTGTTAAAGTAGATAATACTATTTTAAATGCAGGATATAATATACAGTATACAATTCCTGAAACTAATCCGCGCGAATATGCACTAGAAATATTTCAAGTACCTGCAGGCAGTTTAGATGTTGCAGATGTTAAAGTATTCTTAAACGGCACATTAATTACAACTCCTCTGCAATGGCGTTTTGAAATAGCAAACAGCAGTATTACATTATCAGACGAACTTGGCAAACCGGGCGACTTACTTGAAATTTATGTAATTACAGATGGCGACTATAGAATTAACGGAGATACTGTTACTTTTGATACCGCGCCAGCAGCCGCAGCAGTAATAGAAATAATTCAGTTCACTAATCATAACTTAGTAGGTCTTGAGCGTATTAGTTATGATGTTGTTACTAGAAGTACACTAACTGAATCAACAATTGATTACATTACATATAACAGATTAACAGTAGGAGAAATTAAATTACGTGCTCCGGCTGTTGATGCACAATATGTATGGGTAAGTGTAAACAATGAACTGCTAACACCTAGTGTAGATTACTTTGTTACAGACGATAAATTAAAAGTACAGCTAGTTAGACAGCCTGCAGCTAATGATATTATTGATATAATACACTTTACAGCTCCAGTTAGCAAGCCTAAATTTGCATATAGACAGTTTAAAGACATGCTAAACAGAACACATTTTAAGCGTATTGAAAAACCTGTTGCTAAACTATCACAGGACTTAAATTATTATGATTTAAGAATTGAAGTAGACAGTTCAGTGTTTTTGTCAGATCCAAATAAAGCACTAAATTTGCCAGGTGTAGTCTTTATCAACGGCGAGCGTATTGAGTACTTTGTAAAAGAAGGAAATACACTGCGTCAGTTACGTAGAGGTACATTAGGTACTGGTGTTAAAAATACACACTCATATAATACCAACATTTTTGATCAGAACATAAGTAAAACTGTTCCGTATAAAGATCAAACAATGGCGTATAATGTACCAAAAGCTACTGTAGACGGTCTTACAGCAACGTTTGAGATTGGCTACCCAGTAGCATCAATAAATGAGATCGAAGTGTTTGTAGCAGGTACACGTATGCGTAAGACTACGTTAGATGTGTTTAACCCTGCAACAGCATTAGACAGTCCAGAAGGGGATACTACAGTTGTAGCAGACTTTACATTTGATGCAGAAACTAATGCAATTACATTGCTTATAACTCCAGCAAAAGATATAAGAGTAACAGTTGTGAAAAAAGTAGGACAATCTTGGACAGCAAGCGGTATATCATTGGGCGATACTGAGAATAGTATTGCAACATTCTTACGTGCAGGAACATCTGCGCTACCTGAATAAATACAGTATAGGAAAAAACATATGAGCGATAACATGCAAGACACAAACGGAGTATTAGTT
>Ga0307997_10000665_pt1 | contig 15799 bp, 9 predicted proteins | sample Davwhametageno36_FD_203165 | JGI IMG/M metagenome (GOLD analysis project Ga0307997, IMG submission 203165) | Marine microbial communities from Davis Island wharf, Antarctic Ocean - #36 | ecosystem: Environmental > Aquatic > Marine > Unclassified | place: Antarctic Ocean: Davis Island wharf... | reverse complement strand
AAAAGTTAGTGCATGCCAATACCCGTGATCAAACTCAGCAAGAAGCCCTGAACAGCAATCAATCGACTTATAAGCCTTGTGCGGTTTTTTCTGCTGGCACCGTAGAGCTTTTAGAGGAAATGGATGACGGTCGCATGGCAATCATGGTTAATTTTGAAACACGCTTGCAGCTTCAGAATGAGCGGCAGACCCTGCCATTCAATATTTGGGATTGTGAGCTATATGAAGATAATCCGCTTGAGGATGATCACCTCAAGGTATTATTAAGGCAAAGTTACGAAAAGATTATGCAGCGCTTATTGACTATCAGCCACGGCAATGACGAAGTTCAAACAATGCTGAAAGGCGATTATTGGCAAAATATGACGCCAGTCAAGTTTAGTTTTTTGGTCAATGGTTTAATTGGAATGCCGACAGATGTCAAACAAAACATTCTGGAAATGAAGCAACCGCAACAACGTTTAGATACCATACTCAATATGGTAAATTCCATTCAGCAACCCTTTAGCGATTAGTTATTTCCCACGATAATGACTTAATTAAACTAAAGCTGATTAAGTTGCTAACCGGTTATATCGTTTTTTAGGTGGGCGTAAGAATTAAGCACTCCACTTAACATCAATATGATCTTTTGGAGCTATAGCGATATTTTTGACGACCTTGATTCGTTCATTTAGAGACTTTCACTGGCAGGGATAAGATTTTTTGATCAAGTAATTCTTTATATAGAGCTAGTGAGCGTCTTAATTACCACCTTGACATTACGTTGTGCGATTAAAATTATAGATTATGTTATCAAATGACTCAGGCATACCAATGCCGTATCCTTGAGCATAGTCGATACCCATCTCGCCTAACTGCAACATGATTGCGTTATTTTCTACAAATTCAGCAGTCGTTTTCATACCCATCAAATGACCAATATCGTTAATTGACTTAACCATTGCTTTATCAATAGGGTCATTAACCATGTCCTTCACAAATACACCATCTATTTTCAGATAATCGACAGGTAAGTTTTTCAGATATTCAAATGACGACAACCCCGTACCAAAATCATCGAGAGCAAACCGACACCCTAATTGTTTGAGCTCAGTAATAAATGCACTAGCAGCCAACATATTAGATATAGCGGCAGTCTCCGTCACTTCAAAACAAATCTTACTCGCATCAATGTTAGATTTTTCAATCAAAGCTATAATCATAGGCATAAATTGATAATTTGCTACTGACTGACCAGAAAGGTTTATAGAAATAAAATCGATCTCTTTGATGAAATCTGAATGAGAAATCATCAAGCTAATAGAACGTTCAACGACCCAAGTATCGATTCTTCCGATTAAGTTATAACGCTCTGCTGCGGGAAGAAATAACCCTGGTAAAATAATTTCACCAGACTCACCAAGCATTCTAACCAGCAGTTCATAATGTTTTATATTATCATTATCCGTCGATACGATAGGTTGTGCATAGAGGCAGAATCTATTTTCATCAAGGGCCTGTTGGATACGCCCAGCCCACTGCATTTCGTTATGTCGACCAGCCAGTTCGACATCATCAGGGCGATAAACATGAATTTGATTTCGGCCCAACTCTTTGGCTAAATAACAAGCACCATCAGCTTGATTGAATATATCAGTGTAATCACCACTGGCTTTAGTAATTGCAATTAAGCCAATGCTAACTCCAACGTGAAATGTTTTTTTACCCCAAAAAAAACGGTAGCGCATAATTTTCTGAAGAATATCATTGGCAATACATTGTGATTCGTCAGGCGTACAATGCTCCATTAGTAGGCCAAATTCATCACCTCCTAGCCGGGCTAACGTATCCTCTTTTCTGACCGTGTCACTGAGTAATCGTCCTAATTGGCGCAATAGTTCATCTCCTGCGGCATGACCGCAGGTATCATTAATGATTTTGAACTGATCCAGATCCAGAAAACACATTGCATTTTCAGTCTTGTCTTTTTTGATCGTGGTTAGTACATTTTTTGTGCGCTTTTCAAACTCAGCTCGATTTAATAACCCAGTCAGGGCATCGTGACTTGCTTGGTAGCTGAGTGCGTCTTCACCTTTTTTCCGATCGCTGATGTCCTGAACGATTCCGAATGATTGTGATGGTAAACCATTGATATTATACAAAATTTCACTGCACATATGGACATGACGTATATTTCCAGATAAAGTTATAATCCTATAGTCAATATTAAATGCTTTAAAATTCCCATTATCATCATATTCAGCGCGTCTGGCGAATGCCTCGTCATCTGGATGAACTAAACGGTTCCTTCCAGTACTAGTGAAATGATTGAGCGCTTGAGGTACAGTCATATCATATATTTTAGCAAACTGATCTGAGCAGGTAATTAATTTGTCTTCGGCAAGATCCCATGTCCAGTGGCCTATGTTTCCCATTACTTCTGCCTTCTTAAATATGGCATGACTTTTTTGTAATTTATGTTCTATCAGTCTAATTTTGGTGATGTCTTGAACCGTTCCTATTGTTTTAATAATCGTGCCGTAATTATCTAATTCGGGTTCACCAATTTCATGTATGTAAGTCCAGTTACCGTTTTTATTAATGCATCGGTACTCAAAGTTCCAGCTTTTTTTAGCTTTTAATGCTGCATGTCTGGTTTGTATATATCGTCCAAGATCATCCTCTAAAATTCTTTCTAGATGTTTTTCAAAACTGGTTATTTCTTCAATAACTTTATCTACAGTCGTCTCATAGAGTTTGGCATATTGTTCAGAGACGTTATAAAACCGGCTTGCAATGTAATCCCATTCCCAATGGCCTACGTTGCCTATTTTTTCCGATTTATTAAATCGGTTATTAATTTTTTGAAGGTTTTCATTAACTGAACTATTCTCAGTAATGTCGGTGACTATTGCCCCTAGGCCGTCAACTTCACCCTCAGCATTGAATACTGGGAACGTCACTGTCAACAAAGTGCGTAAATTATTCTTTCCAATTACTTTACAGGTTATTTCGTATCGTTCAGCCTTACCTGAGTTTAGAACAGATAAATCATGGTCACGAATAGCTACAGCAAGTGTGGAATCAAGCACATCAGAGGGAAGCAATCCGATTAAGTCTTCACTTTTTAATCCAAATAACTTTTCAACTTGCTTGTTGGTTTTAACATATCGCCCCTCTTTATCTTTTAAATATGCTCCTACTGGTGCGTTATCTAGTATTGCATCAACTTGCTGTTTGCTAATTAGGAGATTGTCATGAACTTTACCCATATCATGAAGTTTCTCACGTAGAGCTTCATTTTCGAAACGTAGATTTGAGATGTTTATTGCTCTATACATTTATCTGTTACCTTCAAGTAAATTGTTGGCAAAGAATTAGTTAACTATACTAATAATTTAGATTATCTGTAGTAAATGACCAAGATAAGTTTAGGTTAAAACGCAAGTTATTTTAGCTATAACTTCCAGTGGTCGTTCTTAATAATCGTTAAAAATTGCTTTTACGAATCGTTATTTATCATACGAAAATTAGTGAGTGAAAATTTTAATGCCCAGCCACATACTACCATTACTAAGCGAACGGGCCATAAATAAAACTCAGCTTTTTAGGGGAATAAGCCTTCCACACGAGGGTATGGGAGGCTCACACTAGCAATTGAAATTATTTATCTTTCTGACGACATATTCCAAAGAATACTCTGTCCTTCACCCATCATAGTTTGTGGCATTTGACCATTCCACTGTTGGGCACGAACATATTCAACAAGAACACGAGACTGACTTAGCGCATCCGCTTTTTTCTTGATCGACTCTGCTTCAGCTACACCTTTAACTCGTATGGCCTGAGCTTCTGCAATAGCTTCAATCTCGATTGAATACGCTTTACCGTCGGCAGTTGCTTTGGCTGCATCTCGTTTGGCGTTTGCGGTGTTTACTTCGCGTTGTGCTTCGAGTTGTTGACGGTCAAGGCGATGCTTTTCGGCAGCGGCTAGATTTTTTTCAGTTTGTTTTGTTTCAATTGACTGTATGTATTTAGCCGGCAAGCCAAGGTTCTCCAATTGGGCGGAGTCGAGTTTGACTGGATAATTACTCATTTCTTCTTGCAGTAGTTCTTCTATTTGAGTGATCACTTGGCCCCGGTTCTGGATGATCTCTTCCGCTTTATATCGCGCTAAGGCATCTTTAGCCGCAGATCGTAATTTAGGGTCGAGTATTCTAGTCTCAAACTGGCTTAGTCCACCATAACTTTTGTATAGTTCGAAGGCTTGGTCGCGTCTTACGGTCCAGTTGATGGAGACTTCTGCTGTGACGGGCATTTGTTCGTGAGTTGACGCATTCAATTTTTCAACGTTTTTACGTGTACGAATTTCTAAAACTTCTATTCGGTCAACAAACGGAATTTTGACGTGTAGGCCTGGGTTAACTTGTTCGGTTGCTTCGCCAAAGCGTTTGATGATGCCAACATGGCCTTCATCTACGGTATACAAGGACTGAGAAAAGACGACAAATAACAAAAAAAGAGTGATCACTATAACCACGGTACTTTTGCTTTTACCTATTATTTGGGTTAAATCGGGAAGGTTAGGAGGTTGATTGCTCATATAATTGATTCTCTTTATGGATAAAAACTGCTTTAAAGTCAGTCGATGTAAATTGTTGAAAAAGGATTAGAAAGCATTTGATCTGTTTTGGCAAGCGCTGGCGTTAGCCATTATAATCAGGGCATTAATCAGTTACTTCAAGTGAGTTATCAATTTCAAGTATTGTATCAATGAGCTGCTGTTGATAGTCCCCTGGACTTTGCCACAGGCCACGCTGTTGAGCTTCGAGTAATCGTTCAGCCATTTCCTTTAGGGCATTGGGGTTTGATTTTTTGAGGAATTTTTGGTTTTCGTTATCCATTACTAAGGCATCAGTAACCGATTCGTATTGATAATCGTCGATCAGGTTGGTGGTTGCATCATAGGCAAATAGATAATCAACTGACGCAGCCATTTCGAAAGCACCCTTATACCCATGTTCTCGCATTGCGTTAATCCACTTTGGGTTGGTTACTCTGGAGCGAATGACGCGATTAAGCTCTTCTTTGAGAGTGCGGATTTTAGGGTTGGCCGGGTTCGAGTGATCGCCGTGATAGACAACAGGGCTATCGCCTTTCAATACCGATACGGCATTACTCATGCCACCCTGAAATTGATAATAGTCATCTGAATCGAGTAGATCGTGTTCACGGTTATCTTGATTTTGTACAACAACTTCTATTTGACTTAAGCGAGATTCAAATGCGGAGAATGCAGCTTCACCAAAATTATTTTGGCTATAGCTATAACCACCCCAGTTGACGTATGCCTTAGCTAAGTCGGCCTGATTATCCCAAACACCTTCATCTATTAAGCCCTGTAAGCCTGCTCCGTAACTGCCGGGTTTCGAACCGAATACTCGAAACCTAGCTTGGGTTTTTGCCTGTTCTGGATCAATACCTTGCGCGACCAAAGAATCAAACCTGGTTTTAATATGTTGCCGTAAGGTATTACTGTCACCCGGCTCTTCATAATCAGCTAGTGCCTGTACTGCATTATCAAACAGTTTCGCGACGTTAGGGAATGCATCCCGAAAGAACCCCGAAATTCGCAAAGTAACGTCAACACGAGGGCGTCCAAGCTGAAAGCCAGGAATAATTTCAATATCGACTACTCGATTCGAACCTTCTGCCCAAATAGGTCGAACGCCCATTAAAGCAAATGCCTGAGCAATGTCATCACCACCGGTCCGCATGGTTGACGTGCCCCAAACAGATAAGCCGAGTTGTTTTGGATATTCCCCTTGTTCCTGTAGGTGTCGAGTTAATAGTTGATCAGCCGATAGTTGGCCTAGCTCCCAGGCGGTTTGAGTGGGTATTGAACGGGAGTCAACTGAGTAAAAATTTCTGCCGGTGGGCAATACGTCAAGTCTACCTCGAGTAGGCGCACCGCTGGGGCCAGCTGGAACGAAACAACCGTTTAGTCCACCCAAAAAATTAACGATTTCGTCTTTACCCGATTGCAGGACTGCTTTCAGTACGACTCGCTTTATATAGTTTAGTAATTGTTTGGTTTGAGGTAGTGAGTGAGCCAAAGTTTGCTCCGACAGTAGGCAATCTATGCAATGTTCAGCCAATAATTCCAACCGTTCTCGGGTGTCCGCTTCAGTTCTCCAATCGTCATCACTGATGGTTTGTAACAAGGCGGGTTTATTGCTTTGCGCCGGTTGTGCTGGGTTGAATTTTAGCGGATCGAAGGGACTGCCATCACCACTTACCAAACCTAAGTCACGACTTAAGCAGTGCAATATGCCTGCATCATTTTCACCATCACCTCGCGGCAAGCGGGTGAGGGCGACCAGAGTTTCGGTTAAATTATGATCGTCCGGTAATTGACCAAACCGATGTAGGCCATGTCGAATCTGAGCTTCTTTCAACTCACATAAGTAGGTATCAACTTCATTAAGTAGTTCGTCCTGGCTTTTTTCAGGATCTTGTTGAGGATCAATTTCACTATCAAGATTAAGCTCTTTCAACAAGTTTGAGCTACACACCAAGTTTAGGATTTTCTGCCTTAGATGTTTTTCACGCCGAGGATCTAATCCCAAGGCCTGATAATACTCATCGATTAGTTTTTCTAATTCAAGCAAATCACCATAGGTTTCAGCGCGCGCCATCGGCGGCATGAGGTGATCGATAATAACCGCTTGAGTACGACGCTTAGCTTGTGCACCTTCTCCCGGGTCGTTAACAATGAACGGGTATAAGTGCGGCATTGGTCCAAATACAAGGTCAGGCCAGCACTGTTCAGACAATGCCAAGCTTTTACCCGGCAACCATTCTAGATTGCCATGCTTGCCAATATGGGCAAAAGCATCGGCTTTATAGACATGACGTAACCAGAAATAGAACGCCAGATAATTGTGCGGTGGCACTAAATCTGGGTCGTGATAATTGGCCACTACATCAACATTAAAACCTCGTGCAGGCTGAATACCGATGAAAGTTTCACCAAGTCGAATGCCCGATATCATTAGTCGGCCTTGACGAAATTTTGGGTCCGATTCAACGTTGCCCCAGCGCTGTTGTATGGCGTTTCGATTATATTCGGGTAGCTTGTCAAACCAATATTGATAGTCCTCAATTGACATGCTTTGATTACAGCCCTTAATAGACAGAGTATCGAGATTATTGGTAACGCCACCTTGAAGCTGTTCTATAAGGCTATCACCATCAACAGGAATGTCATCAATAGGGTAATTATTCTGCTTTAATGCATTTAAGATATTAATGGCGGATGCTGGCGTGTCTAGTCCGACTCCGTTTCCTATTCGGCCATCTTTCGTTGGATAGTTAGCGAGTATAATGGCGATACGCTTTTGACTATTTTTTTTATGCTTCAAATTAGCCCAATGATGAGCCAGTGCGGCGACAAACTCTGCTCGCTCAAGGTGAAGCTTGTATCGCACGATATCAATTTCTGTTGCACTCGAGCGACGATAGAGTTCCTTAAAACTAATGGCGCGACTGATGATTCGGCCATCATATTCGGGTAGGGCTACATTCATGGCGATGTCGCGAGCCCTTAAGCCTTGGCTTGAGTTTTCCCAGTCAGATTCGTTATTTGCCGCCATAATGGCTTGAATTACGGGAATACTTTTTTCGAATAGTTGTGTCGGTATTTGCGGCTCAGACGACAGCGCAGCATTGCCTTCTATATGTTGTGAAAAGCTCGTAGTATTAATCACAACATCACAATTACTGATATGGATTAAATGGTTTACTGTCGTTAGGCAGTCGGGGTCTTTCAGTGAAAGCGTTGCAACAGGTAATAGATTAAAGCGTTTGCTGAGTATGCCAATGAATTGATCAAACGCCGCCGTGTTGCCCGACTGTACGTGAGAGCGATAAAACAATAAAAGTGCTGATGGCAAAGCATTGTCTTTTGTTTGAAGCCATTGCTCTAGCGTTACTTTGCCATCATTTGGACTATAAATTAAGCACGAGGGTAAGTTGCGGGGCGGCTCAAAACTGTCTGTTGTTGGTTCTCGTTCGAGTAACTCAGTTGCAATATAACGATATAGGTTCAGCGTGTTGCGCTGACCACCCTCGCGCAGATAACGCCATACGTCATGGCATTGTTGTTGGCTCACATTGGACCGGCTGAATAACTCTGCATCGGCTTGATCGTCACCCGGTACCAGAATGAGCTTAATCGAATGTCGCTTGGCTAACGCCTCTAATTGCTCAATGCCATATTGCCAATAACTAACGCCACCGAGCAGTGAAACAATAATAACTTTGCTATGTTGGAGTACCGAATGCTCGTATAAATCGTAGGCTGCCGGTTTAGCCAGATTGATCAGATTTGCCAAACGCAGCGACGCATAGCCGTTGGGAAGTTCGTCGGCTATCTCGGCAAGTAACCCCAGAGAGGTATCCTGTGCCGACAGAATAACGATGTCTCCAGGAGATTGTTGAAGATCGATAATACCTTCTTCATCAGTGAATCCCCCGGGTTTGGCTGCAAGAAGGTGCATATAAAATTACATCTTTAATGGCTATAAAATTTTACGATCAAGTGTTTAGAGTAATACTGAAATTGCCTAATACAATCCATTTAAATTACTGTGTAATGTCTAAACTGTCTGCCACGGGTTCACCTTGCAATACCAAATCAGAATGATCATTGGCATTAAGTGTTACCTTGAGGGTGTGAGTACCCTCCAGGAAGCTCATTTAGAAAAAACCACGGGCCATAGATACGGGTTAGTTTTTTACCATCTAGGTACAGGTGGGCATGGCCTTCACTAGCCGTTGAATGGCCATTGACGTTTTCAGGGGCAAACCGAAAATTAATAGTTTCGATGTGAATATTCCAGCTTCCCATAGGGTCTCGCATAGCCTGCAGTGTTACGCTTGGTTTATCGGCCATGTAAGACACTTCAATTTGATTATGTCCATAGTTGTGAGTGTGCGCCTGTTCGGCCGCAATAGCCGAATAATTCGCTAACAACATGATCATTGAAAAAAATGTCAGGTAAAAATATTTCATAAACCCACCTCAGGTGTCTCTAAATTCAAAGAGTTCTAAAAACTAGAATTAAATAACAGCCGCTTCAAGCGCCGAACGCAAATCAGCTTTGACTAGATCTTTACCAATGAAAACAAGTTTGGTTTGACGTAGTTCATCGTTGCCCCAGGCGCGGTCAAAGTATCGCTCTAGGCGTTCGCCAACGCCTTGCAGTACTTGGCGCATCGGTTTGCTGGGCAGAGCAAGAAAGCCTTTCACTCGATAAATAGTGTTGACTGCGATCAAACCATCGATGATTGCGACTAGTTTTTCAGAGTCCACCTCGGCGAGTGTGATCGATACTGAGTTGAAGTGATCATGGGCATGGTGATGATCTTCTTCATGACTATGATGATGATCGTGGTGAGTGTGGACGGCTTCAATACCGTCTTCTGATGCAAACTCAAGGCCCATAATTAGATTGCTTTGAATTTGACCATTGGCCACTTCGAGCATTTTCACCTGTGGCTTTACGCGTTCACTGACTTGCTGTCGGATGTTATTTAGCTGAACTTCGTCGAGCATATCGATTTTACTGATAATGACCATATCGGCAGAGCCCAGTTGGTCTTCAAGCAGTTCGCGTAATGATGGGTCGTGGTCGAGGCTTTCATCGGCGTTGCGCTGTGCTTCGACTTGCTGTGGGTCATGGGCAATTCGGCCATCGGCAATAGCAGGACCGTCGATCACGGTAATAACGGAATCAACCGTGCAGTGTTGTTTAATTTCAGGCCAGTTAAAAGCCTGCACTAAAGGCTTTGGTAACGCCAAACCAGACGTCTCGATGAGGATATGATCAATATCACCACGGCGCGCGACTAGCTGCTTCATCACCGGTAGAAATTCTTCTTCAACCGTGCAACAAATGCAGCCATTGGCGAGTTCGTAAATGCCGTCTTTTGGAATGCCATTTTGAACCGCTGCTTCACTGCCATCTTCACAATCAATTGGGCAACTGCGCAATAGGTCGGCGTCAATATCAAGCTCACCAAATTCATTAACAATAACGGCTATACGTTTGCCGTTCGCCTGTTTGATGATGTTTGACAGTAAGGTTGTTTTACCAGAACCCAAAAAACCTGTAACGATAGTAGCGGGAATCTTGCCTAAATTTTGGACGGTGCTCATGCGCGTTTTACCTGTCGTGGAATTTGCGGTTTTACTTTGGGTCGATAGAGATGTGCTTTGTCTTCACTGTATAAAAATGAATCACTAAATGTTGTTGGATCTAATACACGGCCGACTAAAATAAGCGCAGTGCGCGTAATTTTTTTAGCACGAACTTTGGCCACAATATCTTCCAGCGTACCAATGACATGATCTTGATCTGGCCAGCCAACGCGGTAACAAACAGCTACGGGGCAGTCGGCACCATAGTGTGGCTCGAGTTCTTTGACAATTTTATGAATGTGGCTGACACCTAAATGAATCGCCATAGTCGCACCGTGCCTAGCGAGTGCATCTAAGTTCTCCTTTTCGGGCATGGGTGTTTTAGAGCCGTAGCGCGTCAGGATAACGGTTTGGGTAACGCCTGATAACGTGAACTCACGTTTTAGCATAGCCGCCGAGGCGCTGGCAGCAGTCACGCCAGGGATGATTTCATAGTCAATTTTCACATCATCGAGCCGGCGCATTTGTTCGCCAATAGCGCCATAAATCGATGGGTCGCCAGAATGAATGCGAGCAACGTCTTGATTATTGCCATGCGCTATTTCGATTCTCGCCATAATTTCATCCAGATGTTTCGATGCAGTGTCTTCTATCATTGCATCAAAACTCGCAAACTCAAGAATTTCAACAGGCACGAGAGAACCCGCATAAAGAATGACGGGGCATTTCTGAATTAGGCGCATGCCCTTTAGAGTAATTAAATCTGGGTCGCCGGGACCGGCCCCTATAAAGTAAACAGTCATAGTTTTTTATTCAAGTTAGCTTAGTTTTTTATTTCAATTTTTTAGAATAGCCACGAGGTGTATAAACCCAGTGCTTATCTCCATTCACAATGTGTTTCGATTCACTATTACCGACTGAAACACAGGTGAACATGTCGACATCTTTGGCGTCGAGTTGGTCGAGTCGAATGATAGTGATTTTATGATCTTCGCGGGTTAAGTTTCTGCCCAGTACAACGGGTGTTGAGCCCGGACGATACTCAAGCAGAATATCGCGCGCAGTGTTCAACTGCCAGTTGCGTTTGACCGACACGGGGTTGTAAAAGCTGATAACAAAATCACCACTGCCAGCGCTATGAACGCGTTTAATAATGGTTTCCCACGGTGTTAGTAGATCAGACAGTGATACCGTGCAAAAGTCATGCCCCAGCAAGGCGCCAACAGAACTAGAATTAGCTTGCATAGCACTAATGCCCGGTATCACTTGAATGTCGATATCAAGCCATTCAGGGTTATTTTCTTTGCCCAATAATTGGTTGTCGAGTAGCTCAAACACCACGGTCGCCATGGCATAAATACCAATATCTCCACTCGATACGAGTGCAGTTACCTTGCCAGAGGCAGCCAAATCAAGCGCCAAACGGGCACGTCCAATTTCTTCACCTAAGGGCAGTTCATGGTGGGTCTTACCTTGGCAGATGTCGCCCAGTAAATCGATGTATAGTCCATAAGCCACAATGTCACTGGCCGCATTAATGGCACTGGCTGATCTGGGTGTAATGAGGTGAGCGTCGCCTGGACCGGCGCTGACCAGAAATAATTGGGTCATATCAATAGCAAATCTTTTAATGATTGGGTTAACAATTCGAATTAAAAATTAAAACTAATGTTTCAGATTAGGATTAATTCAAAACAACAGAATCATAAATTGAATGCGGATTCTACGTGTTTTCTGGCTCAAAGGGCATAGCTGCGAGCGACAGAAATCGTCGCGCGAGCATTTTTTTGTTTAGTGATTACGAGCTCAGCCGGTCGCCCCGTTAATGCACTGGCTGCACATAGAGCGGCAGCCTCAGCAACGCCATAACAACCGACTTCTTTAAACACAATATCAGACTTAACGCTGAGCTGATGTTCTACCCCGCGCAGTGACTCGGCTGGAAAGGTTTGCAACGGTAAACCGATTTGATTGGCTAATTCGAGTAAACCAACTTCATCAGACTTAAGGTCTATACTGGCAAATGCCGATAGATTAATGTCTTGACCTAAGTCGTCACACACCTGTTGGTAGAGCAGGTGAAGCATATCAATAGGGCATCCACGATCACAGCCCATGCCAAGGGTATAAACGGGTCGACTATAATCGGTAGCCGATGTGCTAACACATTGAGCGTCAATAGCCTGAGCAATACAATAAGCTAATGCCCCCGCACCACCTTCATGGCCTGACAGCAATGGAATGACAAACTGACCGGCCTCGTCCATCACAATAATGGGTGGGTCTTGAAACTTATCGACAATAACCGGCGCCAGTGCTCGTATGACAATGCCTGTCGAACAAATAAAAATACACGCATGACCTCGGTTAAACGACTGCTGGGCAGTTTCTATAAAAGGTTTTGGGCGATGTTGATGTGTCGCCTGTGGAATGATTTTGAGGATTTTACTCGCAACTAAAGCCCCCTCGTCAGTGAGGCTGAAAATATGAATAGGTCTAGATGCTGGGTTCATCGAGTTATAGCTAAATCAGTTGACTAGTTAATTTAAAGGTAAAGTGTGTTGGAATAAAGGAAGAATGCAAGGGGGATAGTAATTAAATTTACAGATTCATGCTGAATTCACTCTGAGACCTATCGTTACTCTGTGATTGGTTATGCTTGCAAAGGGTTGCGTGTGATTTAGACACGCATAGACCCAAGTTCATTAGGGAGAAATTGATAAAATTAATCTTGTTAAGCATCTTATTCTATATCGTTTAAAAAGACCAAAGCGACAACCTAAGTGCAAAGCAATAGAGCAAAGATGTTTTGACACCCTCAAGTGGCTGTTTAGATACTGTGATTTATACACCTTAATCGACCAATTATTGGTTGGCTAGCCCTTGGCCTTTGGCAGAGAAATGCTGAACCGTGCACCACTATCTGAATTTTCGGCAATAATAGAGCCTTTCATGTCACTCACTATGCCATAACTAACGGACAGACCTAAGCCCGTTCCTTTGCCCATTTCCTTTGTGGTGAAAAATGGTTCAAAGATGCGCGATAGGATTTCTTCGGGAATACCTGAGCCAGTGTCCTCTGATGTTATGTGTACCGATCCACCCTCTTCAAATACTCGCAGGGTAATCTTTTTTTCTTCACTTGTTTCAATCATGGCATCTCTGGCGTTAGTCAACAGATTCAAGATTACTTGTTCCATTTGAATCATATGGCCTAAAACAGAGGCGCATTCTTCGGGGAAATCGATCACAACTTGAATTCCAGCTAATCGCAATTCTGCTCCCATTAGGTCAAGCGCATTGGAAATCATATTTCGAGGATCAACCAATTCTGAATTTTCCTTCGCCTCACGTCCAAACATTCGCATATGGTCAATGATTGCAGCCGCTCTTGCTGCTTGTCTCTCAATGCGGTTGAGCTTTTCGTTCAGGTATTCTGTATCAATATTACCTTTGGCAATATTTCTCCGGCTATTACCCGCAGCCATGCGAATAGCACTCAGTGGTTGGTTCAATTCATGTGCAACTGATGTTGCCATTTCACCCAAGGTGGCTAGTTTGGAGGACTGGATGATTTGAGCCGAGGCTAATTTACGTTCTTTTTCCTGTTCAACCCGCACTTGATTGAGTTCTGTAATATCCTGACCTACGCCGACTACACCAACAATTTTACCAGTAACATCACGCCGGGTGGTCGAGTTCAACAGCACATCGACTCGGGTTCCAGATTGGGTAAACAGTGGGAATTCAAAGTTTGCTGTTTCTTCGCCCTTTAGGGCCCTCGCTAAAACCTCGTCAACTGAGGCCTTATGGTCATCCGTAATAAAGTCATGAACAAGGTCTAGACCCATTACCTCTAGCTTTTTAAACCCAGTGAGATTTTCTGCCTGTTGGTTCCACTCATTGATCCTTCCTTTGGCATCTATACCAAAGATAGGGGCGTTCGCGGTATCAACTAATTGCGTCATATCTTCGGCAATGGCAGCATAACGTTGTTCACTCTGAGACAATGCCCATTGATTATGGTTAATTGTCTGAACAAATGCTTTAAACTGATAGATCAGCGAATTGACTTCATTAATATTTGACTTTGGCCATATTACGTCAACGCGTCCTATTGCACTGGAATACATATCAGCGGCCAATGTTAGTGCATTGAGTTGAGATGAAAGCATGCGCGCCACCAGTGGAACCAAAAGTAGTGCGACTATTGATATCAGCAGCATTGTCATCAGTGTGCGTATGTAATCGTTCTGTAATGATGTAATCGAATTTTCCATAGGTGCAGCCACACGAATGGTCCAACTGTTATCACCTGTTAGATTAGTAGTGTCTTGCCAGTAGGCTTGTCTCCAACGAAGCATATTTGGGAGTTCTGTATTTGATGGTAATAAATGGTTCGGATTGACACCCTCAACGAACCCCGTTAAGTTTGATTCGTCACTACGGGTTATAATATTCCCTTGTCTATCTTTCACTTCAATATACTGCTGGCCTTTAGACAAAAGAGCTAACTGCTCGCCAAAGATTTTAATCGAAAAAGAACTTGATAAGAAACGTCCTCCAGGTATGGATGAAACGATGCTGAAGTGAGGCTCTCCAGTTTGACTACTTAAATGTAGGTCTGATAAGTAATCTGAATCAGGCGTTACCAAAACAAGCTGGTCAGCGTAATGAGACATTCCGCTTCGTTGTCGTGGGTAAGAAAATAATACTCTGCCATTGTTACTTAAAAGTTCTGTATTGATCAAACCTGTAATTTTATTTTTGCCAAAATCTTTTATCATCCTTTCCCAGGATAACAGGTCATCTTGGTTGGGTTTAATGGCTATAGTCGAATTTAAAATTTTTGAATAATAGTTCATAGTGGTTAAGACTTGGCGCGCTGAGTCCTTTGCCTTATCTTCCACTGTGAGCCTAAGCGTCTCATTCATTCTCGTTAGAGTGCCTTGTCCTGTCATTATGGTTGCACCCAACATAGGCACGAGAATAAAAGCGGCAAGAAAGGTATTAATCGCTGAATACATCGATAACTCTTTTTGTTTATAAACAAATTTTCCCCAATGGACCCATTGTGTTACGGGTGTAAATTGAATCAGTAAGCTGGCTAATACAACGTTTGTAAGGCCATTAGCGGTCTGTTTTAGCACGACCAAAATGACCGATGGTTCGGGCAATCCAAGTTGGTAGTAATAGAGTATCCAGCCCAAGGGAACCCCAATAAAAAGCCAATAACCAACGTCAATCAAAATCATATTGTCTTTTTTCAGAAAACATGCAACTGAACCTACAACGAAAGCTTCCAGACCGAAGATGATTATCGCGTAAGGGTGGCCCCATAAAATATAACTGTAAGTACTAATAGCTATGCCGGCTAAAGTACCCCAGAGGGGGCCTGACGTTCGGACAGCAATCATCGTTGCAATACTGCCGAATATAAAATTGACGCCAAAAAATAGTTCAACGCTCAAGTAGTTAGCGGCTAAACCTACTAAGGTAAGCAATAACAGAAATAGGGCCTCTGACCCACTTGGCCAACGAAAGCAGCTGTTGGTAAAGGTTGCTATTTTATCTACTGCAGGTTTAGCCATTGTAATTATGTGACTTTACTCC
>Ga0307997_10000661_pt1 | contig 15839 bp, 2 predicted proteins | sample Davwhametageno36_FD_203165 | JGI IMG/M metagenome (GOLD analysis project Ga0307997, IMG submission 203165) | Marine microbial communities from Davis Island wharf, Antarctic Ocean - #36 | ecosystem: Environmental > Aquatic > Marine > Unclassified | place: Antarctic Ocean: Davis Island wharf... | reverse complement strand
AATTTGCAACAGCACATGCAGTAATTGTTATTCCAACATATAACATAATAGTACAAAACACAGTATTTGATCTAGTTAAGGGTACGATATCACCGAAACCAATTGTAACCATTGTAATAACAGCCCAGTACATTGATCTCCAGTACCTGTGTTGTTCAAAAGAGAAACAGGGAGAGAGGAAAGAAAAGAAAGAAGAATAAGAAAGGTGAGGCCCACACCATGTAAAAAAATAATGATTTTTGATTTGTTCTTTTTTCCCGTTTTCCAAAATGTAAGATCTGAAAATAAAAAAAATAAACATCCGACACGCACCTCGCAAAGGATGATGCTTGTAAACACACAACAAGTGTTGAGTTTACACGTGGAAAGTAACCAAACGGCGTGTCACAACCAATGCTAATGTTCATATCATTCATTGTATTAGGTGGTGGTTGGATGGTCCACAACCCGTCTGACTCTGCCCATGTTGTTGTACCAAAACCAGGAATTAACTCCATCTCACCAATCTTTGGATCCAAAGCAGTCTCTAGCGCAATGAGATAAAAAAATAAACCAGCAAAATGTGATGCTACGGCCATGGTGAAGAACAATGCCCACATGCGACGCTGATGGACACTACCGTAGTAGTGATGCTCCCACCAGTACTTGTTGACGACACTCCACAAATGTGAAAAGCGAAGAAGACGAAGAAGACGATTTGATCGAAGAAGCCAAACGTGTTGTCCGCTGAAGAAGAAAAAAAAAAAAAAGAAAAGAAATGTACATGTTTTTTTTAATTTTCACAATAAGTCAGATGATACTGAAAATAACATTTAAGGATAATAAATTATTGTGAATACTTATAAAATAAGAAGGAAAAAAAAAAGAAAACTCACCTGAGTGCGAGACCAATAAGTTCAAAAGGTATCATTGAAATGAAATCAATGAGAAAGGCAGAAGGACGACAGAGATACTGCATGCCACCCTTGAGACCACTGCGCTGGTCTACCTTGGTCCAAACCTTGCCATCAAAGCGTAATGCTGGGTAGATGAAGCTGAGAATAATGTCTATCAAAAATATAACGTCGGCGGTGTAGCAAAGGATTGTAAACCATGCATGATGAGGATTAGATAAATTGTAACTAACTAAGACAATGGGAAATGGTACACTGACAATAGAGAACCAACTAATGAAGACAAGAAAGAATGTCCACAGATGGATGAAGAAGGAGATTTGATACTTTTCTTGGCCTCTAGGATTCACGGAGGGAGAGGATGCGCTGGTGGAAATGGTGGTGGATGCGAAGGTTCGCGTGGCAGCAGGAGAGGACACATCCCTTTTCTTTTCTATTTCTTTTGATGCCACCATCTCAATCTCCTCAATCTCCAGGTCGTGTGTCGCTGTAATAGCATCCATTTTGTTTGACCACAAGCTCCCGACGGATGTCAGGTAGATCGATGTACCCGGAGCTGTAGTCAGGGAGTGCGAGAAGGACGAATTTTTTTAAAAATACTCTCGTCGACCTCGTGAAATTGAACTGGAAACTGGAAAAATCAGTTCGCTTTTGGCTTTTGCCAGAAAGGTGCACCACATGTAACTTCGGAGTTGAGAAACCTTCTGAAGCTTTGATATACTGTACATCATGTATCAGGTTGAATAGACGACATACACATCTACTCGGTATACGTCTACTCGGTATACGTGCGTGTCTTTATTCTTTTCTAGACTTCCTGAAGAAAAAGAAGTAGTATAAATACTACTGTATAGTTGGCTCAAGAGTGAAAAGTATTTTTTCTCGTTTTGCGTTTTGCATGCTTCCATATTTTAGATTTTAGAATCTGCTGCTGCTCGACCTTAATGTTTTCAAGAGATTCTATATTTTTTTTGTATGGCTACATTATTTTGATATTAAAATTATAAATACTTTTATGTTATTTGTTATTTGTGCTTTGTAGTTTATATTTTTTTAAATTTGAAGATGATCGAGGAAGATACTTGTGTGGAGTTGATGCTGATTCTAACATTCTACATTACTTGCGACCATTACTCGTTTTTTCTTCTTCATCTCTTTTTTTTTTTTTTAAATTATTTTTTTTTGAATTCTTTTCTCTTCTCTTGAAACTTCTCCTCGTTCATTAATCACTATCCGTACCACTTCCTGATCCACTTCCACTGCTTGAGCTACCGCTGCCACTTTCGCTACCGGAAGAACTGTCGGCTGACTTTTTACTCGCGACAGCTTTCTTCGTTGGTCCTCCAGTCTTTTGCTCAGATGTCTTGGTGCCTCCTGCTGTTTTTTTTGCTCCCTCCTGCTTTGCCGCTGCTTTTTTCACTTGTGCAAGTGGTTTTTTGGGCGCAGGTGGTTTTTTTGGCGCAACTTTTGTCATTGATGGATTCTTCTCGTCGTCCGAGTCTGACGAGTTGTCCATGGGATCATCACTTCCGCTGCTGCTTCCACTACTGCTTCCGCTTCCACTGCTGCTTCCGCTGCTGCCGCCGTCAGCTTTCTTCGCGCCTCCTTTATGATGGTGGTGATGATGCTTCTTCTTTTGCTCGTCGGCCACACTCTTCGATTTTTGTGACGGTGGTGGTGGTGGTGGTGGTTGTGAAGATTTACCCTCACCTCCAATTACCATTTGATCCTCTTTGGTCGAGTTCGTTTGCTGCTTGTCTACTTCCATGTTGACATCGGCGACAACGTCGCTGTCCGAATCATAACTGCTGACACTAACATCACTCGAAGATGAAGAGGACGACGAGGACGACGAGGATGTGTCCGAGCCATGCTTCTTCTTGTGATGATGAATTTTCTTAGCAGCCATGCCTTGCATCGGTGCACCAACTCCAGCAAGCATCTGTGCAGATGCTGTCATGTTGTTGTTCTTGAAGTCCATCATCTCATCATTACCCGAGTCTGCCGATTTGCCTTGCATCAAACCTGTCTGCGGTTGTGACTTGGACGCAGGGACGATCTTTGCCATGTTGAATGGACCTTTTTTAGCTTGGAACAAAAGAGCAGCTGATGGCGTTGCAGAAGATCCACCATTTGGCATTGCTGCTGCAAGCTTCTTCTTGTGTCCAGCCAGCACTGTTGCACCCATGCCACGAATTTTCGATTGATTGGCTTTGATACGGGACCACATGAGCTGCCTGGTTGTGCGTCTTCTTTTGGCCGCGGAACAAAATTCGTGCACAAATACGACACCGTAGTACACGACACTGAATATGAACAAAAACATGACCAGATACGTAATAACTTTGCCACGAATTTCGTACTCGGGGACAATAGCACGCTCAAGAATGTAATCTGAATCAAACATGATACCAGCCAGCACAATGACACATGCGGTCATCAACAAAGCGCTCTCGACCACGTTGTAGTTGAACGGGGAGAAGGCATGTTTGGCCATCAGCTTTTCTTGCTCGTCAATTTGCAAGCGCATGCTGTGCATAAGTTGGTAGTACGCCTTACCATTAATACGGACAAGCAGCTGCGCGCGCTCAAGCTTCTTGATTTCTCGGAGAATTGTCTCCTCTGCCTCTTGACGAACAATCTTTGCTTTCTCCAACATCCCCATGAACGGATCGTTGTCGACGTGATATGAAAATGCCAAGAAGACGACGAACAGCGTAATGGCCATTTGGAAAGTCGGGTAGTTGCGAAAGTAAATTCCAAAAAAGACGAGAAAGAACTTTTTGCCAATAACAACTAATGCCCACCAGTGCTTGTCTGGTTGATACGGAAAGTACATTTTACCAAACATTTTACGTGTTCCAAAATTTTTGTTGGTTGCTGGATCTTCACCACGTCCGTGCGCACGAAGCATTTGATCTTCAATAATTTTGCGTTTTCTTCTTTTGAATACAATTAAAATGTACAAGGGGAAACCAAGACAGTAGAACATGAGGACTCCAAGTGCATACGGCGTAAGACGAACTTGGACACCTCTTGGATCACCACATTCTTCCATCGGCTCAGCAGCAAGAAATTTGCGCCCTGTAATAGGTTTCGTATCAATGCAATTGAAGATGGAAAGAGCCGCACGACAAATGCCAAGGTAGAGAAAGTAAATGAGCGTATTAATCATGGAGACCACTTGCGTGGTCAACGGAAGCTCATTAATTCTTGCCGCTCGTTTTTCTGCTTTGGTCATTTTTTTGTCCATGCATCGTTTGCAGCCGCGTCGGAAACCCAAGTATGCCATTGCGAGCGTCACAAAAAGACCACCAATAAACGGAAGACTGACTTTTACCCACCACTTTCGCTCGAACGTGACCCATCCTTGGGCCATGGGCAGGCACTCGGGCGCTGCAAGATCAATATCAAATTGGAAAATGGCAAACCACTTCAACATAATTTTAAAGTCATTTGGCCACTGTGCTTTGCTTCTAGCAAACAACGAGACAACTTGGAAGTAGTCAACTCCAATGTTAATGATGGTCGTGTTGACGTTCATTCTTCTCATGACAACCATCATGGCCGTACCTAGAATCGCACCCAAGACGAGCATGAGTGGAATGAGCCATGGTGTCTCTGGGCAAGGTTGACAAACTCCATCTAATCGGAAGTGCGTGCCTGGGTTGCATTGACTGCATCTTGGTGCAAAGCAAGTGCACCCGGAACGTTTTCTGGCTTCCGCCAAGTACAACTGGCAAATGTCACTTTTCATCTTGCCAGCAGCTTTTAGATCCATGACAATCTTTCTAGTCTCTGGGTATTCTCCATTTTCATCGGGATCGTTAGGTCCATCGAGAAGTATTCCGATTTCATCGGAACACTCATCCTTGAAACCATCTACGTGATTATCAGGCAGGAACATGTCATCAAACTCGCATGCATGTGGCTCCAAACTTGTTTCAGTACCCGGAACCAAAGAAACGACGGTTGGCAAGGTCCAATGCACTCGATTGCACACGCGGAGTTGTTTCCCTGAGACTATATCACGCTGCAAATAGTACGGCTTGTAGTAGCCCACATATCCATCTGCGTTGTTGCAGACTCCACCCATATTGCACGATTCCGGTGGTTCACATGGCATGATGTGAGGACAGATAGTACGATTCGCGTCCATTGGCACGTCATCTCCGTTATTCAGTGTGACGTTGCCTTTCACACGTGTTGGATGGCAGAACGTGCCTGGACGCGTGCCCTCTCCGCAGATGAGATCAAGTTCTGGGTTGCCCTCTTCTTCGTTACCAAGACAGACTTCTGGAATTGTATCGTATGCATTTGGAAGTTTGTTGACCCACATACCACCAGCACCTTCTTGACCATCGGAGTCAGTACCCGTGCCAGACACCTCCTCACCTACTGGTGTTTCGCACTCTTCTTTGGTGTATGAGTACACCATGGCATCTGTCATATCATTGTAATCACAAAATTCGTTCAAACAGCACTTAGCTTCTGTTCTGCAACCTCCATCTTGACAAATTGTTGGTGGAAGAATGGAGAATCCTCGATTGGATACTGGCTCGCTTGTACCAAAATTAGAATCATAGGTCGCGTGACACTTAGCAGCGTACACACTTTCAATCGCATCAGGGATGTTTGGATGCCGCTGAATGTAGTTCCAACACTTTGCACAGTACTCACCAATTCTACCGTAGTACTGTTCGAAGCATCGAGCATCAAGAGCAATGTCCATGGTGACCAACTGTGTTGCTACATCAACTTGGATTCTCTTGCGACCCACTGTCGTTGGAGGTACCAGACACGACAACATTGGACGGCCGGAGTATCGCCATGGATGCTTTGTGTGAGGATGCCACTTTGCATCAAGGCATGATTCATACGAAGGTGGTCTGCCATCTTGATATTCGTGCTTCAGAGTGATGTTCAAAAAGTTCAAATCTGGCACTTTGCAAATACCAAAGCCCGAATCTTCACCACCTGAATAGCACTTGGCTGTCGCCTGGTGGCAGTACTTGAACTCAGCCCAATTTGTGGAGTCGCTGACTGAGATCCCATCTGGACGAGGTTTACACTGGATTATGTCGCCGTCACCACACGTTTCTGCATTACAAAGTTTCTCGCTGCTGTATTTTTCTGGAACATTTGCAAGATTTACCAATGGCTCTTCCTCACCAAAGTTTTCTCCAAGAATGTAGAAACGCCATGGGACCTCCAACTCTTCTCCCATTCTTTCTCCTCCAATTGCGGCAATGACACCAGACAAGGATGCTGAATCAATATCTGGACCAAATCGAGTGTCCAAAATATCAGGCACCGAATATTCAAATGTCTTGGGATTTGAAGCTCTTCCGTAGACGTCATTTCTAGACTCGAGACGTGCAAGACGTCTCGAAGCATGCTCACGTTTTGAGAGGCGACGGCGCGATGCTCCTCCAATTGCCAAGTTTGCATCGTCAGATGCTGCTGCGAGCACCGGCAGAGACTGTTCCAGCACTGCCTCGGGGTCTAAGACGACAACGTTCACGTCACGTGTTCTAACTTCGGCATGCGAGGCACCAACGCCCGCTGGCACCTCGAGCGTCATTCGTTTATGAGTTCTGTGTGTTGCTTTCTGCATTTCATCGCAACCGTTGGAACATTCTTGTGGTAATCCAGTTTCGCCCGAATAGCCACCGCCTCCTGCAGCGTTTGTGATCGGGTTGTCGTTAATGTCGTACTTGATTTTGCCCCGGCAAAACTGGTCACAGTTTTCATATACGGTGGACTCCATAATTTTTTGTTCAGCATCATGAACTAAGACTAATGGCATGCTCTTACCAAAATTCTCACCCGCAAGAACAAATGTTGATTTAAATTCACATTTTTGTTTGCCGTCTCCATCAAGATCTGCAACAATAAATTTGCCACATCCACTGGTTGGAAAGTTGTATTCACCTTCCTCTCCAGACGCACTGTCACCTTCTGCTGTAAGAGAGTCAATTCGAGCACGGGAATATGAAATGTTGATCATAGTTGGTCCTACGTACACGTCATTTTCATCGAAATTGCTCGCATCAGCCTTATAATCGAGGTACTTGGCGTAATCTTCCGGTTTCACTGTCTGTTCCTGAATTTCAAGACCGAACTTTAAATTTTGACCCTCACCCGGTTTCAGTTTGAACTTGAGATGTCTGTGACGATCAAGTTTGCTGTCATCAAATTCTGTTCCTCGTCCCATCTCAGTCTGTGAAGCTGGCTCAATCTCACTCTGGTCTAATAACCATTTGCTCCAAACGCCCTCTGGTTGCACCACATGGGAGCCAGCAGCGACCGATTGCTTAGCAGATTGACTGCCAAAGTTCCTGCCTTCGACGTGAATCCAAACATCTTGATTTCCATTGAAAGATTTACCCGATGTCGGAAGACCTGGACCTCTTTTCAGAGCTGAGGACGGCACAATAATTTCACCCTTGTAGTTCGTACCATGATCAGCGATGATTTCTTTTCCATTCAAAACGACAGGACCATTCTCAACGAACGTAATTGTGTAATTTTCATGCTCAACCCATATTTTACTAATTACAGGAGCATCAAAGTTGTACACAATTGGGTTGCTCGCATCATAGAAATCTGAAATATCGATACCTCGATTGCCGTTGGCCCATGTTGATTTAATAGCATGAATGTTTGGTTTACTGGCATCGGTGTCATTGTGATACACCCGTACATCCACGTCCAAGCCTTTGCCCTCACCCTCGGACATGATACATTCAATTTTGTAGTGGTCGTGGTAGGTAATGGGGCAGTTCACACCTGCAATTTCGACAATGAGTGCATCCTCCACACTTCCTGATTCTTCCTCGGTACCTGCGTACAATCCGTTCAGCGGAATACTGTACGACAAGAGTGAAGAAGGTTCTTTACGACCAAAGTTGTATCCTGTCAAAGTCAGTTTGAAACCACCTTCAGTATTTGCATTTGGTACACCATCAGCATCTGGCTCAGCTACCACAGAAATCAAATCTGGTGGTAAGTAATTCACCGAACATTCTTTGCTGTCTGAGTCTTTGCAAGTAGATTGTTGGCCTGCAACAGAGAAACTAATTTTTAAGTTATCAGGATCTTCGCCGTCAGGAATTTTCACGAAAAGTACGGACTGCGAATAGGTAGACACAGACACGGGAATATTAAACCCATCAAAGTTGTACTTTCGCTTGTCAGAGTTCTCTTTGTACTCTGTACACCACTTCGTGATATGTGTCATTTTGTTCTTTTTCCACTTGTCTGCTGTCATTACAAGATCAAATGAAGGGCGGAATTTTTCCAGACCCGTCTTTCCGATGACATCTTTGAATGCCGCAAGTGTATTACCTCTGGCATATTGAATATCATCCAACATACGTGTGCAGTATTTTGTAGAAAGCAAACCAATTTCTTTCTCAGTTGGATCAGTTTGGAATGCTTCCACCATGTCTCCACAGTCGACCGCTTCCGTTTCCACTGTACATGGACGTCCTGCTGATATCAAATCACTTTCACGCTGGAGCATATCAGCTCCTCCTCGAGTGAGCAAAACATAACCGAATGGCACCATTGGCGAAGTAATGTATTGATTGTGTACCTCGTTCGTGTCTTCATGGCGAGTTGTGGAATCTCTTCTTTGGATCATTCCTTCCTCATCAAGTCCTACCATGGTAGCTCCCTCGCATCTCATGCATGCCAGACCTTGGCCCGTGTCACAATCATTCATGAGTAGCAACATCTCCTCCTTTTCTTTTTTCGTGTATGCCTTTCCAAGATTGCTGTACACAGGAAAAGATTCACATTCAGTAGCTTTGTACGAATTTGGAATATCTTGACGACGATCATTTGGTGGAAACTCTTTGACATACCATGGGCGCCAGTCTGTTCTACCATCAATCTCCACGAGTTTTCCGCTTGTATGTGGGACTTCAAAAGTATTTTCAACAAAGACAGGCTCTTCCAAACGAACTTGATGCCTCTGCTTGCAATACCACACCTCTTCAAGAACAGATTCCTCAGCGATTCCAGTTGGCTTTGCTCTGAGTCTCTGCTCAGTGCATCCAGCATTGGCAGGAGTCAAGTACACGATTGGCTTGACGTTACCAAAGTTGTTTCCTGTAATCTTAACCAATCCACCTGGCGTTGGCACTTGATGTTTTCTTTTTACAAGACAGTCAGTGAATCTCTGCTGGATGGTAACGTCCCATTCATTAACATCGTCACCAACAACACCCAAGAATTCCGGATCATCACAGCTAAACACTGGTGCCACAATCGTACCCGCATTGACGATGCGCGTTGTTTTATCACTGCTGGTGGTCTCTAATTTGTAGTGTGAAGCGTGGTCACCACGTGTCCAGACCCAAACGGAACTTTGCTCTGTGTTGTCCAACACGAGCTTATTTTCCAAAGGTTTGCCTTTCTGCATTTCCGTGTATATTTCCAAAACTTTAAATATTGGTGTGCGCTCATGTGTCGCTTGCCAGTCAGGTCGATTCTCTCTGTTATACACGACTTCATATATTTCTTTGTCCTGCACAAGCATGACACGTTCTCCCACCATTGGCTGATGTGTATTTTCTTGAGGAATCAGTTCTGTTTTCAGAATTTCGGGCTCTCTGTACGAGATGGAGAACGGGAGACTTTTTTGATTGTCTCTTTTGAGATAACCACTCATGGCTGTTCCCTCTCCTGGTGGAATTCGGCATGTAATGTCAACGATTTGTTCCGGTCCTTTCTCTTCGTTCTGTTGATCGGCATCTAATTTTCCTGCAGTCCAGGTCAGAGTCATCGATTCGATATCGCAAGATGCTGCCACGAAGTTCTCACTCTCTTTGATTTCTCTTGCCGCCTCACCGGCAGGATTTTCTTCCAAATTCAAAAAGTCTGATAGCAGTGCTCCCGTTTTCGTTGTGATCCTTTGCGTGTTTTCAAAGCATTGGCGAATGCTTCTTGAAGGGTCATAAAATGGTGAAATTTCTGGTTCGTCAATATTATCACCAGGGGGTCCTGGATCATTTTCACCGACGCATATTGTCAAACGTGACAAGTCACACTTGAGCCATTTCAGTGGTGAAAGTTCGTATCTTTTCTTCACATCGTCAAATTTTGGTTTCGATGTTTGAAGCAGGCATGAGTTAGCACCACGCTTCAAGAAAGGATACTTGCCACTGTGTACGGCTTTAAACGCTTTGTTGTTGCAATAAGAGTTGTCGTGCTGCATTTGGCAGTACTGGCCTCTTCCATCATCGCCGAAGTATCTCAACTCAGGATCGCATTGACCGCAAGTTTTACTGGTGTCTGTAACATAGTTTGTTACATTTTTGTCATCAATTGCAATCTTGCGACATGTGCAAACATCATCACAAGATTCGCCTCTTCCTTCATCTGGCATGTCGGCCTCCAGAATTTCCTCGCACACTTGACATTCGAGGCATGATGTTGTCAATGTGCGACCAGCTTTCTCGTTGGCCCAATTGGGAGGGCATCCACCTTGTCCAGCATATGTGGCATACGAGTTTGCATCACCCGACGAATCTTTTGCACACGTTCCGTACCAACCCACTGTGTCGAATGGTTGCAACTCGGCAACACATTCGTCGCAATCCCCGTATTTATCTCCGTTCGCGATCGGCGAATACACTGACGTAATGTTTGGCGACAGTTCAGAAAATCTTGTCCACTGACTAGCTTGATTTGCTCGTTCTATCTGGATAAAACCAACGCAAGAAACCCCACAGCTATCACGGTTAGAGTAGAGCATTTGAACTCGATCATGGTCATATAAAGCACCCCATTGACCGTCAGTCAGTCCCATTCTGCAGCCTTCTCCAATACCCGTCTCATTATCAAAACTGCACTGTTCACCGAAAATGAACTTGTTCTCTCGTTCTGCAACAGTGTCCCAAGTTCCATCAATGTTGAACTGCTTTGGGACACTTCTTTTTGCTGCAATGTCTGGACAGCATCGCTTTGGATTGTAAATGTCTCCTTCGTCGTTCACTGCATCAGGAGGTTCTTTGTCCTTGCATTGATCTTTTTGCAAGAGCGCCACTGGTACGCCTGCAGGAACTTTGAAGCATTTAGGGACACTTTTTCTCCCCTCTCTCCAATCTTTATCAAAAAATTGTCCAGGTCCTAAATCAGTATCTCCGAGATGATCAATGCAAAGATCGCACGTCCATGCTTGTTCTCTTTCTCTTTCATCATTGTAAGCTAATGCTCCATCCTCCTGAATCATCTCACACCCTTCCTCCGCGTTATCAACAAAATCCTCCGCAAAATCTTTGGTCATTGGCTCGAGCGAGCCAGTCTCTCTGTTGATAGTTTGTTGAGTCAGTTGATCAAAGTTATCAGCAAGCCAGTCTACGTTACATTGTTCTTCCAATTCGTAGTCACAGTCTGATCGACCTTGTACGGTGTTGAGATCAATCATCTTACACATACCAAGCAACAGCCTGCAAAAACTGTTGCGTACTGCGGCGTAATCCAATGATCCATCATCACAGACGGTACGATCTGTCGCGTACACAGTACCCAGCCCACCAAAGTCTTTCCCAATAATATTGAGTCGTCGATTATCCTTTTTCGTTCCACCAGACACATGAATGTAGTCAATCACTGGTTCTTTGTACCGGAACTGTGTTGACATAGAGAGTTGTTTCTCTCTTCTCGGTTGAGGTGATGCTACAACTGCGACAAATGTGAAATTATTCGCATCACAGTCGGCATCACATTCCAAAGGTGGAAGAGCAATTGCAACTTGATGTTTTGCTCCAGTACAGAACTTGCCAGGCGGACAACCCGGCAGGTTGCCCCACAGAACCCGAGTCAATTTGTGATTGTTTCCATCTCTTGCCATAGGCTCTGGCTCCAGCGCACGTGTAACAGGAAGCTTGTTTGCCCTTTCGCTTGAGAACGTGAATGTCAGCGTAGCATCATCAATGGTTCCAAACGAATAAAATGGATCTGGAAGACCAAAATTTGTACCTTTCAAAATGATCATGTCGGCAACAGTATCTGTCGGGAGAGTCTTTGATTCGGTTGGATCAACGACTTCAATCACAGGATCAGCATACGAAGTTACACACTTTTCATCCAGCTCGTTTGTTTGACCTCCAACTGTCACGCGCCAAAACAGTTTTTTACCAATGGCAGGAACTGTAGTACAGTTAATCATCTCGTGGCTGAGGTGAGTGCAACCAAACTCGCGTGTTCCCTCTTTGATTTCTTTGTGATTACCTGGAGTCCACACGTTCTCACCATCTCTCTCACATTCCTCGGTGACACATTTACTGACACATCGTAATTTGCTGCCAAACACATCGCAGACTTCGTACTCAATACCTTGTTCGCCAAGAGTCACAGACTCTAAAAATCCACTTGCGCGTTCATCAAAATCGATGGGACCAAAGTGCTCACCCTTAATTAATACCCACTGACCTCCGTTACCGTCTGCATTTTCAGCACCAGGTCCAGTAATTTCGTGGATAATGGGAACATGATACGATGACGTTGGCGAGGTGCTGTTTTGGACGTCAATAGAAACCTCCCATGGATGCTTGTCACCTACACCTTCAGCCATTATACATTCCATCACCCGATGCTCCTGTGTAACCTGGCAATTAATGCCTTCAAATATTTCTGGTCGATGTTTGTAGAAACCAAAAATATCTGCACGGTTGTTGCCCTGTTGTCCAAAGTTTCTTCCCGAGACGACAGCCACGTCTCCTCCCTTTGTACTTGCCATGTCGAGTGGCTCACCCTCGACAGTTTTGATATCAAAAATAATTGGCTTGCCGTAGCGAAGCACAGAATATTCGAGAGCGGACTCCTGATGATCGATAGTTACTGCCACACTTTGGTTTGTGCCAGTTCCTGGGACAGTAAAGCATCTCATCAATGTATGTGCTGTCATGACTTCGCAATGTCTGGCGTACGGACCCAGTTCTTCAACGTTCTCGTTGACAGTGATACCAGAGCCAAGTCGATGTGTTTCTAGAATAAGCCCCGTGTCGTCAACATATTTTACTCCGTCTTTTTCGAATCCCCAGAAATCTTTGTTTTCTCTCTCAATTCTATCACCCTTAACTAACCATGAGAGTGGCCAAGTTCCATATTTGTACGACGAAACGCCGGATGCTTCATCAGACAGAGGTCCAAAGTAGTTACCACCAATGAAGACGGTCTCCATACCTTGTGTGCTACCTCCATCAGTAGCTGGACCAAATACGTTGTAAATGAGTGGCGTTTTGTACCTCATTGTCCTGTTCATATGATTGTACAAGAAAGGCTCACTCATTTGGGATCCGATGAAAGTCACCCAGGAGTGATTTTTGCCAGTACCCGGCACTGTGTCGCATGTAATCTCAGTATGATCTTTCGTGACACCACAATTCGCACCCGAGTACTTGTCACTGGCTTCGCCACCACCGTAAGATGCCTGGATCAGCTGAAGTGGATCGTTGGTAGGCTCTCCAAAGCATCCTTTGAAATCATACGAAGGTACTCCAAGATTATTTCCTACTAATGTTATGCTTTCACCACCACGAGTATCAAAAGCCCATGCTGGTTCTGTTGTATCAAGAATTGGTCCAGTCAAATTATAAATTGTTGGTGCTGCGTAGTTTGTCGTTGCTGTCGAGGTTGGACCAGGGAAATCGTAAGTGCCCACTTTGGAGTAACCAAGGTATGCTCTCCACACCTGCTCCGGTCCAACACCAACACTTGTTCTGCATTGAATGGTTTCGTGTGCTTCCGTTACGTTGCAATCTTGAGCACAGAAAAACAGACGAGAAATTTTACATGCTGCTGGATCATACTCTTGCAGAGGATCGGGAGCACATTCTAACATTCTTTCTCCCGCATCCCTTTCAGACCGTTCCGAGGGACACTCACGAGTTCTCACCGCTGGTGTCACCATTGCTCCTTGAGGAACTGATTGACCCGAAGGCAGTGGACAACCATCAATATCTTCACAGTACGTTGCTTCCGAGATGGTTCTCCAATCACAACTGCACATGCAGCTGTCAGAGAGAGGTCCATACTCAACACTAAGCACTGGACTTTCGACTCCTTCGGCACCAAAGTTGGTACCTCTGAGTGTGATTAACGTTCCGCCAGTCGTCGGCATGTCGACACCACCCTCAATTGAAGTAATTTCTGGCTTCAAATAATAGAGCAATGCGTCTGACCCTGCAGTAACATCCCACGTTCGGCTGAAGTAATTCTCTTCCGACTCGTCAGATTCGTAATGCAGAGATTTTTGAATACCAGCCAGAATCTCTGCCTGTGCACAATCTTCATTTTCCCATTTCTCAGTGTAGATCGAACCGAACACTTTGCTGTTAGCGCACGTCACATTTGATGTTGCGCGCACCGACTGCTCATTGGAAAGGCACTCGACGCTGTCCGTCTTTCCAGCCAACTGTCGATGCTTTGCGTTGGCTTTGCTCTTACACATTGCAGCCTTCGTATTATTTTGCTTGACTAGTTGCTCTTTGTTCATTTCCGTCGCAAATGGTGATCCCGGTACTATGACTGTTGCAGCGAGACGTGAACCATATCCTTCTGGAGTCGTGCACTCAAGGAGTGTATTTAATCGCAATCGCTTGCAGTTTACCATGTCAACTTGGATGCCAAGATCCACGCCGGCAACGTCTAAGTTACTAAGCAATACGCTCACATTTTGCTCTACACCAAGCAAACCAAAATTTGTGCCCTCAATCGTCACGGTTTCACCACCTCTGGTGGCAAGATCACGCTTATCATATTTTCCTTCCTTCAGTTGCACCTTTGTAATCGTCATGTCATTAATGTCGACAACATTCACAGGGAGAGTCACACGAGCCTCAAGCCTGTTGTCACCAATTTTAATGCAATCTCCATTGCTCTCACTCGACCATGCTTCTTTGAATCGATTTCTGCATGATTCGTCGTCCAGTTTGATGTCTCCATTGTCGGTGACGATAACGCCGAGCTCATAACGTTGATTCGCTTCGTAGTCAATGTCGTTGTTGACAGTCAATTGGCCTTTGAACGTGTACTCTGAGCCAGCTACGGGATCGATTCGGAACTGATTCTTTGCATCCGTAGCCGGATCGATGGACCACGTCAGCACCGTGTTGTCATCCTGATCGTCTGCCTCCAGCATCGCACCAATAGGAGTACCCAATGGTGAGCCCTCCGTTACACGGAACACATTGTAATTATTGTTGGCATACGATGTACGCAATGATTTGGTCACAAACCAAGGTCTTTCGTTCACATCCTCCACAGTTATCACCATCGTTGCAGTATCTGACAACGAGGGAGATTGAGATGATCTCAATTTTTGGTTCCCACCACGATCACCGTATCGATCAACCCACCGGTCATCATCTGTTACAGTCACTGTGAAAGTATACGTTGGATGAGTTTCGTAGTCAACACCAATGCCACACGTCAGACATTCCGTAACCAAATGTGCACTGGAATCTTCAAAATCTTGCTTGAATGAATGGACCAACGTGATAACCTTCGCATTCACACTGCCGACCAGCACTGGTCGAGTGAAGTCTACTTGAATCCAATCTCCAGCAACCACACCAACTATATCGCTCGAACAAGTCACATTGTGACTCCCTGCTTCAGAGGTGCATGCATTTGAACTCCAACCACTCTTCATCTGAATTTGATTTCTCTTGTTACCAGTCTGATCATTTGTGGTATACGCACTTTCACCGTACGCATAATCATTTAACTCCACATAAATTTGGCCGTGTCTGTTTTCAAGATAATCCATAGTGTCGTTGAGTCGGAACGGATGCTCGGAGGTGCTATCGATGGAGTGCGCCACGCGCTCCTCGAAATCTTCGTCGTCAGAATCAATAGGAAGACCCACTTTTGTCATGTGGTATGAATTTTCTGTAATCATACGTGTCTCGTCGTACACAGATGGTGCTT
>Ga0307997_10000657_pt1 | contig 15880 bp, 14 predicted proteins | sample Davwhametageno36_FD_203165 | JGI IMG/M metagenome (GOLD analysis project Ga0307997, IMG submission 203165) | Marine microbial communities from Davis Island wharf, Antarctic Ocean - #36 | ecosystem: Environmental > Aquatic > Marine > Unclassified | place: Antarctic Ocean: Davis Island wharf... | reverse complement strand
GCAAACATCTTAACCGAATGAATGTTGGAATAGGCATCAACCACACGGCCAGTCACAGTCGACCGCGCATCAGACGCCGCCTTCGACGCTGGGCCAACACGTTTGACGGTCCATGAAATCAAAAGGCTATAAAGGGTAAACCATGCGATCAATGGCACCAGTAGACGTGCATCAGACGTAGCCAGCAAAATCGCAGCACCTATCAAATAAGCCAATGAGAATGAGATCGCGTCAAACACCTGAAACACCACCTCACCCGCCGCAGGTGGCGTTTGCATAATACGGTTAGCAATGCGTCCAGCAAAATCGTTTTCAAACCAACCCACCGATTGTCGCAGGACATGTTTGTGCGCACGCCAGCGAATAAGCGTGCCGAAGTTTGGAAGGATTGTGTTGTTAAGCAAGGCCACATCCATGACCTGCAACAAGGGACGGATGGTTAGGATCAAAACCGCCACAATGATAAATTCGGTTCCGTATTCATCCCAAACTTTTGCTGGCTCTCCACCCAACACATCCACAACACGACCCATGTAATAAATCAGGCCAACCTCAACGGATGCTACAACCAGTGACATCACAGCAGTAAACAAAAACACCGCCTTAAACGGTTGGCTGTATTCCCACATGAAGGGCCATAGTTTGGTCGGGGGTGTATCCGTTTCCTTGTAATCAGCGTAAGGATCTACAAGGTTTTCTAAAAATTTAAACATTATAAAAGCTGTTCTTTTGTTTTTGTAAAATTAGAGGCAATCCATTCAGCCTCAAGTTCCTTGAGGCGTTTACCAAGCGCGGGACCACTAAACATATTCGTTAAATCGGATGCCTTAATCGGGAATTTCGCAGCAGAACCAGCCACAACACGATCCGGCATCTCGTTTACAGGCGGCGATCCCGAATATGCGCAGCGCAGCGCAGCAATGCTCTTTGCGACATCTGTACCCAATCGATAACCCAACTCACCCGCACCTGCCATCGATCCAATTCCATCACGATATTGCATCAGTAGACGCGCCTGTGCCTTAGACAAACGGAGGTTTTTTTCAACACCCGTTCCACCTAAAGCTGCCAATCGACGTATTGGATCTGGCGACAAATCCCACAAAAATTCAACATGGATCAGCGGTGCCAACCAAGTATCATCAGCACCTTGCAGCACCACATTCAAAACACCCGTCTGACGCATAACCGCCACTGCAACAGCAGGATCTGTCGCGTTGAGCAACTTTACCATTTCCATCCCTACACGTTCTGCAGAAAGGGTTTCCAAACCATCAAGGTTAGAGGAAATCGCGTGCAACGCATCCAGATCAAAACCTTGATCAATCGCGCCATACCATGCCGAAAAACGAAAGAAACGAAGGGTACGCAGATAATCTTCGCGAATGCGCTGATCTGCATCTTCGATAAATCGGACCCGCCGATCCAGTACATCCTGAATACCACCCAACGGATCAACGATTGAACCATCGGGACGGGCGTAAAGCGCGTTCATCGTAAAATCACGGCGACGCGAATCATCAATAATGTCATTCGAAAACGCCACAACAGCGCGGCGCCCATCGGTTTCCACATCTCGGCGAAAAGTCGTGATTTCAAACGGGGTACCCGAAGAAATAACCGTGACGGTGCCATGGTCAATCCCTGTCGGGATCGCCTTAAGCCCCGCATCTTTTGCAAGTTTCATCACTGTTTCAGGACGGGCATTTGTGGACATATCAATGTCGCTGGCAACTTCACCCAACACGACGTTGCGCACACATCCACCAACAAAGAAAATATCGTACCCACCCGCCTCAATTGCCGTGCAGACACGGGCAACCTTAGGGTCATTCAGCCATGGCGTTTCCGCCGGCAATCTTAGTTCATTTTGTCGGTCCATGCCCGCAGCATACGCGCAGTCGCACCCCAGATGTAATAGGGCCCGTAAGGTACAGCAAAATATGAGCGAATTTCACCACGCCAGCGACGCGATTGAATGTAAAAATTTTCTGCATTCAGGACATGAGACAAAGGCACGCGAAACACTTCTTCGACTTCACCACGCTCTGGGACAAGTGTAAATTCTTCTCGAACAAGACCAATCACAGGCGTTACCTGAAACCCTGTAACTGTTTCATGACTAGGCAATGTGCCCAAAACCTCAACCAAATCTGTTGGCAACCCAATTTCTTCACGCGCCTCTCGTAAAGCAGCCGCAACTACATCGGTATCGTTTTCATCCTGCTTTCCACCAGGGAATGCGATTTGTCCCGGGTGATGCTTGAGTGATGACGATCGTTTAGTTAGGATAAGCTCAGCAACTCCATCACGAATTATAACCGGCGCAAGGACACCAGCAGGGCGCAAAACACGATCCGTTGGTTTGGTAAAATTTGGGTTCAGATCAAAGTCGGACGAGGGGTTCCCCCCCTCGCCAAGCGCTGACCGGATCGATGAGATCAGATCACTCACTTTTAGCCTTTTCGACTTCCAGCCCAACGGATGATGGATCAAGATCGTAATGCGCACCACAAAACTGACAGTCCGCGGTGACGCGACCCTCATCAGTTGTCATCGTAGCAATGTCTCGTGCCGAATAAATCGACAAACTCTGACGCACGCGATCTTCCGAACAAGTGCAACCAAATTCAATGTGTTGCGCCTCATAGACACGCGGCTTCTCTTCGCTGAACAGGCGCACCAATAGATCGCTTGGCGGAACCATAGGGCCAATCAGTTCCATTTCCTCAACCGTATCAAGTAAAATATTCACTCTATTCCAATTCTCAGAAGCATCCCCTTCCAACAAATCTTCAGCCTGTAAAGATCCACCAGACCCTTCAGCATCTTTCGCATATGGCGATGCTTTTGGCATGTGCTGCAACATCACGCCGCCAGCACGCCAAGTTTCAGGCTGGCCAGCCTCAGTTGAGCGACCAAACGACAAAGCGAAGCGCGTTGGTAACTGTTCAGACTGTGCAAAATAAGCTTGGGCGCTTTCAGTAATAGATTTGCCATCCAATGCGGCAATTCCTTGATATGGCGTCATCCCCTTACCTTGATCGATCATAATCGCAATGTAGCCTTCACCAAGTTGCTCAAACGGGTCCGCATCGGTAATACGGTCAACATCATAGCTTGCATAGGCACGAATACGCGCCGGTTGGCCTTCGTCATCAGGGCCATAATAGTCAGTCGCGATCATGCGCACTGCACCCTTAGTCTGCACCTGCATAGACAGCTTCCAACGGGTCTTAACTGTTTGGCCAATCAATGCGGTTAATACAGCCATCTCAGCGACAAGGGCTTCGACTTGTGGCGGATAATCGTGTTGATCCAAGATATCGTCTAACACACCGTCCAGACGCGCCACGCGTCCACGGATGTCCGAAGCATCGAGCTGAAATGGCAGGACTGTGTCGTCCCACGCGATCTTTTGTGCAAGTGTCATAGGGGTTTCCTTAGTTGCCGGTCGTTGGCATACCGGGCCTATATAGCACTAGAAACCCAAACAAAAAGAGGGGCACGTCAAATGATACGCCGTATCGGTCAACCGCCACTACCCAATCAACGCTATACATTGCGTGCCGGTGCTTACGCGATCCTACCTCTACAAAAGCGATTGCTGCTGACAGCCCAAATTAGCGATTTTGTTGATATCCAACTTCCAGGGGGTGGGATTGACCCCGGAGAATCTCCAATCCAGGCTCTACATCGTGAAGTCATGGAAGAAACTGGCTGGCGCATCGCAGCCCCCAAACGCATAGGAGCGTTCCGTAGGTTTATTTTTATGCCCGATTACGATCAGTGGGCCGAAAAAATTTGCCACATCTATGTCGCCAAACCCACGCAGCAAATCTGTGAACCTTTAGAGCCTAGCCATTTTACCACTGTTATGGATCCGACTGAGGCGGCAATTGCATTGGGTAATGATGGGGATCGCATGTTTGTCGAGCAATTTTTTGAGCTTTGACACTAACCACTAAATTCGAACAGAATTCCTGAAACGTCATCAGGGAAATAGTCGCTTTCCGCAAAATCTGTTAAGTTCCAAATCAACGCATCACGGCACTTCCAAACGCAGTTGACAGTGCAGTGGACGAAAGGAAAATCTTGCGACACATTTGGGCCAACGGGTCCATGGCTTGTGACGCGTGACGAGGTAACTGACCCTCAAAATCTAAATATGTCTCTCGACGTGAACGGCAAGCGGATGCAGACGGGCAACACCAGTACGATGATTTTTACCGTTGCTGAAATTATCGAGCATCTGTCCTCCTTGATGACCCTGTACCCAGGTGATGTGATTACTACAGGTACCCCCCCGGGTGTCGCGATGGGAATGAAGCCTGAGCCGATTTACCTCAAGAAGGGCGATATGATGTCCCTGACTATTGATGGTCTTGGTCAACAGCTACAAACCGTCGATCAAGACGCCTAATTCCTATTCATCAGCTGGTGGGATTTTTCTTGCCAACTGATGTTGTTTCACGCCAGTTAGATGCAACGGGTTAGCGATGGCGTCGCTCGCAGTTTTGCGTATTCCCGTTTCACCATTCTGAACGCCAGGACTTTGCTTTGCCGTTGCAGCGGTGAGGGATGGTTCACGGCCCTTCTTCGTCTGCAGCGCCAAGCCGTAAAGAAGGAGTTGTGTTGATGGAACGTCCACAACACTACCGTTTCCACCAAGGGCAAAAGGCTCTCCCATTCACCACTGATGAGTATGAAGCCCGTTTGGCTAAATTGCGCACGAGCATGGCTGAAAAGGGTGTTGATGCTTGTGTGTTACCCTCGATGCACAACGTCGCTTATTATTCTGGGTTTTTATACTGTGCCTTTGGCCGCCCTTATGGGTTGGTCGTGACAGCCACAGACAACGTTACATTCAGTGCGGGTATTGATGCCGCGCAACCATGGCGGCGAAGCCATGGTGATAATATCACGTTCACCGATTGGGAGCGCAACAATCACTGGCGCGCGGTTCTATCCATAACCGGTTCTGGCAAAACGATTGGGTATGAAGCTGATCATCTTACGATCTATCAAATGGGTCTGATGGACGAGTTCCTTGCCCCTAAAACAAAGATCGATATTGCCCCGACAACGATGCTGCACCTTATGCACAAGTCCACGGCCGAGATTGAATTGATCCGTGCAGGTGCTCAAACGGCTAATGTTGGCGGATATGCAAAGAAATTACTCCATTTAAACAAATGATAAAATTTAGATAATTATTTAATACTCACGGTGTGTATAAGAATATACGATTTTGTGTGTTGCGCGGCAGCAAAAACCCCGTGTTCAGCACGGTAATTAGCCTGACGGCACCGAGTACTACTTCGCCACTCACGCTCTGAACAAATACCTTTGGCGTGCTGTTGATCAGATAGGTGAAGTTCTAGAAAGCTGGTTAAGCAAGCGAAGTGATCGCACCGTTGCATTGAAGTTCATCAAAAAATTTATGAAATGGCACGTAAAGCCAAACGTTATCGTAACCGACAAGCTGCAATCTTACCGCGCAGCAATAATGATAATAGGATGTGCCGACGGCCAAGAAACAGGCCACTGGGCCAACAACAGAGCTTAAAACTCTCATCTGCAGTTCTGACGACGAGAAAGGAAGATGCTTAAATTTAGGCGAGGACCAACCTGTAAGAAATTCGTCCACATCCAAGCGTTACTCTAAAACCACTTCAAACAGGGGCGCCATCTTTACGCATGCCTCAATTTCAAGCTGAACCGAGCTGCTGCTCTCGATGAGTGGCCCAGTGACATGGCTATGCAATTTTTAATAAATCACTGTTACTACTTGTACTTCAACGATCTCCTGCTATCCTGAGCTTTAAAGTGTCGCTTTGATATCAATTTTCTAAATCTTCTGAGGTCGCCAATGTTCAAAAATGCCATTAATATCAATTCTCTGATTTCTAATGTTGTGGTTTACGATGATGATAAGGATCACAAAGCTTCGCTATCCGATTCCGGGTTTGACCAAAAAATATCTGGGTCTTCACTGAATAAACTTATTTCTAAATTCCGTGCAATCAACGAGCGCAGGGTTCAGCAGGGTCTTTCCCTGCTTGTGCTCGCAATACCTCTCTCCGCTTGCGGGGGTGACGACAGCACCTCTGCCCCAGATATAGAAGTATCGGGCCGGGCGATTGATGGGTATCTCGTAGATTCAAAAGCGTACATGGCGAACAATCCAGAAAAATTTGTTTTTACCAGTAGCCTACCCGGCGAACAAGGTACGTTTACTGGCCTGACGGGAACGGGTTCTATTGTTGTTGAAGGCGGTACGGACATTTCGACTGGTAAGGCATTTACGGGCGAGCTGCGCGCGCCGGAAGGCTCGACAGTCGTAACTCCCCTCACGACCATTGTGGATGCCGTTGTTCAAAAAGCTGCGTCTTCGGGGGGTCCCACCATTTCTGCGGCTGAAGCGCAGGCGCAAGTTGCGAAGGGTCTTGGCCTATCTGAAGGTGCAGATTTTATGACGACAGACTTCGTAGCGACGGGGTCTGCCGGTATGAGTAAGGCAGCTGCGCAGGCAGCAAACTTGATCTCAATGGTGTCCGCAGCTGGCGGTACAGATGCAGCAGCTGCCGTTATGGCGGAAATTTCAAGTAAGATTGCTGCGGCGGGTGCTGCCGGCGGTAAGTCAGAGGTCTTAACCAAAGCGAGCGAAATTAAGTCGATCCTGGAAACCGTTGCTGCCACGACGAACGTATTCGTGGATGCGCCCGGCTTTGCAAATTTGGCAGCGGTGATGGACAATATCGCTAGTGTTGCTGAGACTGTTAACGCCAAAATCGCAGTCGCAACCTCCATTAAAGATATTGCTGCCACGCAGCAGGCAGTCCAGGAAGATTTTATTGCGTCGATTGCTGAGGGTGTGGTCATTGATGTAGAGAAAATTGATGAAATAATTGCTCAGGCGACAGTGGAACTTGAGACGTACATCGAGGCCCTTGGGGATGATGCAGGTTTTGACTTCACATCAGTGCTTGATTTGTCAGATATTGATTCAACAATCCAGGTGGTGGTAATTAGTGAAGATGGAACGATTTCTGTACCAGATCTACCTGCTGGTGTAGGTATACCTGATGTTGTAGATGTATCTGATGTTGTAGATGTATCTGATGTTGTAGTAGGTGGCGGTGGCGGTGGCGGTGGCGCTAGCGGAGATACAATCATTGTAACAGTGGCCGCTGGTGGTTCAATTTCCGACGCACTCGCAACTGCAAAATCACAAGTCGGCAGTGCAGCCGATAAAATCGTGATCTCATTGAGCTCAGGACGTTATAGCGAGAATGTTACGGTAGATGCCGATGCCTTAGGTGTGGCATCCGTTAAGATTGCTGGTGCAAACCTTGGCAAATCGCTTTCCGTTGATGTTTCCGGCAATATAATAGGCGGATTGTCTGCAGCTGAAACTAGCGTTCAATCTTTGTACGATACGGATAATGTTGCACGTAGTGTTACAGGCGGAGAGTTAGAGACTTGGATTGATGGTAAGATAACAGTCGCGTCTGACAATGTTGTACTAGATGGGTTACGCTTGCATTCATACAATGGTGGATTGGATTTCAGCGGCAATGACATTGATAGTTTTGTATTGCAAAACAGTTATGTGACGGGATTCTCGGGAGCGAATGCTGTCAAATATACTGGGGATGGGACAAACGCTGGCTGGGTCCTGAAGGGGAACATGATAGGTGGTGTCTCAAGCGGAACTGGCGGATCCTTGTACTTAGAAAATATGAATGAAGCTTCTATTGAGGGAAACACATTCTTCAGGCCAGGTGCTGCGCACATGTATTTGACCGACACCGACAACGTTACTGTAAAGTCAAACTTCTTCTACCACGGCTTGCACGCTGATGGGGCAAACTTCGACAGCAGCTTGGCAGATTTCCAAGGCGCCGCTGATGAGGGATACGGCTACGTCGGGTTCAACGGTGATGCTGGTTCTGGTTATGGTGGATATGGCTTTGGATACGGTTTTGGTGCCAGCGACGCGTCATTTACCGAAATGGGCTCGTACGGTGGATATGGTGGGTACGGACCATCTGGATACGCCCCATCAGGTTACGGTCTTGAAGGCTACGGCGGCGGCGGGGACGATCAAGCAGACTATCTTTTCTACGGCCGTAACTATGTGGCTGAAGTTAAGGGAGATTCCGACAATGTTGATTTTGATGGTAACTGGGGCGCCTATAACAGTGGCGGGATCCAATTCTGGGATGAGGGTGATACCGCTCACAGCTTCAATTATACTACGATCCAAAATAACCAAATGTCGGAATTCGTAAACGCTGACCAAGACGGTTTGCTTACAGCTGTGTCGTCTAGACACAAGTCTGGCTTGGAGGGCGGACTTGTGTTCCAAGTAGCAGACGACGGCGATTCTTCTGTCCTTGTGATAAAAGGCAATGAAATCTATGGTGATATTGGTCAAATTTTAAACGATAACGACCTAGACGCATTGATCGAAGTTGGTGGCGAAATCTCGGGTGTTATCATTGACGGGAATACACTGAAGTGGTCTGGGTCTGTGTCATCAAGTGAAAAGGTCACAGGTTCAGTTATAAACCAGGGTATTCACCTTTATGGTGATGTTAACGCAGGAGTCACAGTTCCTATATTAATCAAAGATAACGTATTCGATACCACCAGCATAGCCAGCAATTATGAATCTAGCGCAATCTTCCTGAATACCGCTAACCAATCAACATTAGGCACATTGAATTCAGATGTTCTGATAAATGACGCGGGTAATGCATCCTATACAGATTGGCAGGTAAATTCTACTGACTTAGGAAACTATATAACTGCTAGTGATACAATGTATGATATTGGTCAAACCGCATCTCTGTATGCTGTAAGAGCCTTTTCAGATGCAACACTTGATATTGGTTTTCAGCAAGCTGAGTATGATTACTCATCTTTAATACTATAAGTTTAAAATGAAATTTGCACTCGTAAATTGTCTGATAGCCGGAGTCGTTTATGCGACACCGGCTTTCTCTGACGGATCTTTTAAAGATTATGCGCATAATATTAAGCTTCTGACGTTATCCGATCCAAAGCCTGCGATCGCCAATATAGCCAGTGGCTTTGGAGCTGGTAACGGTGTGTTTTATGCCGCGGTCAGCTATTCAGATTACGATCTGCAGACGAAAAATCGCAACGATGACGATGGTTCAATAGCCTTTGGTTTGGGTCTTGGCGACCCAGTAAACTCAGTTGGTGGCGAAATCACTATTGGGATAACGTCTGTAAGTACGTCGATGTGGGGTGATGGCAAATTTGCAGATGAAGGCAATTTAAGCGTCAAGGTACATCGTCGGCTGGAGCCTTTAATGGGTGGAAATGCCGCGTCTGTTTCTCTGGGTGTTTCTAACATAGCTGGTTGGGGGTCTACAAAAGATAACCCAGCTAACTATTACGTCGCTTATTCGGAGCAACAAAATTTTGGATCTTTCAAGCAGTACGGCGTAGCTTACACTTTAGGGTATGGGTCTGCGATATCTGACACTGAAACAAAAGGCGATCCCTTCGCTGGTGTTGCAATTGGTTATGATGACTACAGCTTTTCGCTTAGTCAGATTGGTCGAGAAACGCATATTGCGAGCACACTATACTTCCCTTCTATGCCGAGCATTGGATTAACAATCGCTCAGGCGGATGCTCTGAACGAGCTTAATTCACGACGGTTAATTCTGAGTTTGAGTTTTTCGAAAAAACTGTTCTAGTAGGATTACTAAACATGATTAAACTACATAAATTACTTCCCTGGTGTGTGGTTAGTTTTTTTCCCGCCGTGTGCATCGCCGGGCAAGTTGCCGTGGTCAACCCAGGCGCTGCAAGCGGTGTCGCCATAGTCATGGCGCCCGTCGTAGCGGCAGCACCTACGGTAACTACACCTACCGTAACTACACCTACGGTAACTGCACCTACCGTAACTACACCTACGGTAACTGCACCTACGGTAACACCCATCTCAACTGCATCAGCTGAAACCGCACCAATAACACCCATCTCAACAGCATCAGCTGAAACCGCATCAACAGCTTCATTAGTTTCGCCAACCCAAAGTGAAAGTAATTCTGACGCGGCATCCTCTGCTGCAACTAGTGTTTCCGGTTACGCCCCACAAGTTGTAGCATCGATGCAAAATATAAATGTGAGTACATTCACTCCTCAGCAAGTTAATACATTAATAAGCTCGATTGATGCGCTAATCTCCCAACCAGGCACTCCCACCTCCGTTCATCAGGCATTAGTATCAGAAAGAGCTAGACTTAGCGCAATCGCTTCGCAGTAATTAGATTCAAGCCAGTAAAAGAAAAATTATCTAAAGTAACGAAGTCTGGGCGCATGCTGCTTTATTAATTAATCGAGCAGGAGCTGCAGTATCATTTGCATGTGTACAGACCCAAATTATGTGCCTTTTTTCAACAAAATCTCTGGAACGGGAGATTTCATTTTCAGGGCTTTGTGAAGGCGGGTGTGTACGCTCTGATGGAGCCCCACGGTCCACAGGTGCATTGCATACACGGTTCTTTCTGAGTTTCGCAATACGCGCAGTCATATTTAAATAGATCTTAAATGCCATTTAACATTTCTAATAAACTTCTAATGCAAGTTTTTGTTAACAATTTTCAAGGTTCTCTAATTTCATTTTGCGCCGCTTCCGTCAAAAAGCCAGATATGGGTAGCCCCCGCATCTGCGCGACGGCGTCAATTATATCAACAATCCTTTTGTCTAAACTTATGTTAATAAGCACTGTGCGATTTTTAGCAGTCACGAGTCCCACAGCATTGAGATATAAGCCAGATGTAAATTCCCTCACAACCAAGGGGTCACTTGCTACCTTGTGCACCTAACGCGCATGTAGATGCTCTTCGTCTTCATAGTGGAGTAAAAGCGCTTGAATTGCGCAGCACGTAGTAGGCAATAACGTTTGACACACCCTGCTGCCCTCAGATTTCAGCGATCGAAATATTTAGCTTTTGCTGTACCAGCCCTAATATTTGAGCGCCCACTCCCTGACGTGTTAAGTCGCGATTGTTCGAGGCAGAGAGGCTTAGGCAAATGTGCCATGGCTATCACATGAAGGCTCACTCATTGGGCGGCTTTGGGGTTAACGAATTAGACGAGGTGAACGATAACGAGACATAATATTCATGCACTCTTGTGTAAATGATCCGAGCCATCTGGCAATAATGTTTATTCTTGTATGTTAACGGCTTAGCTTCACCAAGATATTTGAATACTATCACTTAAATTGCTAACCAATTTTAATCATGCTATCGGGTTTTCAACATTAATGGACCTGCTGATGCAAAATTCTTTAAATTCAAACTCTGATGATGAAATCGATCTGCGCGAATTGTTTATAACCCTGTGGGCCTATAAATTATTCATTGCCTGTGCCTGTGCCTTGGGTATCGTACTCGGCGGCTATCATGCTCTGAATGCAGAGAAGGAATTTACATCTTCGGCTATTTTTAAAATTGACCAAGAAAAGTCTGGTGGCATTTCATTTGGGGGGGAGCTGGGCGCACTGGCCGGCTTAGCTGGAATTGGGGGCGGGCTCGCCGCTTCAATTTTGCCATCAGATCAGATTACTGGCCGAATTTTTATAGAAAAACTTGATGCCAAATTGAATTTTCAGGCGGACCCTTATTTTAACACATACAATCCCAACTCGCTCGATCCACTTTGGAAGTCCTTCATAAAGCGTGCCATCGGTTGGCAAAAATCTTCCACCGACCCTCAAGAGGCCATTTGGCAGGACATCGTCGCAAAATATAACGAAAATATTGTACTGGATGAAACGCCAGATGGGGCTGTTAAAATTGTGGTCACGCATGTGAACCCGCAGCGTGCTGCCGAAATTTCCAATGTAATTATGGATGAAATTATCTCCACTTTAGAAAATAAGAGGAACACTGAACAGGACGCAAGGCTATCCTACCTGTCTAACACATTGGCTAAGGCCCTCAGTGACTTGGAGGCGTCGCAGTCTAGTCTCAAGCAATTTGCCTTGGAGAACAGCGCACTGCCCCTAGAAAGTTTTGCCGCGAGGTCTTTCCAGCTTGATGGATTACGTGAACAACTGAGCCGAACCACTGAGCTGCATGATGCGGTTGTCGCGCTTTCGTCAATTCTGCAGAATAAGACAACAGATCAGAGGAGTTATCTGGCGCTGCGCCAGCAGTTTCCCATCGTTGATCAAGTTGAGTTCCGTCGGGTCTTGGGGCAAAATGAAATTATCAGCTCCTGGAGTTGGCCTGAGGCTAGCTCTGTGGACGCGGTCTTTGATACGTTGACTGAACGCAAAAGTAGACTGCAGTCGCAAATAAATGCGTCACAGATAGATGCGGAGCGCTCAGGTTTGGCCCTAGAAACTTACGCAAAATTGGAGCGCGAAGCTAAAATTGCTGAGGCGACCTACACTGTAATGATTGAGCAAGTCAAAGCCCAAAGCATGGCAAGCGGCTACAGGCCCAATAGAACCGAAATTTACGAATACGCATCCCCATCAATAAATCCATCAGCGCCAAAACGTAGTCTTATTTTGGCGCTGGGGGCTGTTCTTGGGCTATTTGTTGGAGCAGCGCTCTCCCTTAACTTGGCACTTCGTCGTGGCGTCTACTATTCAAAAAACTCCATTATAACTGGAGCGCAGGCACAGATTACGGCTAGCATCAGCGCACTGCTGCCCGTTCGCAATAAAAGTCTGAACGAATTGAATACATTGGTCGTTAAAAAGCCACGCTCTACTCTTAGAGACGTGGCTGTGGAAATCCATAAGAGTGCTGCGACGCAAGTTGTGGTGACAGCTTCACGCGCTAAATTGACGAGCAATGATGTGGCGCGGGCGCTTGCGAGCTATATGCAGTCTGACACTGTGAAAGTTGCGTTGATCGATTTTTCACCAAGCGCCAAAAAACCAGATATTGATCACGATAGGCTTTCTGTCGGATCTTTTGTCGTTGCGGAGAATTTGGGCCATGTATCGATTTTGAGGCCAGACGGCGGTTTGACGGCCATGGAGCTGCTAAGTCAAAGAGGTTTTTACAAAAATATCCAATCGCTAAACTCAACTTTTGATCTGGTGTTTTTGAGCGCTGATGACGGCGATGCGATAAGCTTATTGCGAGCCTTAGAGAAGCAACAAATGTTCCACCTAACACTTGCGAGAACCAAGAAAACAAAATCTGCTACCTTAGTGCAGATGCGCTCACTTCTTCCAATTCAAGGACTGCTTCATGACTAGGTTAAAACTCATAGCTTGTGGCCTTGTTTCATCCCTATTTTTGCAGAGTTGTAGCAAAGTTCTTGAGCCAGTTTCTTTCTTCGGTGGCAAGCAGGGTATTGAAGCGCAGAGCGTTCAGGAAGACTTCGAGATAAACATTGAAAGTTTGACATTTGAAAGTGCGCGAGACGCGAACAGGGCTCCATATCCAAGGCGGCTTATGCAGACTGGGGCCGGATCTGAGGCGAACGTGTTTGGCGAAGCTGATCTTATGACTTCAAACATGCCGCCTTCGTTGGACAGTAATGACTACCTTCTCGGTATTGGCGACCAACTGTTGTATACGCAGCTGAATGCGTTTGTGACGTCGCCCATGCAATTCCCAGCTGAACCGATAGAGGCAGACTACCTTCTTGGAGCTGGAGACGAATTGACGTTGATCCAGTTAAACGAGGTTTCCAGTGGTTTAGGCGCGATAATTTCCAACATTCCTGAAGCTGATGATAATAAAAATAATGGAAATGCTGCTAAACTTCAGTCTAGCGAAAGCGTCCTAAAGACTTCAGGTCTCGTTGGCACTAATGGCAACATTCTATTGCTAGGCCTCGGCAGTATTAACGCCGAAGGCCGGTCGCTGAGTGATGTACAGACTGAAGTACGCAACATATTGATTAGAAACGGGCTCGCGCCCAGTTTTCAACTCGAAATCACCGGTTTTAACAGTAAAAAAGCTTTTGTGACGTTTCCAAATCCAGATAAAAATCTTGGCAATAATATTGTTCGAATAACTAATCTACGCATTACCCTAAAAGAATTGGCCATAACTTATGGACTGCGCCCGTCATCTAAAGACACTGCTATTGTGTCGCTAACACGTGGCGATCAAAAATTCCGCATGACGGCGGGACAGTTGTTTGACAAAGCATCTCCGCGCATTGTGATCAAAGACAGAGACCAAATTGAAATAGATGAAGCTGCATTAGACTCTACAGCCATAGAGGCTGCTGTGGGTTCAAGGGGAAATATTTTAATACCGGGTATTGGCAGCCTAAAAGCTGAAGGTCGGTCGCTAGCTGAGGTGCAGGCCGATATTACTCTCATTCTAATGGAAAAGGGATTGACCCCAAGTTTTCAGCTTGAAGTGACAGGCTTTAAAAGTAGAAATTTTTTCCTAATGACAGAGAATAATGACACCAAAGCGGTTCCGTTAACTGATACAGTGGTGGATTTGAAAGATGCGGTCCTAAGTAATATTGGTGGTAATGAAAGTGTTACCATTAATCAGGGCAGTGAAATTTTTACAGTAGTTGAACTGATTAGGAATGGCGTTTCATACCGGATGTCTTGGCAAAAAATGCTGATTGGGGGCGCATCAAGTGTATTGATCCAAGATGGCGACACCATAAAATTGCAAGACTTTGATTATAAATTGGGCCAAGTATTTGCATTGGGCGGCGCTGGAAATGCTGAGCTGGTGCCCATTGATCCGTCAAAAAGGGAAACACTCGCTGACATCCTATTTTCGCCAAAGGGTGCATTAAATAATCTCCTGGCAAAACGCTCAGAAGTATACCTCCTGCGAGGACGAAACCCGTCTGTTGCCTATCATCTTGACGCGCAAAATGTTTCCCGAATATTGGTCGCCGCCCAGACAGAGCTTAGGCCGAATGATATTGTGTATGTTGCCGATCGCCCAATAATCTCGTTCTCACGGACGTTGGCTGAACTCAACCCACTCGGAAGTTTGCTTCGTGATCTTGAGAGTGTTAGTATCCCATAACTTAGCCTTACAATTCCAGCCTTTAAAATACGCTTATCGGAATCCGGTGGCCTCTAAAATAAATTACTATTTAATGGAATTAACTTTAAAGGTTATACTTAACTTTGTATATCTTTCAGGTCTTTCCTGATTTGCTGCTCTATTTTATTTTTACGAATATCACTCGCAGCAACGCAAATAATCGTCTTATACTTAGCTTCAGGTTAAACCGTTAAATCGTACCCGTTTAACTTCTGAAACAAGCGCATTCCGATTAATACAGGGCGTTTATTAAGATCATTAAAAGGACGATTTTTCCCAAGTCCGAACCCGTAAGCGGTCGCGAGTTGAGCTAAGTCTGGTTTTGGTTCAAAATAATGATAAGTGTTTTCGGGCATTGACAAGGTAGACAAAAGCGATCCCTCATCGCGCAGCGAAGGGAGCACACCATGCTCATCAATTTGCCGATCATGAAATGCCTTTTGATGCTGATGATGCCCTCTACGACTGCGATCTGTGCATAAGATTCAGGATCAGAAGGTGTGAGCCCAATGCCATGCCCGATTTCAATAACGTGGAGCATATCACCCTTTTCAACCCGTAGTTTTGCAAGCAGTTCTTTGGGCAAAAGAACGCCTACAGAATTTCCAAGAGATGTTATTTTTACGGCAGTCATTTTACCCTCCAAGTTTTTTATAGTTAGAACTCAGGTTTTTAACAGTAAATCAAGACTGGCTGCGTACTTACCGTAAAGTGTTTTCAGGCAAGCTGAATGTCGCAAAACCACAGATGATAGTGGAGTTGCTTTTTGCGACTTAATGCACCATATTGATGCAAAGGAGATTTAAATGCCACACTCTGTTAAACT
>Ga0307997_10000656_pt1 | contig 15881 bp, 16 predicted proteins | sample Davwhametageno36_FD_203165 | JGI IMG/M metagenome (GOLD analysis project Ga0307997, IMG submission 203165) | Marine microbial communities from Davis Island wharf, Antarctic Ocean - #36 | ecosystem: Environmental > Aquatic > Marine > Unclassified | place: Antarctic Ocean: Davis Island wharf... | reverse complement strand
AAAATATCTCTATTCTTCAAACATTTGAAACTTCAATCAATTGGAGAATTTTTAGAAAAAATCAGGAGAAAAACTCTAATTCTTCAAACATTTGAAACTTCAATCCATTGAACATTAGGACAAAAAAATTAATAAAAATATTAAGTAACAAATTATTTTTTATTCTGATATACTGGTAATACATCATTTGGGTCATGTTCTAAATATTGAAATATTTCCATGAAGTCAATTGCTTCTTGTGCCTCGAAATCCCTCATCATGAACTGCCGCCGCCGCACAAAGTTATGGAAAGCAATAACTGAAGGTAGTACATTGTCAGTTCTAACGTTTCGCCAGTAATGAATGTGTTTTTCATAAATAGGGGAACCGTATTCGTTTGCAATTGCTTCAAACCATAGCGGACCACGTTTAGGTATCCGTATGCCGTCAAGTGCTTTATCTGTTAATGCAATGTACAACATATGTGCTGTCTGATGGTCTTTTTTCTGAAAAGCGGCCCACATGACATCCAAGAAGAAACTAAAGTCACGTTGCTGGTTTAAAATAAGGTGAATTGTGTTGTGGATACCAGCATCTAGTTTTCTACTCAGTGTCGGGTTTAAAAACTCAGCACATAATGCCTGTGTCGATTTGCGGCTTTTACAAAGTACACTAAACATCCTGTCATCATAATCAGAATGAAAAAGGTTACAAATCAAACGTCGGTACCACTGTCTAGGCGGCTGAATTGCTGCCAAATATAACTGCACTCCATTATCTGACAATGACCTTTTCCTCATTTGATATTAGTGATTGGCCTTTATAGTTTTTTTAAATGGGATGTAGATTTAATTGTTCAAATATAGTTATTTAAGCATATGTGACTACTTTCGACGTCAGCTTGTCGCATCTGTCTAGAACCAGATAACTTGATATCTGTTTGTGGTTGTACTGGTTCAACGGGCTTTGTCCATAAGAGCTGTATTTTGAAATGGATGGACGTTAGTAAACGGGCGGAATGTGAGATTTGTCATATTCCATTTAGTGTACCAGAAGCGACTGAATTTCTGCCACTGCTTTGTATTGGCATTGGGATAGGTGGTTCTGCTTTGCATGCGTTTTTTTTGTTTCAACATACTTTCTCCCACCGTCATGATTTTGTATCGGTAGTCTTATTATCGTTGGCGTCAAACATCTTCCACATCGAGCTGTGGTGGATACTCAGTCTATACAAAAGAAAAAGTTACATATGGGCTGGATTATTCACGTGGTTTTGTATGTTTATGTCACTCTCTCTCTTTTTACAGTTACCGTTACAAACATATACAGTGGTCTTCTCCTATGTCAGTGTCTGTATTATGTACGTTGCGTTATCTGCAATAACGCACCATAGTGCCATGCCATTTATCTGCAACCACGCGCTATAGTGCCATGCCATACAGTCGCGGATGTAACTTGCGAGGACAGTAGCGAAGCCATTTATAATAGTGTTGGAGTACCCCCCAATCAGTTTTTTCCTCAAGGCCAAATCTTTTCATCGACATGTCTAGAATCCCTTCATGTACATATAATTTAAACAGTAGATATTTACTTCTTTTGTTGTATTCTACCTGACAGTTGGTAGCGATAAGGTCTCTTAAGATACGTTCACAATCCTGCATAGTGTGATTAGGATGAAAAAGTTTACCATGAGTTTCTTCACACGTCTCCCTGACAGCAGTGTCAATTTCAGAAGTGTCACTGCTGTCTGTTTTTCCTCCTATGTCTTCGAATTTGTTATTGATTTGTCGAAACAAACGGTGTGTAGATGTAGGTGTTTCAACAATTATAAGTGTTCCAGCAGCCCTAACCGGCAGACCATTGTATGAAAAAGTGGGACGTTCGGTCATATCTACAAGAGTTAGTACTAGATTTAATAGAATAATAGAATAAGTGTTATGTTTTATTTTCAAACTCTTGTAGATATGCAAGGGCTTTTTGCAAGCCTTGGACGTCGTCGCCTAATTTACCGATAGCACAATTGCAGGACCGACATATCCATCCACGGAAAACGTTTGTTTTATGACAATGGTCAAACACTAACGTTTTAGGTGTTGCACTACAGATACTACAACTGGAATAGGCGTCAGGTTGGCCATGTTCTTTAACATATGCCCTTTTTAGCTGTGTGGCTATTTTATTTGCCGAAGACCGACAGGTAAAGCAAATATTTCTATAATTTAGTTCACGTTTTTTTTTTTCAAAAACATCCAGAGACTTTGTCTTAAAACAACGGATACATTTTTTCTCCGGAGATTTTTTAACCATTTTTTATAAGTATAATTAGGTTTCTATTTTTCATTGTAGAATATGAACATCTTATTCAAGGCCGATATCTCAGCCATTTTTGTTTCAAGGCCGATATGTCTGTTTCTTGTAAAGAAAATCTGCTTTTTAAAGGCCAATAATGTGATGTGTTGTAAAGAAAATATGTTTTATCGAGCGCGGGCAATGCTTTGTTCTCTACGAATATATCCTGTACTAAATATGAGACTGTTGGTGAATGGTGAATGGTAAAAATAATAAAACGACAGCTTATATTAAAACGACAGCTTATATGTGACATAAAAACTTTCAACCATGCTTCGGACAAATTATTCACAGGTTCTTGCAAATCTGTTCCAAAAGAGAGCTTCACATCATTCGTTTTAGCATCTTCTTCTGTCGCCCATATCCTCATTTGTTCCTTGGTAAAGTTGCTGCCAGTTAAGACGTTTATTGCATGCATCATACTATACCCATCTGCAGCAACTTTTTTGGTTCTAAACTTGGACAAAACGGTCTTGATTTGGCGGTTGAATTTTTTGTATAGCTTTTTCTTTTTAAATCGCCATGTCGAAATCCATCCTTCATTTGTATAAGCCACGACATGGTCTTCTGTCTCTTTTTTCTCATTCCACAACTGTCTCATATTTTTCCAACCAAGTTCAGCTGGTTCAGCTGGTTCAGCTGGTACTATTGGCCAGTAGTGACCAATAGTACCACTACCAATACAAAATAAATAATACGTTTTGGTGTAACTACTAGGCTTGTAACTACTAGGCTCTACTACATTCGATAAATATGAATTGTCAGTCCTATTATAAGTAAAGGCGACAAATCGACACCGACACTCATTTGCGAAAACCAATAGCCAATTTTCGGGGAGAGCGGAACCATTCGCATCTTTTGCTTCATCAGCGAGGGTTACGTTGACCGCGTTGCCGTTGACCAGTGTAACAGCATTGACAAACATGTGTTGGTATTTCGTAGACAGTTCATTTATTAACACTTCAGAGGTAAAGTTGCTGCCAGTTAAGACGTTTACTGCATGCATCATACAGTACCCATCGGGTGCCACATGCTTTGTTACAAACCCGGAAAATATAATCTTAATCTTATTATTGTAATGGGTTTCTGTACTGTTTAGACGCGTTTCTTTATTACTTAAATGTTCAAATACAGTCTCGAAGCCGACTAACTTGTGTGTTGTTTTGGGTGTTTGTTTTTTTCTTAAATATGTAATATCTATAATTTTTTGGCTAATATCTTTTGGGGCGTCATCCTGCCATCTTTCGACAACGGCGCGTGTGCCCTCGAACCTAATAATTTTAAGCTCAATACGAGTATCTCCCAACATCACAATTTCATCTGTTTGAAAATCAGACATTTAATAATATAATAATGATATTTATAGGTAGAATCCATTAAAAAGATAACACATCGTAATATTTAGTTGACGGAACAGTAGATACATGCTAACAAATGTGTCTATTGTGATATCTGTAGGTCTGTGGTTAATAACTACTGTCATAACTTTTGTTCACGCGTTGCATTACAAAGAAATGAGACAAAAGCAACCTTGTTTAACTGATATATGTACGTTTATATTTTTAGGAATTTCGTATATATCAACCTCTGTTTTAATAAATTATATTACACCGTATATGTCTCCTAATCAGCCATTTTTTAGTACAAATACCGCTTTGTATGCTCAAGAAATGATTTCATGTGTCATCGTGAATGTTCCCGACATGGCTCGTGAATTCAATGCTATTCAAACTTGCTTGGACACTGTGGACATCTACTCAGTTCGTAATGGTCGTGTTCCTTATTTACATACTACACCCTCTGCATTTGTGTATAGAACAGACAACAGTTCGGTGTTTGTGACAAGTCATTTTAAAAGCGAATCAGAGACTCATAAAGCTCTGATAATGATACATGAATGTGCTCATATTGCGTTAAGCGCTGACGACTATGCCTATATTTGGGAGGATAAGTATGCAACGTTGACTGCTGAAGAGCATTCTAATAATGCTGATTCATTCATGGCTACTGTTGTTGAACATTGCTTTGTCTAAAATCGTCGGCGTTTTCGAGTTGGCCATTCAGGTACATCCGTATATTCATTCCTTCTCTCATCGTCGCTATATCTGTCAAACCTTGGTCTTTTTCTATCAAATGGTGGTGACATTGGTCTTTTCCTGTCAAATAGCGGTGACATTGGTCTTTTTCTATCAAACAATGGTGACATTGGTCTGTTCCGTGGCCTGTTCCGTGGCCTGTTCCGCGGTGGTGGTCTGTTCCGTGGCCTGTTTCGTGTGACTTTATTTCGGACGGACGTCCATGTCTGCCACCACTGCTGTTTTTTTTTCCGATATTCGTGATGGCTTTTGTTCTCAATAATGTCAACAACTTGCTTGGCTATGTTGAGTTTCGACGCTCTACATTTTTCAAGTATATTTTGTTCGCTTTCCTTTCCGTATCGCGAGCCAAACTCGACAATATTGTCAACACATGCAACAAACGAATCGAATTCATCGGAGTCTCTTGGAATACCAACGTCTATAGCTAAATCTTCGGCCATTTTTAATGATGTACATCGGGCCTTATATACACATATATCATTTGACCCATTGTGGTCTTTTTGAGGTACTTACTGTAAGGGCACGTCTTAAGTGTTGGATTTCCATTCTCAGTGAGTGGTTTTGATAGACTAAATGTTTAATTATGTTATTGTGTAGGTTATTGTGTACGACCGTCTCTCTCTGAACCCCCGATTCTAGTTCCATTTTTTGAAACTGATATACAATATCTTCCATTCCATTTTCAACCGTGTCTCTTTATAGTCTTGGACAATACTGTACAATAATACACTCAGTCAGATTAGTTTCTGTCTGTGTTGTTCTGTCGATTGATTGAGTAGCTGGTGTGGTCTGTGTTGTTCTGTCGATTGATTGAGTGGTCTTTGTGGCTGTGGTTTGTGTGTTTTGAGTGTTTGTGGTGTTTGTGGTCTGTGTTATGGTTGGAGTTGTTTGTGTAGCGGATGATTTTTTCTCTGTGCGGGTTTGTCTTTCTACTATAACGATGATGAGAATACTTGCGATTAAGACAAGTTGTAAATATGGCATGTACTACGTTTTATGGGCGACATTTATAGTGGACCTACAATGACTTCTGCAAATTTATCGGGGTCCACATATTTCTTTATCGTGTTCTTGACACTTTCTACTGTTAAATTTTTGACTGTTTTTTCAAAGGCTTCCATTTCGTCGATTGGGTTTTTTTTGTCTAAAATATATTTTAAAATAGTGGACCCTAAAGAGTCAATATTATCCATAGCTATTTTTCGACTTCCTATTAACCGTTCTTTCACATTGGCTAATTCATTTTCTGTAATCCCCTCTTTATGCCAGTCCTGAATGAGTTCTCTGGTACATGCAAGACCTTCAGTTAACGAGGTTGGGCTGAATGTACCCTGAATACATATGATATGGTCTGTTGTGTCTGATATGGTTTGAACGGCGGCGTAGATACCATATGTACCTAATCCTCTCTGTTCTCTGACAGTGTGCATGAGTCTTCCAGTCATACCACCACCGAGTATTTCGGCCGCTGCTATGAGTGCGATTTTTTCGGAGGGTGATATTGATTTGTCAATGGTTTGGCCCATCATAATGGCGGCTGACCCATAGCCAGGCAGGGTTTGTCTAATAATGGAGGCTTTTCGAATGTTAGATGTCCATTCTAGAGTTGTATTTGGCGGAACGGTATTATATCCTGTTAGTATTTTGCCCAGTTCTGCGGCAGTTTCTGTATTGGGAGTTATCATAGTGACGTATGTCGAGTTTTTGGTGGATAAAAACCGCGCATGAAACTGTTGCAGGTCTCTTGTGGTTGTCTTCTCAATTCTCTCAATTCTCTGACTCATAGGAATATTGTATTGTGTTTGTTTAAACAATGCTTGAATAAAATGTTTTTTGACTTGATACGACTGATTATTGGCTCTAGATTTCAATTCAGAAACAATATGCCGTTTATGCAGGTCAGTCGTGACTTGGTCGAACTTGGAATTCTGCCATTCCTTTTCAAACATGATAGAAGAGGCAGTCCCCAACTTGGATACCGCTATCGGCATGGCCATATTCATGTGAATAAACTCATGGTCGTGAGAAATATCTCGCTCTGCGTGCAAAGACATCAATTCCGAACTGTTAGAGAGAGTAAGGCTACTTGATTTCATTGAAGCTACTAGTAATGAGGCAGTGTCGTGTTCCGCGGGTGAAAAACGTGCTGAAAGTACAGCCCGTACATAGTTGGCGCGTTTCGTATGGACGATGTGGGTTGTGGGGTCGATGTGTACTAAAGTCCAATGTTTTTTTCCACTGGTCTTTTCTGACACTAGATGTGCTGGAGTTGGGAGTGGTTCATCTTTTGTAATTTTCATGTTGTGTTCGATGAGAGGCACTGTTGCAGAGGTGGGAATCACATGGGTGACTGTCATGTTTGTTTCTGAAAAGGTATTTTGAGCTGTTACCATGATGTCTTCGGGAGTAATTGAGTTTAGAATGGTGTATTTGTCGTGGGCATCTTTCCAGTCTCCCATGGATACTGCCCGGCCTAATTCACTCATAACGTCTTCTACGGACTCTGTTGACCGGTTCCATTCGTCGGCGATAGAATTTTTGATATTGGAGAGTGCGTCTTCTGACACTGGTCGCGTTTTGAATGAATTAAGTATCTCTGCCATTTTGTGGGTGGTGTTGTGTCTTTCACTGGAAGAAGTTTTTTCCTGAGTGCCATGAAAAAACCACAAGTAGGGGTCTAATTGTCGTGGTGAATAGGTGGATACGTCATGTAGAGTATTGCTGGTAATGAGAGATTTGGCTGTCCCTTCTCCTCGATGATAGACCAGACGTGCTATACATTGTAAGACAATAGATTCTGGAGCGGACCCGGGTGGAGCATGAAAAGCCATGCATGTCATTGGACAGGGAGCTTGTATGTTTAGTTCGACTGTTCGTGAACCTGTTTGTAGTGGTTCTGGGGTATGGTGTGGATGACAATCGTCTCCTTTGGCCATTGTTCCAAAGTGAGTGTCAACGTGTTGTAAAATCTCTTCGGGGTTTATTTTTCCTACAAAGATGAGAGTGGTGTTGTTAGGTACGTAATATTTTGCCCTGAAGTTTTCCATGTCTTTGGCAGAGGTTGATTGGACGTCGCTCTTAGTACCGATGGTGGAGTGGTGATAGGGATGTTCTAAAATGGCAACAGAGGAGGTTGTTTTGAACATTTGACTCCCGGCTTGTTCACCACGTTCTAGTTCGTTCAGAACTGCTTTCATTTCAGTGGACACTTTATCTGCAGGGACACCGGCATGTTTAAAACGGCTGGCGTCAATAGAGATGGTTTCTTCGGTTTGTTCGGGCAAATGTACTACATAAAAACGTGTGGAATCCATGTTTGTTTCAGCATTGATGACATCGCCTTTGGATGCTAAGTTCCATATCTTGCCGTTTTGAATGCGGAAGGACATGTGTTCGATGAAATGTGCGGCCCCCATTGGAACAGTCCCGGCTTCTTCCTTTGAACCGGCGGAGACTGCGCGCATATAAGCTGTGACAGAGGAATCTGGTATTGGACATAACAAGACTTGTAGATTATTCTGTAAATGTAGATAAGAATAAACCTGATGTTTTCCAAGACTGAGAGAGGGTCCTAGTTTGTACATTATATTTTTTATTAAAAGTGTTCTTTATACTCTAAAAAATTAAAGTGTCTGTGTCTCTGAGATATTGCAAAACAAAGGCATTGGCATTTTTAAAGCATGTAGTTGTTTATACAAATAATAGAGTCCTTGAAGGACGGTATCTTTTTCATAGGCCATGTACTGTTGTACTGACTGACTACCTCTGGTAGAAATTAACGACGCGAGATAGATGTGGTACAGTAGAGTCTGATTGTTCTTGATTGTGGAGTAGTTTTCGGTCGATTCTAAGACCACATGCAATTGCTCTATGATTTTTCGAAATATGTCTGGATGTATTTGACGCCAAACGGAACTGCCGTTGTATGTTGTAAACAAAAAGTTCAACATCTTCCAAAACTCGTCGTGATTTTCATAAAAGTTGGGTCGGTCCACTGCTTTTGAAACGTGTTCTGGTGTTAATGTCTCCATTTCTATAAAGGGTTGATAGTATTGATAGTATTGAAATAGAATATTCGTAACTTGATTTACACATGATTGGCTAACCATTCGAAACCGATTCTGGCTTGTTGATTGGTCGTGGCGGAACATTCAATGATGTACCATTCCGACGAGGAAATAGTATCTAAATTCAGCGCCGTTGTCAGCTTTTCTTTGGAGGTCGCATAGGGCAAGTCTTGTTTATTGGCCAGTACAACCAGTGGCTTGCCAACATTGTCAATGTGTGACATGGTCGCATGGAGCTCGTCTCTGGCAAGTTGAAATCTTTCATGGTCATTACTGTCAACAACGAAAACAATACCGTGGCATTGTTGGTAGTAATGTGGCCACAATGCTCGAATGGCATCTTGGCCACCGATGTCAAACATCTGGATTTTCACATTGGCAATTTCTACTTCTTCCACATTGAAGCCAATTGTGGGAACTGTGTAATTAATGGCTTCGCCCAGTTGCATTGAATATAAGATTGCTGTTTTACCGGCAGAGTCTAAACCAAGGATAAGAAGGCCCGTTTCTTTGTAATAAGATTGCCAAATCCAATCAAAAGATTGGAAAATGGATTCGAGAGTAAAGGACGAAAACTGTGTACCCATCATACTGAGACAGAGTGTATGTAAATACCCTTTTTTCCCTGTTGTAAAAACACTTTTTACGTTTTCGTTTATTAAATGACACTATATAAGTACCATCGACTACTTCAAAAATATGCCATCATTTGAATCTTCAACTCACCTCTCATCCGTCGGCTCAGGCAGTCCAAACCACGCTCTAACGCCATTCTTTGGTTCTGTTGAGCCACAGTACCAGAAAATGCTGGCTGAAGATAAATTTGCTCACGAGACTTTTAATCTTCCTAAAGCATATGAAGGTAAAAACAAACATCTTGAAACAGTCCTTGATTATCTCATTACTGAGGAGGATGCTTGGTACACAAAAGACGTCCTTCCATGGGTTCTGACTCAGGACCTTACTGTTAAATGGGATATTTTTCGTTTTAATAAAACATTGATGGACCTTGAGCCACATCAAGGTGTCCCACGTTATGTCACTGCCGAAAGAGAGTCTAGAAGCGACCGTTTGGTGCGCAGAGGTTTGGCTTTTATTATTGAACATGGCTTCTACAAAACGGACCAAGGTAGACAACATTACTTGATGAATCTTCGTCAAATTGTAGATTCAGTGAATGAAACGGCTTATCATGGTGTTATTCATGCTCTCCTTTCATCTAAAAATCATTACAAAGAATGGGAACGTCAACATGGCGCTGTCGTAACCCGACCAGGTCAATTGATGCGTAAGCAGCGCCGCCGATGGGCTGTCGTCCAGAAACAGGAACGTGGTCTCTATCTCCTCGATGCTGAGTTGAAAGACCAAATGAAATACGAAGGTGTTCGTCCAGATGTCTGGATTCTCCCCTCTAAAATGTCCATTTACGTAACTATGGTACCCTCTGCAGAAGTCGAGTTCTTCCGTAAAGGTCCTGGAGCTGCTGCCAATCTAGAAAGGGGTCCAGACAACCTTCTCACCTTCAGAGGTTCCAAAGTTTTTGAAACTAGACCCTTTGACATTGACTTTATCGGTGAGCCACGGGACTTATTGGTTCGTGAGAGACAAATCGGGGAATATTTCTTGTTTCCTAAAGAGGAGGAAGTGGGTGAGGGCGGTTTCCGTGATATCTACATTTATTCAATGGACGACGATAATTTCAGAAAAGTCGAATATGCACATGCGGTGAAAGTGGCCAAAGCTAATGCTAAGGCTGTCAATGATAAACATGATAAACCTCCCATTAATCTTACCGGTAAAGGGACAGTATTATTATTACGACCATTCCAAACCTATAATATGGCTTCAGCCATCCTTATGAAAGGTGGTATGGATACAGGCTTCACAGCCCACGGTCACCATGACTTTATGTTAACAGACGACGTTATCCACAAAGTTCATATTGGACACTATACCTTTTATCACAAGTCTGTAGTGAAGCAGCCTAAAAATTTAATGATTGCAGAAGATATTTTTTCACATTCATACGTTGGAGGCGAAGGAGCACAACTATTTGAAGGTGGTATCGAACATGACCACTCATTTAGTCGCCAATTAGTTCAAGACAGATTCTCAAAAGACATCATTGCGATTTGGATTCCAGACGACGCTGCCGGCGCTGGAAAAATCGCAAATCCATTAGACATCACTGGAAGCTACAATTCACAAACATTAGACGTTAGTAATTCGCAACTCAGCGACGACAAACCACATTATCCAAATGCAGGACTTTACTCTGATGTACTTGGATTTGACCGCCTCCAAAATTACGGAGAAGACGAAAATTTTTTAGCGCCAGTTCGTCACTTAAACACAGTCTGCTTTGTAGGACACAAACTATCTTGGGACAAAAACAAAAAATCATTCACTAAAATCACCATCAACTCTGGTCATTGGGGACCCAACGTTTATCCTGGCTGCAGAAGCGTAAGAAACGGCGAAAATGCCTTTCTCAAAGACATGGAATACGAAAAATACAGAGTCGGTGGTCAACTTAGTTAAACTATATTCTATAAAATAAATATAACACCTTAAATTTTATACCAATGGGCTGTGGTCCTTGTATGTCTTACACCGACCAATACATCAACGACATCGCCCAAGAACAAGTCCGTTTTTGGCGAGTCACTTCCTATCGTCCCCAACCAACCACCACAGAACTAGCCATTATGCTCGCCAACGTCCCTGCTAAAGTCCGAACCAAATTAGCCAATGCTATCATCATCGCTGTTCACCAAAACTAAGAGCTTTTTTTCATTCAAAGAGACTTTGAATGAAAAAAACAGTATATAAGATTGGTACCATGCCACTATAATTTAAATGTCGCGCTTAGCTTTTCGCTCATCAGAGACCGAGTCGGACGCAATCATACCTATACACACTGAAGTAGCAACCCATCATATTATATTGGAGGCGACTGTAAAGCCTATTGGGACAAATGAGTACAATAAGGACCGCGTCGCGCAACAGGCTTCCGCCTTAAAAACACTACGACAAACAGGAAAAGACATTTTTGAAATGAATGAAACACGCAAAGTCGCTTCTGCTGGTACAGTATTGTACCAAACAACGGAAACGTATGGCACGGCACTGTCTATCGAAAAAATGGTAGAAACAATGCAGGCAACAGATTTAACATTGCGGGTAAATTTCAACAGACCAGGAAAACATTCCTCCACCACCTGTATGGAACTTTCCACATCGAAACTACAAAAATTGATGCAGACAGCAGCAGATGGTCGTGGTCACAAAGTTGCAGAACTGCGCGTACAGAATGAAAAAGCAGCAATGGTTCCACGACACGGGGCCGTCTTTATAGCGATTGCACAGAAAGGGACCCAACACTATCTCTCACACATTGATTATAAAATTATGAGTGGCTACGACTCCTTATATCACGAATAAAAATTATATTTTTTGTATATTATATAGATACTTCTTTAGGTGCTTCTTTTTTTATTTCTTGGACTGGTTCTTTGTCGATTGTTTTTTGTGTGGGTTCTGGCATAGTCTCGTGTGGTAATGCTGATGCTGCACAGGCGTGTTGCACATACGTATCCCATGGCAATGCTCCTCGTTGATAATGAACATACAACTGGTCCGGACTTATAAATGGTGAGATTGGAAAAGAAATTTCGACTTGCATTCTTTTCTTTAGTGCATAAACATCTGCAACACTGCTCCTTTTCCGTTTTTTATTCATAGCTTTCATCATCGATTTTTGAATATTTTCCGCATATATCACGTTGTACACGTGTTCGCAGGCTCTTTGGATGTGTGTTTTCCAAAATAAGATGGTTTTTTGAAACGTTTGGTGAGTGCCTTCAGAATCGGATTTATGAGGTGTGTCAGACATGACTAACGACCGTGGTACTCCCATCACTGCACAGATGACATCGTCATGTGCTTTGACTTGTGCACATAGGTCGCCTCGACCGGTCTGTTGGGGAATGTTGACAATGCGATGCCCTAATGGAAGGGTGACCACATTGTGTAACACGTTACCTCCTTTAGAAGGTAGATGTCCTTCTGAGAAAAAATTATCATAGAGTGATTGTTGTTCGGCTAGTTGTTGGACTGAAGATTTATTCCTCATGAATTTATTATGGTCGGAAGTGTCTTGCATGTCACCATCTGCGTAATAGTCGTAATTAATTCCTTCAACAGTATCTGTTTTGGTATCGACCGTTTCTGTCATGATAATGGGGTCTGTTCGCTGTTGTTCCATGTGAAGTGAAGCGCCTTTTAACATGTTGATATATCGAACTTGTGGTAAAATATTACTAACTATGGATGTCAGCTTACCACGGATGGTCGGGGAAAACCCAAACATGTCCAACACCATTGTATCTGGTATTTCCTGATTTTGACTATCCATTATACAATATTCACGAATTCCCAGATTGTAATTGGTTTTGACCGTGCAAGAATTCGGCTCTAAAACTACAGGGACTGATAATCCATCTTCCATGTGGATGATTCGCACCGCAGCAACGCCTATCGTCAACACAGAGTCCACCAATTGTTTGCAGAATGGTAACCAATACTCTGTCATGATTTCTTGCATATGATGGTCCGGTTTCAAGCCACCCTTTTGCTGAGAAAAGACAATACCATTAGCAAATAAATGATGATGCAGAACATTTCTACATGTGTAAATCACTGGAGTCTTACGAAGAAAGACCGAACACATATCAATTTCAGGTCGGTTAAGAACAACACAATTGTCCATTCTTTTTTCAAGGACTACTCGCCTTATATACTTCAATCCCAAATGGACTCCACTATATCAATCGCATGTAGCCAAGTACAAGCTTCTTCTGCCGTTCTCACTACCCGTGTTCTTGACGCAAAGGTTTGACTTGAGATATATTTTAAGGAAAAGGGGTATTTCCGCTGGACTCTCTTAGTTACATTGCCATATTTTTCGATGCAGACACATGTTTTAGCAGTTGCATGAGGTTCGACAGCTCTCGCATTTAAAACCGATTGGATATCACCAATAGGATTACACAAATAAATATAGGAATGCAACATAGGATTGCCGCTCATAATAATGTTTTTATGAGTCAACACCGTATAAGATTCCGTTTTACACACCTCTACCAAGGCAGCAGAGGCATGCCGAATCGAAACGCGCCAATAGACATCATCAATAAGTGCTTGACTAGCCATTTCACCTCGAGGGCGAGTCATATCTTCAATTGTAGGAGGGACAAACTGAATAGGTGTCGTATCTCGCAGCAATGTGGCCATCAAAACAAGAAGAAGCAACGACCCAGTACAATATATCGCAACTCGCTGACAATTTGACTGTGGTTTATCATGAAATAGATGTCGTCGGGATTTATTTTCACAGAGACGTACCATCCATTAACCAACGATTCGACCCTATATATAGGCGTTCAGCATCTCAGAACAGTCGAATCCATGCAGACAATAAACACTTACAAACCCCGTCAAAAGTCCAGTTATAAGCTTATTCGTGAAAAGGAAGCATTCATCAAAAAGCTAGAGGATGCAGTCGGGGAAAACAAACGCCTACTTGACGGTTTTTTCCCGAAAATAAATGTAGGCAATAAACGGACAAAGCCCTACACAATACACGAAAACCAGAAGTTTTCAACTCCATTGTTAGAAAGATTTGTCCGCAACATTGATATTTCGTACAAGGAATCTATCAATCAAAAAGTATTGGACGACATGCTAAAGGCAGCTAAAGAAGAATTGGAAAAAGAAAAAGAAAAAGAATTAATGAAAGAAGTCACAATCATTGCAGGAACCAAAAACATATTGACCATCAGTTATTACAAAGGGACAGTCAGACCTAAAATTTTTCCGACATCAATTGATAAATATCATTGGGAGTTAAAAACCAAATACGAATCATGGGGCAGAGTGGGTGCTGCTGGTCAATTACACGTTCGTCCCAAAGAAACATGTGGAAAAGTTAGACTTCATTACGAAAAAGACAATGAAATTATAATATCAAACGCGGTGGATTTACAGACAATTGTCCGACGTCAAGCCAATCACGAAAAGAAAAAGCCAGCCATTTTAGGACAAAGCGACCCTGAATTCGTTTCAAGATGTAGGACCGTAGCAGATAGAATATTAAGTCTCACACAATATTCCAAGACAACATGCATTCAAAAGGCCACACGGCTATCGATGAGGGTCTTTCAAGACAGGGTCAGTCGTCTGCCTGAATATTTGAATTTATATGTCACTGATGTCGCAAAATTGTGTAACCATGTTCTTACACATCGAAAACAACCAGATGATAGCCAATACATTAAAATGATTGAATATTGTGAACCAACCGTACATCTCGACACTGCCGGTCGGAACATGAGACTTAAAAATATACTATCAGGGGTTGCCGTTATACTATCTCTAGGCGATATCATTGAGACATATAATGATGAAGATGGTGGAGAATATGACGAAGATGAAGAAGACGAAGATGACGAAGATGACGAAGAATACATCTTTGAGACAAAAGAGAGAGATGCCGATGCAACTACTGATATTGATGAAGACCTCAATGATTTACGATTTAACCCTGGAGACGACAGTATCAGAGAAATACGACATGCGATGATAAAGAAGACATTGACGAAGGATAAGATGGATGAATTGCGAAGAACCAATGGTATGAATACAATCCAAGTTAAAAACAAGGTCTTTAACTCATCGTCGTCTTCGGAAGATGAAGATAAAGATGACGATGTGTTTGATTTCATGGGTGATAAATATGATTTTCTTGAAAATATTCAATCTGGCAAAGTCAAAAATCCTAAAAAATTTAATGCAATATTGGCACTGAACATTGCTATTATTGGAAAGCATCCGTTTATCAAAACCAATGATAAAAAACAACTGAAGAAGTTGGCTGACGATTTATACAGTAAAAATGTCTTCACATTGGAAGAACTATTTGGGAAAGTAGAGAAATTGAGAGCAGACAGAAAGAAAGCGTTTGTAGCCAAAGCAAAAGAGGACGCTAAAGCACAGCGTATCGCAGAAGAACTAGCATATAAAAGAAAAGCAGATAAAAGAAAAGCAGCTTTGTCTGCTTTAGCAGTACAGCGTAAAGAGGCGCAACTACTAAAAGCAATTACTAGAAGTCATGAATCCAATCGTCTCGAAGCAGTAGACAAAAAGAAATTGAGAGCAGAGCGTAAAGCAGCAAAGAAATTGAGAGCAGAGCGTAAAGCAGCAAAGAAATTGAGAGCAGAGCGTAAAGCAGCATACAAAAAGAAATTGAGAGCAGACACAAAGAAAGCGTTTACTGACAAAGCGAAAGCTGAAGCAGTTGATGCACAGCGTATCGCAGACGAAGCTA
>Ga0307997_10000650_pt1 | contig 15930 bp, 23 predicted proteins | sample Davwhametageno36_FD_203165 | JGI IMG/M metagenome (GOLD analysis project Ga0307997, IMG submission 203165) | Marine microbial communities from Davis Island wharf, Antarctic Ocean - #36 | ecosystem: Environmental > Aquatic > Marine > Unclassified | place: Antarctic Ocean: Davis Island wharf... | reverse complement strand
TCCAAGTAACCACCACTCCATCCGCCTAGGACACGGTAGTGAGGGTCATCACCTTTTATCTTAATGATGACCCAGTTGTCAGGATTGTATTCAGTCATCTGTGTCTGTCTCCCAATATCTACAGTGATGTTGTTTACTCATCATAGTTCTCCTCAAATTCATAGAAGTTTATCACACGGGTGATTGCTATTACATTACCTGATAGCTCCTCATAGTCTTGCATTTGTGGTTCTGACAGCTTCTGCATGTTATCCAGACGTGCAATCTCTTCAAGATACATGTCCCGTGTACCCTTGAGACGTACCTTAACGACAGCATCTGCAAAGCCATACATCGCGTCGCTACCTTCAAGCTCTTTGTAGATTTCACTCAGCATCTTTTAGTTTCCCCTTTAATATAAATCTCATTAGTCATGTAGTTCAACCGATAGGTATTGGTCTGAGTCTATAGTGTAGCTACACCCCCTCAAGAAGTACGTAAAGTATTGCAACACACCTTAGATCAAAGGTCAACAGTTATTTTTTAGTTTCTTCTAAAAACTTACCATCAACGATTTTCATAAACTTATTGGGAACACTCAAGTCTCCAGCACGTTTGAAGTATGATCGACCACCATCTACAGCGCAATCACCAACGTGTCGATAGTCGTGTCGATGCTGAGAATACTCCCAACCATCTGGACCTTCAACCATACCAAACTCAAGTGTTTCAATCATATCAGCGTTTGTAATCATAATTTCAAGCCCGACGAAGGCACTCAAGGCGCTATATATGCCAAAGTAGCGATTGCCAAACTCAGGATGCGGTGTTTCACGATAGAAAATGTCAGCGGCATGGGCAGCATGTTCGTTAGTAGCAGAGGTACAAACATACTTTACTGGTTCGCCATCCTTTTCAGAGTATAGCTTTTCTAGCTTTGCTGTATTAAACAGTGGGTGATGTTTTATGTTCATGCCATTTCCTTATTTAATATAGAATTAATTATACAACACGATTCGTTTAGCGTCAAGTAAAAAATTCTTCTAGCGTGACTTCTGTAGATATAGCATCAATCCTAGCTTTAGCAATTTCTAGGTAGTTTTCATCTAGCTCAATACCAATAAAGTTAAACCCACCTAGCTTTGCACCACGTCCTGTAGAACCACTTCCCATGAATGGATCAAGGGTTGTACCACCTTTTGGCGTAACCATAGTTACTAGATAACGCATAAGGTCTGTAGGCTTTACAGTAGGGTGGTTGTTCTGTGTAGGTGTCCAACGCCCATATGGATTGCCATCCTCACCGTTATCTGCTTTCTCTGCATGGTTTGGTCTGAACTCAGAAGACGCTGTAGCCTTTGGTGTAAAGTTCTCTAGTCCATCATTACGATCTTTCTTAGAAGTCTTTGGTACATAGAAGAAACGTGCGGCTGAACCATCGTCAGCATGACCAGCAAAGTCATGGTGTTCTGCAAATCTTTTGTGTGCGTTTATACTGCCATCTGATTTTCTATTTGGAAACAACCCATCCACTTCCTCAGAACCATCGTGAATAAGATTGGCAGGAAATCTACCTTTAGTGTTATAATAACCATCATCTTGTGTTTGTAATTCTGCGCCAACTTTATACCCATAGTCATTTACACTCTCAGTTTTATTATGGTTCTTGGCATTAGGATTAGTAGGAATACGACTAGCATCAATATTGATACCACCAGTGCCATACTTTAATACATTCTTGGCAACAGTCTTTTCTTCTAATGGTTTTCTAGCAACTGTAATAGGTTCTAAGGCAGGTTTGAGTGCAGTACCCCAACCTTCCCATTTCTTGGCATCATCTGTTGGGGGTGCTGTGTAGTTGTATTCGCCAGAAGATGTATCCAAAGAGTTCCACCCACTGTTTTGCCCAAGGTCTGCCGATGTAACCTTCCTCTTTCCCACCACCTCACGTTCAGCACCAGCCATCTTATCAAGAGACTTACTAATATTGTGAGACTTAGGGAAACCAGAACCGTATACCCAAGCGATCATATCCCTGATTTCGAAACCAGCATCTTCAATGCGAACCGCCATACGATGTTGAGTGCGAGTACCAGCAAAGGCTAACAGATAGCCACCTGGTTTGAGAACTCTTAACGCTTGTTCCCAAATCTCTGCGGACGGAACATCGTAATCCCACTTCTTACCCATGAAGTCGATCCCATAGGGTGGGTCAGTAACAATGCTATCCACAGAATTATCATCAAGGTCTTTTAGTCGATCTAGGCAGTTGCCTAGCATAAGTTTCACGTCAGTCATTATATACTTTCTCCCCTATGACTTACAAATCATATAATACGTTTATGTTCTGTATATCATATCACAGATAAATCAAGTTGTCAATAATAAACAACGTCCATTCTAATGGGCAAATCTCCATGTGCATAGGCGGCAATTGATGTACTACAGTCACCCATGATACCTTTAAGTAATGCTCTTTCTAAGAAAGACTGTCGGCGTGTTAGATCGTGATCAGCATGTTTTAACATTTCGATTGTTTCTAGGTCATCACGTCTACACTGCAATGCAATAGTACCCTGTCCTACGGCTGGTACGATAGGAAGCCTTGCAGTAGTCCTACCAATCGACAACGCTTGCAAACCAGCCTCAGCCAGAACAAGAGCGTCAAACTCACCAACGTCCAGCTTTGCTAGGCGTGTGTCGATATTACCTCTTATGTGTTTAATCTTTACATTCATATGACCATATAAGTCCGTAAGTTGTTGGGTTCTGCGTGGGCTAGATGTGCCAATAGTAAATCCATTGAACACCTTCCCTAGAATTACGTCATATGGGGAGCTACGTTCAAGGTAAGCACCGACCAAGAGGTCAGGATGTTCGAAGTCTCCTGGCATGTCTTTTAGACTGTGTACAGCCACATCAATTTCATTGTTGACCAATGCAGTCTCAATAGCACTACAGAACACACCCTTACCACCAATTTCATGAACTGGCACATCAGGATTTAAATCACCCAATGTTTTGATAACAACTATTTCAGTATCACATGGCAACGCACCACAAGCACGTTTAGCATATGCCAAAGCAAGTTCACTTCCTCTTACGCCAATTCGCATCATTTCCACCGCACTGTTGGGGGTAGTGTCATAAGAATTGCATCCATATTCCCCCCTGTTTTGAAACCAAATCTGGTGCCTCTATCATATAGTAGATTGAACTCTACGTAACGTCCACGTTTAACTTCCAGTAGTTCCCGTTCTTCATCGCCATATTTCATGTCATATGCGTCAGATGTAATACTTCTTACCAAGCTAACAAATGTTTTGCCAACATCTTTAACAAAGTCAAAACTCATATCTTTTGGATCGTGATATTCAAAGAACAACCCACCAACACCTCTCGTCTCGTTTCGATGGGGCAGGAAGAAATATTCATCACACGCCTTGCTGAATTTTGGGTAATAGCTATCGTCATGTCTATCACACATCTCTTGTAGTCTGCTGTGATATGCGGCTGTATCAAAAGGCATACAAGGTGTAACATCCATTCCACCACCAAACCATTCTTTGGTGCTAGTTTTTATGTACCGTGTATTGAAATGCATTGCAGGTACGTGTGGGTTCTTGGGATGCAAGACTACACTTATACCAGTTGCGCTATACCTATTATGTTCCTCAGTCCCAGGAATTTCAGACGCAAATTTAGGATCGAACTCTGAGTGTATTTTACTGAAGTTAACTGTACCCTTTTCAAACACGTCACCACGAATAGTTCTGTGCATTTGGGTCCAGCCTTCTTTAACTGAACCCTCATGCGTTTCCATTCTATGAGGCGAAAATGCCCCAAACTCTATATCTTCTACTGTATTACAAATATCATGTTGGAGTGTTTGGAACCACTCGCTATATAAATCAAACATTATTCAAAAGTTCTCCGAATCTTTTCTACAAAATGGGTAACGTGTTTTTCTGGTGTTGTCTTGTGGATGCCATGCCCTAGACCACAGACCCAACCAGTCTTGTCAACATCAGCCATACCTTCAATCCACTTATCAAGTTCATAATGGTATAGATTAGTTTCCAGTAGCATATGGCTCTCATCAAAGTTACCTTGGACAAACCCATTCTTATGAGTATTGAGAGTCTTTGCTAAATCTTGGGTAGAGTCAATACCAATACCAGACCAATCCATTTTCTTCACTTTAGGCAAAGAACCACTAGGTAAATCACGTGCGTAGTATCCGACTTTTCCGATTGCAGATAACTGTTCCATCATTGGAAGGTATTTGTTCTCATAATATATTTTAGACATATTATGCAAACCACTGTCAAAGATCATGACTACTTCAGCACCTGCTAACTTTTGCGATCTGATACTTCTAGCCATAAGAGGAATAATAACATCATTCAAATACATCGTTTTGAAATCAGGCGATACCTTATTGTCTCCCAAAGCGTAATTAAGAACACTCCAAGGACCGCCAATAAATCCAATCAAACTTTTTCTATTGGGCAACAAATCTCTTGTGATTTCCAATGCAGTCTTCTGGAAGTTGATGTGTTCCATCGCTGTCTCAACACACATGTGGTTCCTGTAATTTTCCTCAGATAGATGGAATTCAAACTTTGGCCCAGGATCAAAAGCCAATGGAAGACCCAAGCCTTCGACATGCCAAAGGATATCACTAAACAAGATAGCAACATCAAAATCAAATTCATCAATAGGCAACATAGCAACCTTAGCCGCTATTTGCGGAAGTTTGCACATTTGCATAAAGTTATATGTATCTTTAAGTTGCATGTAAGAACTCTGGTATCTGCCAGCTTGACGCATCATCCAAATAGGTGGACACGACTGTTCAACACGGTTAACTGCGTTTGTAAATTTTTCGTTCATATTAGTTCTTTGCTCCAAAGCATAGTTGGTTCATTATTTATGCTTATCGGAGCAAGCCCCAATGTACTCATGTGAGTAACAAACTCTATCTGCGTGTCTGAGATTATTAAAGCTGTTTCCTTTATCAGATTTAAGTGTATCAGCATAATAGTCTTGTCTTGATATTTTGTTCTTTGATGTTGGTCGCCACTTAGTCGACCTTTCGCAATATTCTCCAAGTCTGGGGTGACTTGTTTTCAAGTAAAACCTTCGGCCATCCGCAATGTGTATCTCCCCTAGTGCATCCGTAAGTCTGGCACCTATACCCAATCCTTGATATTCTGGTAGAACAACAAGGCGGTGCGCTCTCCAAGCATTCCTTAATGCACCACTAGGCATGCTTAGGCTAGAAAGAAATCCGACAAGTCTGTCGTTCCATGTTGCGACCCAACAAGATGCACCTGTGTGGATGTGGTGGTCGAGATAGTGGTGGTCGCTGAAGGTCGTCCAGATGTCTTTGGTGCAAGGCATGATTTCCAAAACAATGTCTGGCCTTTGATACCCCCTTGTGGTTAGCTTACCAGTATGAGTATCAAACACCCAATCTGGTTGCAACCACTCAATGATGTCATAATGACAAGATGAGAACACAATGTTCCTTAAATTTTGTCTCTTAACGTAACGACTAATTGCATTAGAACAACTCTTGGCAACGTCTCTGTCAATAACAGACGTAAACTCATCAACAACAATATTACTATCTAACTGTCGAGCCAACCTAGCACGGAACTGTTCACCATTAGACAAAACATGATAAGGACGCAACCAAGAAGGGATGCTATTAAAACCAACAGCACCTAACCTATCCTGTACGTCATCAACATCATCAAAATGAGAAGCAATAGATTTGTTACCAAACCAATAAGGTTCAATCTCTTCACCAAACTCTTTCAGTAAAGTTGTCTTACCAGAACCAGAAGGTCCCACAATCAAACCAATACCAAAGTCTTTCAGTGTAGTTTCACGATCAATAGCACTAAACTCATGAGGATAGAACGTAGTAGTACCATCAAACTCATAATCCATAATGCGACTTATCTCAGATGTAATCTCATCTTGTTCTACAGTAACCTTCATTGTTTATCCTTATCATAAGGAGATATAAATCTTAAATAATTAATAATCAAATCTCCTATAGTTTTAACCTTATCTGTCATATTACACCTATTCCATTACTAGAACCTATTAATTTATAGTACCACAAAAAGTGGCATTTGTCAAGTTCAATAGGCTAGAGACTCCACTCGTAGCTTTTCAAACTGAGCGATCTCACGAATTTCATTATGGAACATTTGTCCAGAGATATGGTGAAATATACGAGCCTCTACAAACTCTCCATCTAATGTGTATAGGTTGCATCCATAAGAGCCAAATATATTGACTGTGTTTAGATCAATCTTGTGTGGGTATGTTTTGACTTCCATTATGCTTCCGCTCCTGTATATTCTGTGTTCATAACTTGTGCGTAGTCAAAACCATCTTTCATACAGTCTGAAGCTACTACTGTTTCATCGCTAAAACCTACGACTTCGCCATTATAAGTAAATGCAAGTTTGGGTACGTTAAGACCGAAATGTAAAAACGCAGTTCCCTTTTCCGTGACCTTCCAAGTACCAGAGTAATTCTTTAACATCTCAGTTTTAGTAGCCCTCTCAACAAGACCCCACCAACGCAATGTCGGCAATTGATTTGACCTTAGCAACCATTTAGGTGCTTTGTTAGGCACATCAACCCATTCAGTATTCACAGAATTAAGCCACATAAGGGACTTGATCATATTGTTGTTTATGGAACGAGAGTAAATCTTACCCCACCTTTCACAGCATGGGCAATTACCGCCCTCACCCTTTATGACCCCTATCCATTCTTTTTTAGCTTCTCGTAACGTTTTCATTACGCATACTCCTCGTACTTAACAACAGTTAATAGGTCTTCAACCAATCGCCTACCGTAGTTCGTACATAAAAATCCTTGTTGCCAAACAAAATGTTCGACGTCTTGTCCGTGATAGAAAGTTTCGCTATCAGCAATCCACTCCAAAGCAGTAGTACGATTTGCCGCACCAATATTGATAACATCTTGGATACGTGCTTCGAATTTTTGGACATCAGCCTGTTCTCGTTCTTTGGCTTCGTGCATCTGAATGTCAACGGCAGTTCCATATTCATCCCATACCTTTTGCTTTTGAGAAGGTGAACTTGCGTTCCATTCTTGCATATAAGCTTGAGTTGGGCGAAACCCATAAACTTCTTTATGGTAGTCTGATATCAAATCATCTGAATAATCGAACATTTTTCTCTCTTTCATAGTTGATGAACAATCAATACTATGATTCGTTTAGCTTGTCAACCACTTTTCCCAAGAAGGATGTGTAGCTTCAATCTCAAATTGCTTCTTCTTACGGACCAACTCGTAATAACCAGGGCGGTATGGTGCATATACTGGTTTTATATTCGTCTTGTTTGCTTTGATGCCATTACACTTATTACATGCAGTGGCGATGTTTTCCCATGTAGTTTTGCCACCCAAGCTAAGCGGTATTACATGATCAAGTGTTGCTATAGAACGACTGACGTGTCGTTCGCAATATAGGCAAGTATACAAGTCTCTTAAGTAAACGTTACTCTTAGAAAAACGCACTTGAGTTTTCTTTCGAACATAATCTTTTAATATGATAACAGACGGAACTTTGGTTTCCCATGATGGTGATCGTACAATCCAATCATCGTACCAATCTAATACAGTACACTTATCGTGCCACATGTACATGATTGCTTCTTTCCATTTAATGGTACTAAGGGGCAAATAACTGACTGGATTACCGTCAGCATTTAACATCAAAACATCAGGCAATTAAATTCCTCTTATAATTTGGCTGGGAAAGTAGGACTCGAACCTACAACCTTCTGTACCAAAAACAGATGCTCTACCATTGAGCTACTTCCCATTAAAGTGTTAGTTCCAACTTATATTGGTCTAAACACATATCTTCTAAAGTTTTAGTGAGCGTAACACATTTACTCAGATTGTCAACAACTGACGCTACTGCATCGCCTTGTCTTCTACCTTTAATAACCGTATCTATATTCTTGCCAGTCACACGTCTCATTGCGTCCACAACCTCAAGAACAGTATACCCCACATTACCACCTAAACATTCATAATCTGTATTTAGTGCGCCAATATCAATTGATTTTGCTATAGCAGAACTAAGATCACTGACATGTATATAATCGCGTATACAAGTCCCGTCGCGAGTAGGATAATCCACACCAAATATATCAATGTGGGAAAGATTTCCAGCAGCAACCATAGCACAACGACGAATAAGATGAGTGGCAGAGCCAAGTTGCCTATGAACACCATCAGAACCAGAGACATTAAAAAAGCGAAAGATAGTATGCCCATTAGATTTTTCCTTTATGATATCCTCAGCCGCTACTTTAGATCGTGCGTATGGAGATGCCATTTCAAATGCACTAGACGTACTTGCAAAAATAATGTGGGGTGTGTCGATATAATTAAAAAGATTATTTGTACCCATCGTATTCACTCTATAATACTCAGATGGTTCAATAAGACTTTGAGGTACTACACTTCTACCAGCAAGATGGACAACAGCATCATATTCTTGTCGATGTTTCATATCCATTAATATGTCTTGTAATTTTAAGCTACAATACTTTTCGACATCGTTATGTTCACCATGAAAATTGATATCAATGCCATGAACTTCGTGTCCCATCTCAGCGAGAAGTTTGACTACATGGCTACCAATATATCCAGTAGCTCCTGTTACAAGAACCTTACTCATTTGAAGTTTCTTCCCTAACTATAAAGTGAATTTTAACAACACATCCATTTTTTTCTTTGACGTAATAATCTATGTCATTATCAGATAGAATTTGCGCAAGGTCTTTTAGTGTTCTGTCTGAATGTTTTGTTAGAGAAAGGTTCATGCCATATCCTTGATTAAGAGTTGGGGTGATACCCAACACGTTCTTGGTGCGAGAGGTAGGGATCGAACCTACGACCTGGACGTTATGAGCGTCTTGCTCTACCACTAAGCTACTCTCGCACTTTATTATGGTGGTCCCTGTAGGACTCGAACCTACAACATCCTCATTAGAAGTGAGGTACTCTATCCAGTTGAGTTAAGGAACCAATATTCTTATGCCGCTAATGTAGATTGATTATCCACAACTTCGGCTTTTAATACTTCTGCGACTTCTAAAGCCGATTCATATGTTTCAAAAGTAAGATCGACGACATTAGGCTTTTTATGATTAATATCTTTACCAACCAATACGATTTGCCTGACGATCTTTCCATTTCTTTCTAATGTATATCTCATAGAGTGTCAATTGCTTTCTGCGTTGCATAATACGGAATACTAGCCAATGTAATCCAAATAGGCCAAAAGATTAGGTTATAGATTAAAATTTCTATCATCGTTGGAAATCTAACGCATGGCGTTGTCCATTTAGACGAAAGCGAATTGTGGAATGGCTATAAACTTCTTTGTAAGCCTCTTGGTTGATAGTGACGATCTCACAACGCTCTTCGTATGAATGACCGATAATACGTCTATCATTTCCACCTCGTGCGCCTTTATCAGCACCTACTAGTCCACCAATCACCGCTCCAGCCGCCGCACCGCCATCGTCACCAGTTACCCCCTTACCAAGCAGACCACCAATGATCATGCCTAGAAATGCGCCACCTGCGGCATCTCCTTCGGTTTTGTGCTGATCGTAAACGGGAACTTTCACGTCACGACATTCGCGCACTTGTTTAGGGTTGTTGACTACTACGGTCTTAGTGTGATCGACAACACGAACATTAGTTGGTGTCGACTCTGCCATAGCTTGTGATGAGGTAGCCAGAGCGGCTACTAATACTATTGTTTTAAGATTCTTCATTAGTTATCTCCAAATCCTTGACTAGGGTTAGCATCGTCTCCGCCATACAACTCATCAAAGTCAGGCAACACAGAAAATGAATCTTCATCTGGCGTGTGATCTAAATGCACTTCCCAGTATTTATCTGCAATATCTTGTAGTGACATGCTTTTAACTTCATCAGGCATTGTATCTAAAGCCCAATCCATGATTTCAACAGTTACTTCATCTTCGTATGAAGTTTCAAACCCTAGCTCACTCATATCATTTTCCTCGCGTACTTTACTACCATCTTATCAACTTCACTCAGTTTAATATTAGCAGTAGTATTCTCTGCTAGGTTTTCACCAATACGACTGAATGCGTTCAGAATTTCTAACGGCACTTCTGAATTAGTTTCTGCATATGCCATCATTTTTCTACCAAGAGTTGCTACCTCAAGTTGTAGGTCAGTCACCTCAAAGAATGTTAAATCAACGGTAGCCATTTTATTTCCTTTTGTTTCGTTAAGTGTATAATACACTATTAATTGGATGGTGTCAACTAGAAAGTTTTAGGTTTCTTGCAAAAGATTCTACAAGAGGAACCGCACCATCAAAAGCTTCGTCTTCCCACCATCGTGAATCGTATGGCAGTTTCGTACTTTCGTCAAGTAGCTTACCAAGACTTTGTGTCATGTACTGCTTGACGTGGATCATCTCATGCGCAACTGTTGCAAAAATCTGCCCCATATCATCATTTGGTTTTACTAAGATGGTAAATTCTCCATCATCGTCATCAAAACACATTCCTCTGTTACCAACTAAGTCAGCAGTTTCGATGGAAATCTTACGTGGAAGAATGCCATAGTGCTTACATATATAATAAACAAAGTCATCTAAAAGAGCATCGTACTTTTCATTGACCGCAATGTCAATTATCATATTCCAACCTCTTTTGCGAAGATGTGCCACATAGCTTCTTCTTGCTCATAAGCTTCTTTCTCCCATGGACGATCCATATAAGGAACATCAACGACCTCGCCTTTCCAAAGATTGTCTGAGTTCTGGTGAGACAAGTCGCCCTCAACATACTGCTTAACATGAACCATTTCATGAAAGATAGTACGTATCAGTTCATTCTTAGTTTGCTTTGGGTTGACACCCATAACAACGTCTTCACCTTCTTCAAAGTCAACATACCCACCATTCTCTACACCTCTGAACTCTATCTCTAGGTCAATGTCAAGGTCTAAGAAATCACAAGCAAAGACTACAACTTTGTCCATTAGCTTGTTTGATAATACCTTTGGTTTAGCATAAGCAGTGTAGTACATTTAAATCTCCGACAAGTCGATTTCGAATTGATCTTTAGGCGTTGTTGCTTTCCAGAACTTTAGTCGGTCTTTAGAACTCTCGATTTGTTGTTTGAGGTCTTTAACCATTTCGTCCGTCAGTGATAGCATATTGATTCTGAGAAGTTTGTCAACATCTAATTCTAATGCATCAGTAACTTTTAATATCTGTTTAGCAATAACATCCTTCTTTTTGTTTTTAAACTGAATTGTCCCATCTAGCACTGCTTGGATAAACTGCATCTTAACTTTGAGCCAACGTGATTCTTCAGTCTCTTGCTTCTTTCGTAGATTAATTCTTTCTTGCAAGACTGTCAATCGGTAATCGACAAAATCTTTAATTAAATCACGCTCATCTGTGTATTCACGTAGCTTGCCATTCTGATCGATCACAGTAAGGTTTTCAGACAAGGGTTTGCTCAGTTTAAACTTACGGATGATACGTTCATCAGTCCAAGCATTAGCAGATGCCAACTTTAATTTGATTTCAAAACGAAACCCACTCTTGTCGCATTGATCTTCGTAAGACACGATATCGTTATTGTCTTCTAATGTGTCGAGTACCTTGATGTAACCTTCACGATCAAACCCATAAGGAACTTCAGTAATGATCATCACTGTTTTGCTCTTGCGCTCAAAAGTACCAATGACTTGATATTTGTCTTCTTCTTTGTTGTATACAACTGATCCACTAAAGTCTGGAAAGGTGATAGGAAGCTTCCGTGCTATAGAACCCTTGGCAAGATATTCTTTCACAGCCTTGGCAAGATGTTTTGTGCTTCGTGGCAAGATGCTAGTAGCAAAGCCAGTAGCGATACCCTTAGCACCATTAGCTAAAACTAACGGCAACACAGGCAGATAGAATGATGGTGGTTCATGCTCTGGGTCATCATGCGCAGGCGATAACTCAAGGTCTTTGATGTACGTCTCAAAGTTTTTATGTACACGTGTGTATACATAACGAGCCGCACCCGCTTGTTGTACAAGTCTAGTACCGAACGAACCTCTACCCTCTACAAGGCAGACATTGTTATTCCAAGATGCCGCCATTAACTGACCTGCACCTGCGGCTGAAGTTTCACCGTGGTTGTAACCATAGTCAGAGATAATACCAGAAACCGCTGATACTTTCTTGAAGTCGCGTTTGGAGTTTAGCAAAGATGAATACAAATAGAACCGCTGAACTGGTTTCAGACCATCGATCATGTTTGGAATAGCACGAGACTCAACTGTGTACATAGCAAAGTCAAGCCATTCGTTCTTGGCAACATTGCTAATCGGATAGTCCGTAGTGGACTTATCATCTTTTGTAAATTCTAGTAAACTCATCTACCGTCCTCATCCGATTCGTAATACGGTTCATGCTCTTCATCGTATTGCGCCTCAGCTTCAGCCTCGGTCATTTGCTCTTGCAACTCAACCACATAATTACCCATCTTGCTCATTTGAAATAACTCCCATCCGTATAATGTGTTCCGCTGTTCACAATTGCCCAACGAAAACAGTTCCATGTATTGTATCTTGTGTAGTAGGCTAACTCTTTCGTGTCCCAACCCATCTCCACACCTTTAGCTTTTAAATGTCGATACCAATGAATAAAGTTTATCACCCTGTCCATACCTTGTCAACCCCTATGAAAACATGAATTTTTTACGTAAGGCTGAATCTTTACCAAACATCATTTGGAACATAGACGCATCATCAACGGTAACAGTGTCGTACTTTGGTTTATTAATAATCACATCATATTCTTCTTCAGTCAAAGAGCCAAGCCCCTTGATGTAACGATGCTTCCAACCAGATGGGTTGTCTGTTTTAAACTTCGATGCTTCTTCGTATCCGTAGAACCACTTAACTTTCTTGTCTTTGGTTGAGATCATAATTGGTGTTCGAGTAATCTTGACTCTTCGTTCAGCCAACAGTCTAGGCCAAAACTTATAGAAGAAAGCAATTAACAATGGGCTGATGTGTCCAATGCCATCGTGGTCAGCATCTGTAAGAGTTGCGATGTTCTCATACTGCATGTTATCCACACTATTGGGGTCGTTAATGTTCAAACCAAGGACAGCAACCAACTCAGACAACTCTTTGTTCTTTAGCACGTCTGCTGGTTTCATATCCCAAGTGTTCATAATAACCCCTCTGAGCGGCATAGCGCCCACCTTATCAGCGTTACGAACTTTCAGTAGGAACCCCATTGCAGAATCCCCTTCGACGATCTTAAGTGTCGCTGAGGGCTTGTTAGCGGCAATGTGTTTGGCTACCTTTACCTTGCGAAGGTTCTTTTGAGCTAGGGTAGCGGCTCGTTTATCTTGCGCCAACTTCTTAGCTAACTGTGCTTCGATGATTGGTTCGATGATCGAAGGTGTATTCATAATCTTTTGTGCATAAAACAAAAAGTCTTTGACGCCAGACTCAAGGTAATGCGCTTTGACATTACCCATTGGATTTGTCAGACGTTCTTTTGTTTGTGAATCAAACTTTGGGTTGACAAAGTTACGACTGAACATCACGAACGACAGACCACTCTTGATTGTGATCTTAGCCATTTCGATCTTATGCTTGCGCTTGATCTTAATGACAAGTTCGTCAACGATACCATTCATCACGAAGTCAACGTATGTACCACCTTGGCGTGTGTTTACACCATTGACGTATGAGTTTGATCTGAAACCATCTTCACTGGATGCAATAAAGAAAGCAAAGTTATCACTCTTTTCAATGATAGAAGCTTCGCCTTCTTGGATGAACATCTCAGAATATTTCTTAAGGTTGTTTACCTTGATGCGTTTCTTGTTGAAAGAGAATGCAATCTCAGGGAAAGCCATTTGCAACGAAATCAAACGATCCTCAATCAAAGCAAGGGTGTCGAGATCATTAAGGTTATTAACCTCAAACAAATCAAAGTCTGGTGTGAATGTCACCTCAGTACCATTGCCACTCTTTTCTTTCTTGGTCTCACGTATCTTCTCAGCACCGTTAGTACACGATACTTGAAGCATAGTTCCATTAGACCACGTTTTGCCAATGAACTTGGCTGATAAGAAGTTAGTGGCTGATGAGCCAACGCCATTTGTACCGATAGTCACTCGTTCATTATCGAAAGATGTACCCGCATTAACACGTGTCCAAGCGGCTGTAGCTCTCGCTATGGTCTTCTTGGTGGTTGCGTCAAATACATTTTCATGTGGGATACCACGTCCATTGTCAGAGATAGTAATAGAGTTGTCCATCTTGACAGATACGTCGATCTTATTAGCGTGTTTGAAGTTAGTACGAATTGCCTCATCGATTGAGTTGTCGAGAATTTCATCTACCATTTTAGATAGTGCAGGAACGTACTTCGCAGTTTTCCATTCGCCCATGACGAAACGCTCAACTTCTTCAAGAGAACTTGAACCCATATACATACCGATACGCTCTCGAACGTGTTGTCGGGCTGTTAAAATTTTAAAGTCTTCTGCCATTCTTCTTACCTTTCAAATATCCACACCAATGTGTAGAATTATCACATGGATCGTCATCTTTGTCCAAATATATAATCCTTATTTAGCAACATTTATAAATAGTATCATATCATACAAAACAATGATTGTCAAATAGGAAAGTTTTGAAAATGAATACTAATTACCTATCGCCCATCGGCTTTACTGTGGCTGTGTCTCGTTTACCTAACGTAGAGTTCTTCACACAGAAAGCATTTATCCCAGGTGTCACATTGGAAGCACCACAACTAGCAAATCCTATGGGTAATTTGTTTGTTGCTGGTGATCGTTTGGCATACCAAGATTTAGACTTAACTTTTCTCATTGATGAAAACATGGATAACTACATGGAATGTTATAATTGGATGCATGCACTTTCAAGTCCAGAGAAATTTGATAATTACGCACCATTAGAAAAAGGTGTCGAAGGTCTTACTAGTGACATCAGCATCATGATCTTGAACAGCAACAAAAATCTAAACGTAATATTCAACTTCATAAACTGTACACCAGTATCTCTAAGTGCTGTAAATCTTGACGTGACTGGAACTGACGTTTTCTACCCAGAAGTTAACATGTCTTTTAGATATGACAGATACACCTTCCAAAAAGTTGGTTGACACTTCTTAATAACTGTGGTATAATTCTCTTATTATATTAGAGAGGTTATGTTTTGGAAAATAAAATCAGTGAGATTTGGTCAGCAGATTCGAAGATCAACGAAAACGACTTAATGAATGAGTTGCGGAATATACCTTCACTGCACAGTAAATATTATAACATGTACTATAACGAAGCACTGCGCGTCAAGAAGCTCAAGGGCGACTACAAAGAACTTGAGATGGATAAGCGTGACTACTATAGTGGTGAGATGGCTGAAGAAGACTTGCGAGTTCGTGGTTGGAAACCATTTCAAAGAAAAGTCATACGTGCTGACTTGGACAAACACATCCAATCCGATAGAGATGTTATTAACCTAAGTCTTAAGATTGATTACCATACAGAAAACGCGAACTACCTTGAAAGTATTATCAAGACAATTCATAGTCGCAACTTCATAATTAAATCAATGGTAGACGTAATCAAATTCCAAGCAGGGGAATATTGATCTTTAGCCAACTTGTATAAATAGTAGCATATACTATGAACAAGTGAGGTTAACATGGCTGACGTGATTACTGTTGAACAACTGGATGCTATCAATCTTAAAGTGACTGCCGATCCAGGCATTCGTCAAGAGATACAAGAGTTTTTTTCTTTTAGACCAGCTAACTATCAATTCACACCAAGTTTCAGA
>Ga0307997_10000646_pt1 | contig 15952 bp, 15 predicted proteins | sample Davwhametageno36_FD_203165 | JGI IMG/M metagenome (GOLD analysis project Ga0307997, IMG submission 203165) | Marine microbial communities from Davis Island wharf, Antarctic Ocean - #36 | ecosystem: Environmental > Aquatic > Marine > Unclassified | place: Antarctic Ocean: Davis Island wharf... | reverse complement strand
ACCTACGGGGTACTCACTGTATGGGTACTGTTGTATGACGAGTTCGGTATCAACGCAGCATGGAGCTACTAAGACCTATCTCAGTATAGAGATAAGCCTTTCTTTAAAAGTCTCCCCCTTATTTATTCCGAGTACGATATTCAGGATTATTCTGATAATTAGCATACTTATCTTTAATATATATTGTGGGGAGACACGAAAGGTCTCCCTTAATAATAGATCCTTAGATCCGGTTTATTTGATTGACTGAAGTAAATCTTCTAGTTTACCTAAAGCAGGGACAAATATTAAAAAGAAAGCGAAATAAAAGGCTGTGGTAAATTGGCCTACTTCAATATAAGGTGTTTCCACTACGTTTTGGCCAATCCAGCCTAATACGAAGAAGTTTGCTATACTTAACCAGTATAATTTTCTATATATTGGACGGAAAGCAGTACTTCGTACTTTAGATGTATTTAACCAAGGTAAAAGTACTAACATTAATAGGGCTCCTCCCATTGCAAGCACCCCGCCTAATTTATCTGGTATAGATCGTAGAACAGCATAAAAAGGCAAGAAGTACCACTCAGGTACGATATGAGGAGGTGTTACCATTGGATTCGCTGGTATGTAATTATCTGGATGGCCCATAGAGTTAGGGTAAAAATAACAGAACCAAGTAAACGCAACCATTAACATAATAAATCCAAATAGATCTTTAACGTAAAAGTAAGGATAAAAAGAAATTTTATCCAGGTTTGACTCAATACCTAATGGGTTGGTAGAACCACTTTGGTGTAACAAAATCAAGTGTAGTATTACTACTCCCGCGATTAAAAAGGGTAATAGGTAATGTAGACTAAAAAATCGATTTAGAGTCGCATTGTCCACAGAGAAACCTCCCCATAGCCAAGAAACAATGGAGTCACCTACTAAAGGAATTGCAGAAAATAAGTTTGTAATCACAGTAGCCCCCCAGAAACTCATTTGGCCCCAAGGTAGTACGTAACCTATGAAGGCTGTTGCCATCATAAGAACAAAAATTAAAACACCAGAACACCATAGATGTTCTCGCGGTGTCATATATGACCCGTAGTATAAACCACGTCCAATATGTATATAGACTACCAAGAAGAAAAATGAAGCCCCATTTGCGTGGGCATAACGTATTAACCAACCATTATTAACATCCCTCATGATATGCTCTACACTAGCGAAAGCTAAATCTACATGTCCTGTATAGTGCATTGCTAAGAAAATACCTGTTAAAATCTGAACAACAAGCATTAACCCCGCCATAGAACCAAAACCATAAAGATAACTGGTGTTAATTGCAGTAGGGTAATCTACTAAGTGGTTATTCAGAATCGCCAGCCCTTCTTTTTTATTCCAACGTTCTCGCATTTTAAATATGTCAGATAATAGGTTAAGGATTTTCCTTTTTGTGATACCTCTAGTTTAAGCTATGTTACCCTGATCCCAGGGACTAGTAAAACTAAAGTCTCTGTATTCTTGTGACAACTCAATAGGTTCGCATACGACCCTTTTTTGAATCTCGTCATAACGCACCTCAACATAACCACTAAGTGGGAAATCTTTACGGAATGGGTGTCCCTCAAACCCGTAATCTGTTAGTATACGCCTTAAATCAGGATGGTTTGAAAAAAATACACCATAAAAATCCCAGGCTTCTCTTTCAAACCAATCAGCCCCTTTGAATAAAGAAGTAATAGATTCTAACGGTGTTACTTCGTTAACCGAAGTTTTAACACGTATTCGTGTATTGTAGGTAATGCTTAATAAATTATAAACTACCTCAAAACGATTTTCTCGTTCAGGATAATCTACAGCGCATATGTCAATGATCGTTCGATATTGACAATTAGTATTATCCCTTAAAAATTGAATTACTTGGAATATTTTAGAGTGGGGTACAGTAATAGTTAGTTCGCCCTTCTCATAATTTACTGTATATATTGGTAAAACCTTTAAAAGGTACTCACCAAAAGATACTTGTACTTGTTGATTGTAGTGCATATTTTTATTTTTATAATCTGGAGTGAAGTCAATTTATTCTTAACAGAATAAAATGTAAGTACTTTTCACTACTTTTTGTAAACACTTATTGACCTTTTATGGTATTCCCTTAAAGTAGTAGCATTTGGCGATTCATTACGATTCGACAACACCCCAAAACCCCCACAATAGGTAGAGGCGGAATAGAGGTTTTAAAATTACCGCAAAAAAAACTCCCCGATGACCGACTCGTCCCTTTTTACGTCTCTTTTTGTTTTTAAAAAAGTGCATTACCACAAAAGGGGTATAAGTGGACCTATTAGGGTATACATTCCTTATAGAGAATATCTTTATTTAAGGGGGAAGTAACTTAGCCTGGTTAGAGTGTCGGCTTGTCACGCCGGAAGCCGCGGGTTCGAATCCCGTCTTTCCCGTTGAAAAATAATGTCTAGGAATACAGTAGTTTCCTTCTTACTCTATTTTTTAGACTCCTCTCCTTTCTTAATATAATGTAATACATAACTAAATAATATGTTTTAGGTTTTCAACTATAGTTCATTAAAATGACTTTTGTAGATTTATTTGGTAATAGTTTTAACGCGGTATTACCTGAACTTTTTTTAGCATTATCTATATCAGCTATCCTGGTATACGGTGTATGTTACTCTACCTCTATAAATTTTGGTTTGCCAGTTATTGTTCGAGTGACTGGTTGGGTTTCCATATATACGCTACTATTAACCATTTTATTAGTGTTGAACGATCCCGTAGGGCCAACTTCCTTATTTTATAATACTCTTGTACAGGATTATTTCACCTGTATAGTTAAAGTTCTACTTTTAGGTGCTACCATAATGTGTATCTTAGTTTCTTTTGATTATATACGAGAAGAAAAAATTAACGCTTTTGAGTATTCTATATTGATACTCCTAGCAGTACTTGGTATGGTACTTTTGGCGTCTTCTTATAATTTGATCTCTATGTATTTAGCCATAGAATTACAAAGTTTATGCTTATATGTGCTAGCTGCTTTTAAAAAACGATCTGCTTTTTCTACTGAAGCCGGTTTAAAATACTTTATCCTAGGGGCGTTATCTTCAGGTATACTTCTATTTGGTTCTTCACTTATTTATGGTTTTACAGGTACGACTTCTTTTGAAGAAATTGGTAAGATTTGCACTGGATTATCCAATTTAGGCGATGTTAGTTATAATGGTTTATTAATTGGTATGTGTTTTGTTGCAGCCGGAACTTTATTCAAAATGGCAGCAGTACCTTTTCATATGTGGTCTCCAGATGTTTACGAAGGGGCACCTACAGTAGTCTCTACTTTTTTTGCAGTAGTACCAAAAATAGCCTTACTAGCCCTATTTCTAAGATTATTCCTCTTCGGCTTCTATGACCTAGTAGGTTCTTGGCAGTATATAATACTTCTGTGTTCTTTTGGTTCTATGTTAGTTGGTGCATTCGGTGCATTACAACAGCGAAAAATCAAGCGACTATTAGCTTATAGTTCTATCGGTCATGTTGGTTATATGTTAGTTGGAGTAGCTACAGGTACTACAGAAGGTTTACAAGGTTTACTTGTTTATATAATACTATATATGGTAATGAGTATTTGTATATGGACTACTGTATTATCTTTAGGGTTCCAAAATAAAGTGGGACGAGTTAAATACCTAACAGATTTTGTAGGCCTATCTAAGATAAACCCATTATTGGCTATAACTATAGCGTTAACTATGTTTTCAATGGCTGGGGTACCACCTTTAGCAGGTTTCTTCTCTAAGTTGTACGTCTTTTTTGCAGCCGTGGAGTCATCCATGTATTTAATAGTTATTATAGGTGTATTGACCAGTTGTATTGGTGCTTATTATTATATAAGACTGATTAAAGTAATGTTCTTTGAGAAAACAAATAATTGGACTCTTTATAAGCCGATTGACCGTGAAAAATCATTAGTACTAGCGGCTACCTTTTTTGTAATCCTGTTTTTCTTTATGTACCCAAGTCCTGTATTAATTATGACACATAATATGGCATTGACATTATGTCAATAACGTTATTGTCCAGATAGCTCAGTTGGTTAGAGCGAAGGACTGAAAATCCTTAGGTCGGTGGTTCGACCCCACCTCTGGACATCTTTAAGCAGAGTAGAGCAGTTGGTCAGCTCGCCAGGTTCATGGTTTGGAAGTCACTGGTTCGAATCCAGTCTCTGCAAAATAGGAGAGATGACTGAGTGGTTAAAGGTATCAGACTGTAAATCTGACGAGTTTACTCTACGTAGGTTCGAATCCTACTCTCTCCAAATTTTTATTTTAGAGTTGACGAATTCTTTTTTATGGTGATTAGCTCAGTTGGTAGAGCACCTCGCTTACAACGAGGCGGCCAATGGTTCGAATCCGTTATCACCAATCACACTTTTTTACAAATAATATACTAATTGAAAATATAATACCTTTAAAATGGCTTTACGTAAAAGTAACTTATCTAAAAAGATAAAAAATTTTACCATAAATTTCGGGCCCCAACACCCAGCGGCCCACGGTGTTTTAAGACTCGTACTAGAACTAAACGGTGAGGTAGTTGAAAGAGCAGATCCCCACATTGGTTTACTTCATAGAGGTACTGAAAAGTTGATTGAGCACAAAACGTATTTACAAGCTTTACCCTATTTTGATCGATTAGATTACGTCTCAATGATGGCTCAAGAGCATACATACTCATTAGCGGTAGAACGTCTATTAAATTGTGATGTGCCTATTAGAGCGCAATATATTCGTGTTTTATTCTGTGAAATTACACGTATCCTAAATCATTTATTAGCTGTGGGTTGCCACTCTTTAGATGTAGGTGCAATGACTCCATTCTTCTGGGCTTTTGAAGAAAGAGAAAAGCTTATGGAATTCTACGAAAGAGTTTCTGGAGCACGGTTACACTCTGCTTATATTCGACCAGGTGGTGTCGCTCAAGACATTCCCCAAGGTCTCCTAAATGATATATATATCTTCGCAGAACAATTTTCTACAAGAGTAGATGAAATTGAAGAAATGTTATCTAATAATAGGATTTGGAAGCAAAGATTAGTCGATATTGGTGTAGTTTCAGCAGAAGACGCTATGAATTTTGGTTTTAGTGGTGTTATGCTACGAGGTTCAGGTATACCTTGGGACCTACGAAAAACTCAACCTTATGAGGTCTATGAACAAATGGATTTCGACGTACCCGTTGGTACAAACGGCGATTGCTATGACCGGTATCTAATACGTATCGAAGAAATGCGACAGTCTTTACGTATTATCATGCAAGTTCTTAATACTTTACCCGCAGGACCAGTGAAAACAGACGATAAAAAGATTACAGTTCCATCAAGAGTAAATATGAAACAATCTATGGAATCTTTGATACATCATTTTAAACTATACACAGAAGGATATTCAGTTCCCGCAGGTGAGACCTATACCGCAACTGAGGCACCTAAAGGTGAATTCGGCGTTTACTTAGTTTCAAATGGATCTTCTCGCCCTTATAGATGTAAGTTAAGGGCTCCTGGTTTTTCTCATTTGAGTGCGTTAGACTTCATGTCAAAGGGCCACATGGTTGCAGATGTTGTAACTATCATAGGTACCCAAGATATTGTATTTGGGGAAGTTGACCGGTAATCTCTAGGGCTTCATGCGTTTTATTGAAAGAACACATAAAAGTGATGGGCTCCATAATATTCTTGTGGACAACCCCATCACTTTTTTTTGTCTTGCTTCAAGTAAGAATATACAAACTAGCGCCCCTTTTGATGAATCCTGTTTTTTTAAGGTACTGGTTAAAAATAATATATTGAAAAAAAAGATAAGTTCTAAAATAAGCTCCTTCATAAAAGGGGCCTGTTACTTAGTATTTCCCCTGAATATGGTTGAGTCAGTAACAGCCGCTTTAAAAAAGTGGTTCGATAGTCTAGAAATTAATCTTCTTTTCGTAAAATGGGGTGTACGTTATTATTCTCCTCTAATATTATCTGCAATAAGCAAAGATATCTTAAGTGAATTGATATCTATTATCTTTACTCTTAATTTTATCACAGGTAAATTCTCTATTTTTCTTAATAAGGTAGGTGCCTTTATTTGTAAACCTATAATTTTAAGAATCATTTAGGCGAGTATAACTCAGTTGGTTAGAGTACCAGATTGTGAGTTTGGGAGCCACGGGTTCAAATCCCGTTACTCGCCCTTTATTTTAGAAATCTAATTTTATATTAAAAATGGCCTTTGATTCTTATATACTTTCCCTTATCATAGTACTTCCTTTGATTGGGGCGATCATCTTAGTATTTACAAATGATAATCATTTAGATAGAATACGTAATATAGCGTTATCTTTTTCAATGCTAACATTTTTTCTGTCAACCTTTCTGTGGGTCCTATTTGATCGATCTACAGCAAAATTCCAATTCGTAGAGGAGTTTTTATGGATACCCTCATCAAACATAAATTTTTTTATTGGTGTTGACGGTATCTCATTGTTCTTTGTTATTCTGACAACCCTTTTAGTACCTCTATGCATTCTAGCTAGTTTATATAGTGTTAAAGTATACTTAAAGGAGTACATGATCGCTTTCTTAGTCATGGAGACTTTATTACTAATAGTTTTTTCAATATTGGATCTGGTATTATTTTATATCTTCTTTGAAAGTGTATTAATCCCTATGTTTTTAATTGTAGGTATATGGGGTTCACGGGAACGTAAAGTACGTGCAGCTTATATGCTGTTTCTTTATACTCTAATAGGTTCTGTTCTAATGCTACTTGCTATACTTCTTATTTATGCAATTGCAGGAACTACAGATTATCAAACACTTTTAACCGTTCAGTTTGACGGTAATTTACAAAAAGTATTGTGGCTTGCTTTCTTTGCCTCTTTTGCAACAAAAGTACCTATGGTACCTGTTCATATATGGTTACCGGAGGCTCATGTGGAAGCACCTACTGCGGGATCTGTTATCCTAGCTGGGGTTTTACTTAAGTTAGGTTCATACGGTCTATTACGATTTTCAATGCCATTGTTCCCAATAGGTACTGTCTACTTTACACCATTAGTATACGCCATGGCTGCTATAGCTGTAGTATATACTTCATTAACAGCTATCCGTCAATCAGATATGAAAAGGATTATTGCATACGCTTCAGTAGCCCATATGAATGTTATTCTCGTTGGTATGTTCGCCTTAAACGCTAATGGTTTAGAAGGAGCGATGATTCAACAATTAAGTCATGGTTTAGTTTCAAGTGCTTTATTCCTAGGTGTTGGGGTTTTATATGATCGTCATCATAGTAGGTTAGTTAAGTACTATGGAGGTATGGCCCATGTAATGCCAATATTTGTGATGATATTCCTTTTTTTTACAATGGCAAATATAGCCTTACCCGGTACGAGTAGTTTTGTCGGCGAATTTTTGATTTTGGTAGGAGCTTTCCAAGCAAATACCATGGTTACTATGTTAGCGGCTACAGGCATGGTTTTGGGCGGAGCCTATTCGTTATGGTTATACAATAGGGTAGCTTTTGGTAATTTGAAAGTTCAGTCTATACATGAGTTTTCGGATATTAACAGAAGAGAATTTTTTGTCCAATTACCCTTAATACTAGGTACCCTACTTATGGGTATTTATCCAGAAATATTCTTGGATCCAATGCATGTAAGCATCGCAAACTTGGTAGAACAAATCAATTTAGGTATTAGTAAGTAATTTTCAAACAAATAGGGGCGTGTTATACCCCTATTTGAAGCTCCTTTCGTCTAGAGGTCTAGGACATTGCCCTTTCACGGCGACAACACGGGTTCGAATCCCGTAAGGGGTACCATTAATGCTCATTTACCAAAATGAACATTTCAGCAGGTGAATTATCTGCTATCCTAGAGGAGCGTGTTGTTGAGTATTATAAAGAATCAAAATTAAGCGTAGACGAAGTAGGTAAAGTTTTAACTATTGGTGATGGTATTGCACGTGTATACGGGCTAAACCAAGTTCAAGCAGGTGAAATGGTTGAGTTTAGCTGTGGTATTAAAGGTATGGCCTTAAACTTAGATACTGATAATGTTGGTTGTGTGATATTCGGAGATGATAGAGAAATCTTTGAAGGTGACATCGTTAAACGTACCGCATCTATTGTGGATATCGGTGTTGGTGCCGCTTTACTTGGTCGGGTAACCGATGGTTTAGGTGAGCCTATTGATGGTAAAGGTCCAGTTGCTATCGAACGTAGAACTCGTGTTGAAGTAAAAGCTCCTGGTATTATGCCTCGACATTCGGTACATGAGCCTATGATGACAGGATACAAAGCTATTGATAGTTTAATCCCTGTTGGTCGAGGTCAACGAGAACTTATTATTGGTGATAGACAAACAGGTAAAACTTCTATTGCGCTAGATACTCTTATTAATCAAGGACCAACACACGCTTCATCTGATGAGTCAGCAAAATTATATTGTGTTTACGTAGCAGTAGGTCAAAAAAGATCTACAGTAGCACAATTTGTACGTGTTTTAGAAGAAAATAACGCATTACATTATACCGTAGTAGTTGCTGCAACAGCATCTGATTCTGCGCCGTTACAATTTTTAGCTCCTTACTCAGGATGTACTATTGGTGAGTACTTTAGAGATAACGGAATGCACGCCGTAATTTTCTATGATGATCTATCTAAACAAGCGGTTGCTTATAGACAAATGTCACTTCTATTAAGAAGACCTCCGGGCCGAGAAGCATATCCTGGTGATGTATTTTACTTACACTCACGGTTACTGGAAAGAGCAGCAAAATTAAATGGCGATTACCAAAGTGGTTCTTTAACAGCATTACCTGTTATTGAAACCCAAGCAGGTGACGTATCTGCGTATATCCCAACCAACGTGATTTCTATTACCGATGGTCAAATTTTCCTAGATTCTACTTTATTCAATAAAGGACAAAGACCTGCGGTAGATGTAGGTTTATCTGTTAGTCGAGTAGGTTCTGCCGCTCAAGGTAAAGCGATGAAAAAAATCTCAGGTGGTATGAAACTAGATCTTGCGCAATTCCGGGAAGTTGAAGCTTTCGCTAAATTTGGTTCAGATTTAGATGCAGCAACCCAACAACAGTTAAGTCGTGGTATGCGATTAACTGAAATGTTAAAACAAGATATCAATGTACCTTTAGCAATGGAAGAACAAGTATGTATCATCTTTGCTGGAGTACGTGGATACTTAGATCGAATTGATGTATCTTCAATCGGCGCTTTTGAAGCTGCCTGGTTGGGTTTCCTAAAAGGAAGTCATAAAGATCTACTAGACGCAATTCGAACTGAAGGACAACTATCTGCCGCTAACGAAGAAAAATTAGGAGCTCTGTGTGATAACATGGTTTCAAATTTTGCTGGCTAAGCAGTTAAGGGTCCTAACAAAAAATAAAAAATGAATAATAAAGGAATTTTAGATACAAGACATCCTTTTCATTTGGTAGACCCGAGTCCATGGCCATTAGTAGCATCTTCAGGTGCTTTGGCTGCAACTACTGGAGGCGTAATGTGGTTCCACTCTTATAGTGGTGGAGGCTTTTTATGCGCGACTGGTATGTTAACCATACTCTATGTTATGGGTACTTGGTGGAGAGACATTATACGTGAGGGTACATTTGAGGGACAACATACTGAAATGGTACAAATTGGTTTAAGATCTGGAATGATCCTATTCATTGTATCTGAGGTAATGTTCTTTTTCGCCTTTTTTTGGGCTTTCTTTCATTCAAGTGTTTCACCAACACCAGAGTTAGGTTCAGTATGGCCTCCCATTGGTATTGAACCATTCAATGCTTGGGAAATTCCATTTCTAAATACAGTGATACTACTAAGCTCTGGAGCTACAGTTACCTGGTCTCACCATGCAATTGTTGCTGGTGATCGGAAAGGCGCTATTTCTGGACTTGTATATACAATCATACTAGCTATTACATTTACTGGTTTCCAAGTATTCGAGTATCAACACGCGACATTTACTATGTCTGATTGCGTATACGGATCTACTTTCTTTATGGCTACAGGATTTCACGGGTTCCACGTTTTTATTGGTACTTGTTTCCTAGCCGTTTGTTTGATTAGACTAATCAACCACCATTTTTCACGAGAGCACCACTTCGGTTTTGAAGCCGCAGCTTGGTACTGGCATTTCGTTGATGTTGTATGGCTATTCTTATTCGTAGCTGTATATTGGTGGGGAGGACCGTAAAAATAAAATACTATGATTTCAAGTCCATTAGAACAATTTGAATTAATCCCATTAATTCCCTTATTTTTAGGTTCTTTAGATATTTCTTTCACACACTCGTCATTATTTATGTGTATTGGTTTAACTGCTTTCTTAGCATTATTCCGTATGATACTAATAAACAAAGGAGGTACTATTGTACCCAATAGATGGCAAGTATTCCTAGAAGGTATTTTCCAATTATGTATGTCTTTATCAAATGATACTATAGAGGGCGGTAAAGGACAAAAATACTTCCCATTTATTTTTGTAACGTTTTCTTTCATATTAGTATGTAACTTGACAGGAATGGTACCTTACAGTTTCACTGCTACAAGTCATTTATCAATAACCTTAGCCCTAGCTACTATGGTCTTTTTAGGTTACCTGATAATTGGTGTTCGTAAGCACGGGATTCGCTTATTAGAATTATTCTATCCAGCGGGAGTTAGTTTAGTATTAGCTCCACTAATCGTGCCTATTGAGATAATCGCTCAAATGTCACGTATTATTAGTTTATCTGTTCGGCTTTTTGCAAACATGATGGCTGGTCACACTTTATTGAAGGTGATCGCCGGATTTGCTTGGCAAATGATGTCTTTAGGTACTGCGCTATTTATAGCTCATATTGTTACCTTAGGAGTTCTTACAATGCTTATTGGTTTAGAATTAGCCGTAGCTTTCATTCAAGCGTACGTATTTGCAGTATTGACCTGCATTTACTTAAACGAATCTGAAAATTTACACTAACTAGTGGAGAGCGTATTACCAACAACCGTGTTTGGTATTAATAATTAATCTTTTACAAGGGGAAGGCCACTAACCGATTCCCCTTATTTAGATTGTATTTAATTTGTCCCCGTTGACTACGGAAAGTAAAAAATAAAAAAATGAACTCGGAAAACATAACAAAACCGGTAATCATTTTGGGAATAAAAGATAAGGATATGGTGCGTACCCCTGGAAGTACTCTTTATAGGATGCGTTGTTTAGTTTCTGTTTTTTCGCCTACAGAAAAAGATGATTTGGCCGTTAAAAAAAAGCAACATTTCCTGTTCGTACTTTTTTTAAATCCCGTTGGATTCAGTAAAGATCTCGTTATTGCACAGAATCACCTAAGAACGGAACATTTCAAGTCTGTTTATTCTTATGAAGTAAATTTATGGGAAATCGTTATTTAAGTACTGCATTATTTATAGCTCATATTGTTACCTTAGGAGTTCTTACCATGCTTATTGGTTTAGAATTAGCCGTAGCTTTCATTCAAGCGTACGTTTTTGCGGTATTAACTTGTATTTACCTAAATGAATCTGAAAACCTACATTAATGGTAATAATCATATATCTATTAGAAAGAGTGGTAGCTGCTATACTACTCTTCTATATAGTTTATAGCACACTAACTAGTGGAGAGCGTATTACCAACAATCGTGTTTGGTACTAACGGTAAATATTTTATATTGAGGGGATTGGATTAAATAAAATCCCCCTCGATTATTTTCAACACTTATTTAAGATTTATATATTAGTAGGTTCATTGTATCCTACTAGAACAACCTCTTTAGGTTATAATAAGATAACTTTATTGGCTCGTACCCAATCTAAGGATTACATAAAAATTACCGATACCAAAATCTTTTACATTAATATCACCCATATATTGTAATAAAACAAGCAATGCATATCATCGTGTTCACAGCAGCTATTTTCGGCTTTATATTCTCGTTGTATACCAATTATAACAGTAAGGTACGGCTACCTCTACCGTATCTTATGTTGATCATTATTTTCACTGAAGGTAATTTTATAGATTTCGGAGATCTATTATCTACAGTACACTGTTCCTCTGTAGATGGTGGTATTACTGATACTACTTATTTAAACGAAGTGAAGCGGCCCATGAGTGTACCGGAGCGGGCCCAGTTAATGGCGGATGCCGCCGGTGTGGTGATCGGTGTTGGGGCGGGGAATGCCCAACTTTCCGGAAATAAACGCGTAGCTCTGACCTTGACTGTGGCTAGTGCCGTTACCATCTTTGGAGCTCAGGTTATAGGCAAGGTGTACAATACGTTTCCTAGTGCCGTAGTAGGTGATGGTACCCGTCCATCTAAAGACTTATAGGTTTACCAAATGTAATTGAGTAGAGTAGTTATTCAGAATCTGTTGTATATTTCATTGACTAGATGAAACAGATTAAGAATGCCTAAACTCTACTCGATTACTGAGTTATAGCCCCGTTTAATTTTTATTTTACCGGGGCTGTAGCTTTCATTTTAACTAATTTTATTCGCAAAAATCTATAAAAAGTGTAAATTCTTAACATTAGCCTTATTTCTAGTAGAATACAAAAAAGGATGACATTAAAGACTGGAAGTGACGCGCCTATATGTATGGGGATACTTGTGAAAGCAAGAAGTATAATCTCTAAGAAGCTAAAGACTAAAACTAATATGCCGATTACGAACATATTATACCTTTTTGTTAGTCCTATTATTTTTTTAATGGTTTTCATGATTGCGAACAGCTAGACTCGAACTAGCCACTTCTGCTTGGAAGGCAGACCATTTACCAACTAATAATATGCTCGCTAAAAGACGTAGACTATCTTTATATTCCAGCCGCAAGTTCCCTTACGGCTACCTTGTTACGACTTCATCATAGTTAAAAAGCCTATCTTTATAAGTAATCTCTAATGTATCAAGAGTATTAGTACTATTATACTAAAAACCATTGGTTCAAAAGTTAATGACCTCACTTCAGATAAACCTAATTTCCGTGATGTGACGGGCGGTGTGTACAAGGCTCAGGTACATATTCACCGTAGCGTTCTGATCTACGATTACTAGCGATTCCAGCTTCATGTAGGCGAGTTGCAGCCTACAATCCGGACTAAGATAATTTTTAGGGGTTCGCTCAAGTTCGCACTATTGCATCCCACTGTAATTACCATTGTAGCACGTGTGTAGCCCAGTCTATAAGGGCCATGAGGACTTGACGTCATCCCCACCTTCCTCCAATTTATCATTGGCAGTATCAATAGAGTACTTAAAATATTCGACAATATCTAAAGAATTTCAGAATAGTTTAATAGTAACTATCGATAGGGGTTGCGCTCGTTAAAGGACTTAACCAAACGTTTCACAACACGAGCTGACGACAGCCATGCAACACCTGTATAAGTATACAGTTATTTTTCAATAAAGTTTTACATATATGTCAAAGACTGGTAAGGTTCCGCGCGTATTATCGAATTAAACCACATGCTCCACCGCTTGTGTGAGCCCCCGTCAATTCCTTTGAGTTTCAATCTTGCGATCGTACTCCCCAGGCGGAGTGCTTAACGCGTTAGCTAAGTGACTAGAGTAGTTATTCAGAATCTGCTGTATATTTCATTGACTAGATGAAACAGATTAAGAATGCCTTCCCTAAACACGAGCACTCATCGTTTACAGCTATGGACTACCAGGGTATCTAATCCTGTTTGCTCCCCATGCTTTCGTTCCTTAGTGTCAGTATTGTCCCAGATAGTCGCTTTCGCTCCTGGTATTCCTTCTAATATCTTTGGATTTTATTCCTACACTAGAAATTCTACTATCCTCTTCCAAACTCAAGATAATCAGTATTGAAACAACTTTCAAGGTTAAGCCCTGAGATTTCCTTTTCAACTTAATTATCCACCTACGAACCCTTTACGCCCAGTTATTTAGAATAACACTCGTCCCCCCCGTATTACCGCGGCTGCTGGCACGGAGTTAGCCGGGACTTCTTTTATGAGTAACGTCATTATCTTCCTCATTGAAAGAGCTTTACAACCAAAATAGCTGTCATCACTCACGTAACATTGCTGGATCAAGCTTGCGCCCATTGTCCAATATTCCTCACTGCTGCCTCCCGAAAGAGTCTGGGCCGTGTCTCAGTCCCAGTGTGGCTGATCGTCCTCTCAGACCAGCTAAGGATCTTCGGCTTGGTAGGCTTTTACCCTACCAACTACCTAATCCTACGAAGGCTCATTCTGTAGCGAAGTATTATCTTTGATTATCCAGTATTTCTACTTAATACAATTAATGTACTAATTCTCACGAAATGCGATATAGTTATTCCAGACTACAGAGTAGATTCCCACGTATTACTCACCCGTTCGCCATGCTTTAATTAAAAAACATTCGACTTGCATGTGTTAAGCATGTTACTAGCGTTCATTCGGTGCCAGGATCAAACACTTAATTCTTGTTTATAAAATATTAAATAATATAATATATGGTGTATTTTCTATATTCGTAAATATATGTCTACGTCTGAAAGAATCTATATAGGGTAGCCGCCCGATTAAAACAAAAGGTGCGGTTGTTTAAAAAAAACAGAACACCCTTTTCGCCGGAGTCCTTTTAATGTAAAAGGTGCTAATTATCGTAATAGTACAAGTTATTACGTATATATAAAAAGAAGTTGGTTTTCGTTTATATTGAAGAGTGCCGCCTGTAAGAGCGGGAATATCTTAAGTAATTTTACTTTTATTGAAAAGAAGACACGCCCGAATTAGGCCTGTTCTATAGCGACTAAGGTGTGATAATAATAATACTATGAAATTTTTCCGATTAATTATACTTGGCATGGACCATTAGGTAGGTTACAATCTTTTTTAAGTACCTAACCATAGCAACATTGTCCGTAATATTAGAGGAAACAATAAGGATCTACTTTATACTTCACTATCCAATGGGGCTACTACTAGTATTAATGTTTTTGTATACTTTGTACGTGGTTCTTTCTACTCAGTGGAAAAAGTATAAGCTTAAAGACAAAAGTACTCCTAAAATCTGAGATTAAAGACGTTATATGCTTATGGAAAAAAGAACTAAAGCCCCGAAAAGAATGGGGTCATATAAAAACCCCAATATTAAAAATTCTGTATAAGGGGAAGGCCACTAACCGATTCCCCTTATTTAGATTGTATTTATCCTAAGCCCCATTGTAATAAGGATTTGCCCAATTCTACGGCCTCGGCGCTCTTCTGAATAAACTCCGGAGATAAGGGACTTGGGTCCACACTGGGGTCGAAGATATGCGGACTCGAATGAAATATATTAAAGTTAGAATCAATATCGGCACCCTCAGTTGGAGAATCTATCGGTCTATGATCTTTCAAAGGGTCATAACTCGGATAAGGATAAAATACATGAGGCTCCGCTAAACTGATGTCAGATTCCACTGGAGTTTCGGGCTTGGCGTATGGAAACGGCCTTGCTACCGAAACTAGATCAGTAGAGTTAGTAGGTGGAGAATATATTTGCCCAACGGTTGAAGGATCCGCTTGGGTCGTGCATTCGGGTGGAGCTTGATTTTTTGAATCTGGAATTACGATGGCACGAGTTTGTTGGATATTCTTGATAGTCTCCGATACTGTGTAAGCAATACCGGCAGCATACGCCGGACCTTTATATCGTCTTATCATAATTAATGTAACATGTGTAGTCTGTTTCTTTTATTAAAATCTAGATTTTAACGCATTTTTTATAAAAAGGTGAACTTTTATGCGTATAAACCTGTAATAGGTCTTTCGTGAATCCCATAGAATAATCTCAGATAATAATATGTTGAGTGTTACCAACGGGAAACAGAACAGAAAGTAATTATAGCTAGTACCATATACGCTATTGGACACACCTAAGTAAATTGCTAAAGTATAT
>Ga0307997_10000645_pt1 | contig 15956 bp, 24 predicted proteins | sample Davwhametageno36_FD_203165 | JGI IMG/M metagenome (GOLD analysis project Ga0307997, IMG submission 203165) | Marine microbial communities from Davis Island wharf, Antarctic Ocean - #36 | ecosystem: Environmental > Aquatic > Marine > Unclassified | place: Antarctic Ocean: Davis Island wharf... | reverse complement strand
ACATGGTTCACGACGAACTTATTGTCGTTGGCCCCGATGCATATGCAAAAGACATTTACCAAAGCATGGTTTCGATCATGTCCACATCGCCCACTTGGGCTCCTGACCTGCCTTTAGAATCCGAAGGCGGCTGGGCTAGTAATTACATCAAATAAAGGAAAACTCATGACTTTTGAAACTCAACCTCAAGCACAAACAAGTAAGCCTTGGAAACAAAAAGAAGATCAATACCTAATTGACAACGTTTCAATGCCGCTCAAAGAACTCGCAAAAAAGCTAAAGCGTACCTACGCGGCTGTCTCAATGCGTAGGCAAAAACTCAGAGAAGCAGGATCATTTGACGATCTTCCTCAAGACTTCACAAAAGACGAATACATAACAGCGCTGAAAGCTGTTAGAGCCCCTAAACCATCTGTCCGTGTCTTTAAGTACAAAGGCAGGCATACCATCAAGACCAAAAACAAATTGTCTTGGTTCACTCGCAAATTCTTAGGTGTGGAGGCAGCGTAATTATGACAAAACTATCTGAAGGAAATATCGAAGAGATTTGTATGGCCTGCGCCAATTGGGAGTATGGAGATGGCGCAAAGTTCGCTAAAAAGTTCGGTGTCACTAGAGCAGCAATCAGTGTCATTAAAATAGCCTGCATAGGGGCACGTATACCAAAAGCTAGCAGGAGATCGTATGATCGCTGAAGCCCTGTTCTGCCTTGCGCAGAATATCTACTTCGAAGCCCGCTCGCAGCCCCTCATAGAACAAGTTGCAGTAGCGCAAGTTGTTCTCAACAGGGTTTATTCGCCTAACTACCCAGATACAGTCTGTGGTGTTGTCTATCACAATAAATACCCTAAAAAGTTACACAAATGTCAATTTTCTTGGTTCTGTGATGGTTTAGCTGACGTACCAAGAAATGCAGACGCCTGGTTAAAAGCAAATCAAATTGCTTCCCTGGTACTTTCCCCTGATTTCCCCGATTTAGTTGACGGCGCGACCCATTATCACGCCGATTACGTCAGGCCCAGTTGGGCATCTACACAAACCCAAGTGGCTCAAATCGGTAGCCACATTTTCTATCAATAGGAAACCTCAATGACCGAATACGAAGAGAAAAACCATGTGTCGCTAGTGCATCTAGATAAAACTCAAAAACATAGAACGCTAATACTCGACACCAGTATTAGCATCATTGTAACTGAGCATATGTTTAATAAAGTGCATGGTAATGAAGCGGCGTTAATGGAGTTTGTTGTAAAAAATGCCTTTAAAAATAACAGCCGCTTTGTAATTAGTGCGACATCCAAAGAAAAACCAATACCTAAAGAGTATCCAAATGAACCCTAAACAATCACAAGGTCTTTACGATATGACCGCAAAAGTATCAATCACACCATACACAGGAATCAACGGCTTTCTAAAAGACGAACGTGTCCAGTTAGAAGTTGACGATGTGATCGTTGGTGAATACGCAACCTATACCGAAGCATGTGAAGTACTCATACGCAGTGTAAACGAATCATTTGATTAACCAATAGGAGGACGTATGAGCGGAGGCGAAGGTATCTGCTGTTGGTGTGATAACAAAGGCTATACCGATGGTACAGGTGACAATCATCCTTGCTGTTGGTGTGGCTCCACTTCAAATCATGTTCGATCTATAGATGATGAAGAAGATGATGAAGATGACTGACCGCAGAAACTACATGTTTTTCTCAGGCCACCCTCCCCAAATGTTAGAGGAAGGTGACCGACGCTTCAATATAACCAATAACGGAGGGAATATGCCCCAATTCCAACCCCTATATAAGCCAGACACCAAAGGCAACGCCTGTGTGTGGTCTATCTCAGTCAACGATGATTCCTACACAATTTCCCACGGAAAAGTAGACGGAAAAATCCAAAACAAAACCACCATATGTGCACCTAAAAATGTAGGTCGCAGCAACGAAAGCACAGCCACAGACCAAGCACTCAAAGAAGCTGAAGCTAAGTGGATCGAGCGCAAAGATCGTAAAGGCTATGGTCTGACAATGGAAGAAGCGACTGACTGCAATAAACCCATGTTAGCCATGGATTATCACAAAGCAGGCCACCGTATTACTTACCCTTGCCTCGTTCAACCCAAATTGGACGGTGTGCGCGCCTTTATAGAAAAAGTTAGTGATACTAAAGTGACCATTACCTCACGCACCGGTAAAGACTTCCCCGCTGATCTTAGCCACATTGAGCAATGGGCGCTTAAAAGCATGGATGTTGGTTTAATCTTAGATGGTGAGCTATACATCCATGGCAAAGAGCTCGAAGACATTGTATCTGCTGTCAAAAAGACCAAACCTAGCACAGCTAAAGTTGAATTTTGGATCTTTGACTACGTAGATTTAAAACTCGGGTTTATAGAACGTTATCTTTGGTTGTATAACTATTTTAAGCCGCTACGCATGTCCATGTTTAATGAACCCGCTCTTTTAGTTCCATCAGAAGATCTTTTATCTGAAAAAGCCCTGAAATCTTGGCACAGGATATATGTGGATGATGGTTACGAAGGCATCATGCTGCGTAATCACGAAGGTGCATACAAAGCAGGTAAACGCTCACCCGATCTGCAAAAGTATAAAACATTCTTAGATGAAGAGTTCATGATTAATGCAGTCTTAGAAGACAAAGACGGCAACCCTGTCTTTAAGTTAATTTGCGGAGATACCTCGTTTACCTGTGTCCTCAAAGGAGACAAAGACGAAAACAGAGCCAAGTACATTACTGGTAACGCTAATGTTATCGGTAAATACATGACAGTAAAGTATCAAAAGAAGTATCGAGACTCAGGCCTACCCCAGTTCCCTACTGGCGTAGCCATCCGAGACTACGAATAACTAATAACTAGAGGAAAACATTATGGGTACATATGAAGTCATCGAACATGACACCATTTTAGCCTTACCTGAACATTTAAATTATAACCCTATTAAAGAAAACCAGATGCGTAACGGACTTCCCGTTGTTGATAAATTCTGGGTGATCAATCCACTGACCGATCAGGTTATCGGTGATGGAAAACACCAGCATCGCCCTGCTAACTTCAACATCATGTGGGAATCATTGCGTAAAGGCTTAATCGCCTCTAATCTCGACCTTAGTAATGCACGCACGACTTTTCACGGCTATAACAATGACGCTAGCTTCCGAGCTGAGATCATGCTGCCTAACATGGACTTCACTCCCAAACTAGGAGAAGCCTCATGTATGAAGATTAATGCAATCGACTCACACGATCAGTCGTTCAAACGCTTTATTACAGCCTTTATAATGCGACTCGAATGCCTAAACGGTATGGTCGGCATAGCTGAAAACACCTCGATGGCTGAAAAGCACACCCGCAACGCGATGCCCGAAATTATGGGTACTGTGGCAAGTGCATGGCCTGCAATGTTAAATAACGAAGCCGAGCGTATGGCGTATTTGCGCAATGTAAAAGTCACAGATGACCAAGCCCTGGCTTTCTACGGCAGAAACCTAGCCACACGTAAGACACGCACGGGTACGGAAATCAATAAGACCCGCCTTAACTACATTATGATGATCCACGATCAATATAATCTAGGCAACAACGCTTATCGGGTTTACAACACCCTCACTCACCTCTCGACTCATATCGAGACACAACGTGAAGGTGCATGTCCGTTAACCAAGCAATTACGAATGGAAAATGAGATCCGTTCAATTGTGCGCGGCGATGACTTTCATCAGTTAGCGAAGCTTGAAGATTTCGCACTAGCAGCGTAACCTGTGTTGTGAAATAGTAGTTCAACTACTAAGATAGCAATTCGTTTCAAATTCAAAGGGATTTTTGATGAGCGACTTTTGTGATGATGCTTCAAAAACATCCGATCTCTATCTTGCAGTTGCACTTAAAAACCGACCAGCCGATGGGCCACAACCCAAAGGCTTTTGTTACAACTGTACGGAGCCTCTGGCAGCAGAACTCCGCTTTTGTGACACCGATTGTAGAGATGATTGGGCGATCTTATCAACCAGATAAAGGAAGAACATGAACCAGGTTAGTTGTTTATGGAGTCCAGAAGAAGTTCGCTTCTTAATTAGTAGATTCGATGACCTATCCACTGCGCAACTCGCGCGTGCACTTGAACGCAGTATGGGAAGTATCCGTGTTCAAGCCTGCAGACTTAATCTCTCCGCTCGGCACGGACGAGATAAAGCATTTAACCGCCGCCGACTTGAAGCTGATAGATCAGCTTTTCTTCAAGACCCTTGTATGGTCACGCCATCTTCACGCGTCGGTGATTACTGGCCTCGCTACAACATTTATACATAAGCATTTTCGCAGTAAGGAGAATATATGACTAAGCTGACCTTCTTAGAAGCAGCCAACGGCAAACGCATCGGCAAATCTTTTAGCACTACAAAAAATAGCAGCTATCCTTTAGTTAAAGAGCTTAATAGCTTCGAGTATTCTCCTGCTACTTTGCAAGAACGCTATAACCTGATTGTTGAGCATGCTGCCCTAGGACATGTAATGCTTCGTGGCGAACTAAATAAAATTTTAGTTAAAGAAAGCCGCAAAAATAACAGCAATAAAGAAAAACCAAACGCATCATTACTGCTAGACGTAGATAAATTACATTTGGAAGGTTACTCCCCATCTACCAGTAAGCTACGCAGCTCACATGTAGAAAATATTTGTGAGCGCATCATCAATATGCTGCCTATCGAGTTTAAAGAAGCCAGCTACATTGGTCACGCGTCATCCTCTATGGGTATGTCATCTTCATCTCATGTGTCAGTACACATTGAGTTCATGCTTGACTCACCTATCAATCCTAGAGTTCTCAAACAGTACCTTACGCATCTCAATTTCACTTGCGAGGGTATCAGTGACAACCTTCGATTATCAGAGACTACTACGTCAATCAAAACTATCATTGACCCTTGTGTAGCTGACAACTCTCACCTCGTCTATATTGCACCTCCTACTTTTGACGGCGTAGAAGATCCCTTCCAAGACCCCGAGCATCGTTTCTGTCTCGTAGAAAAAACCAATGCGCTTCTTCCAATTACAGGTCATCTAGCCACGATGGAAGACAAGTCGATGGCAGCTATACAGAACAAACGTATGGATGCCCTGCGTAAACTCAATGGGCAACGCGCTTATCGACCCAAGCGCAAAGACTATGTGACTAAGCAAGGTAAACTGCGCGTTGTTATCAACCCTGACCAGTTCAAGCTGACTGTTTGCAGTATTGACCAAGAGTTCGTGCGCTTTAATGGCGACTCATCTAGCAGTTACAAATACTGGGCACACCTTACCTCCCCTCACATCATCCACTGTTGGAACGGCGACGACTCCTTTGAGTTCCAAAAAGCAGATGCCGAGGGTTACGAAGACTTCATCAACACTTATAAACTCAACATAGACACTGTGACCAATGAGACTGCCCTCATCTTTCGTGACATACGCACCGACAAACATTACACAATGCTGTATGACGTAAAAGCTGACGAGATACTGCCTGGTCTAGACGACGACACTTACATTTACGAGTCCAATATCGGTAACTTAGAACCTTGGTTGTCTGAGTACGGTCAACCTATGCCTGACCCTATCCAATCGCTCCACTATGTTTACAATCCGATGGAAACCACAACAGTCAGACATGAGCTAAATGGCCTCGTCAATAAGTATCACGCACCTAAGCATGTCAAGTTACCTGCTAAGATTGACCCAGAGTTTCAGAATATCAGTTACGACCCAGACGTTACCGATAATATGGGCGGTACGATGCTCAAAGCATTATGTCCTAATATCTACAAGATCATGTGGCACATGACAGGCTCCACTCAACGCGAGTTCGAGCATTTCATTAACTGGTTAGCTGCCGCCGTCGACAAGAAAGAGCCATTGCAGACTGTGTGGATCTTCTCAGGTACACAAGGTACAGGCAAAGGTCTGTTCTTCAACTATATCCTGACCCCAATGATTGGCGAGAGTAACGTCGCTATCAAAGCCATCTCTGCCCTAGAAGACAGCTTCAATAGTTACCTTTCTGACAAATTGTTTGTTGCCATTGACGAGTTTCACATTACAGACTCAAAGCAAGATCAACGCACCTTCGACCAGATCAAGCTTATTACTGGTGGCGAACGCGTCGATGTACGTGCCATGTATAAAGAAAGCAAGAACATGAAAATGTACTGCAACTTTATCTTCTTCAGTAACCACGCCGATGTTGCCCGCTTAGACGATGGTGATAGACGACACAACGTAGGTTTCCCTCAAACCATCAAGATCAAAGAAGCTTACCCAGAGATGTTCGACAACACTGTCGACATAAAAGCACTGCTCGGTGACGAAGTTAGTCACTTGTACGCCTTCTTACATGCCTTTGACTACAACCAGCTCGCTGCTACGACCTGCATAGAGAATGATGCCAAGCGCAATATGCGTGTCGCTGGTATGGGCGTTCATCAAAAGTTCTGCTTTGCGTTACGCGAAGGTGACCTTGACTACTTTGTCGAGAATATGAACGCGCTTCAGACCACTCCATCTCACTTACTTAATGTTAAGCAAGTTGCAGAAAAAGTACTGACTAAGTGGATTGACGAAGCCGTTAACACATTACCCAGTGACGTAGCTGTTGCCGAAGCGCACGCCATGTACCTTGTGCTTAATCCTGACAGTAATTCTACAAGTCAAAAGTTTGCCACCATGCTGACACGCAATGATGTCAATCAAGAGCGTAAACGCAAGAACGGCATACGTGCCAAGTACGTTGTTACTCGCTTTAAGTTTACCGACTACGATGCGACTGACTTCCTAGACAAAGCGCCTAGTGTCATTCCTGCTAGTAAGCGTGTCACTAACATGGTCGAAATACCTGAATTGCCACAGAAATATCAACCTGACTTTTAGGAGTACGTATGACTCTACCTATAATTGAACATTTTTCAGCATATGAAGTAAGGCATTTCATACAACCCGCTGCGCTTAAAGCTGGGGATGAGATCGCGTTATTAAACGAATACATCATGAGTGAAGTAGAGGAAGCAATGATTAAAGACCCTGCTGGCATGAAAGCTCATCTCATCAGCATGTACCGGTATATCAATACAAAACCAAAGGTGCACTGATGACTGATTTACCAACATTCAACCCAAAAAACCATGAAATGGCAGCTAAAGGCTCCAATTCAACCCTCGAATTTAACAATACTGTGTTTGATCCTAAAGCGGCTAAAGAATCTGCACGAAGGGCTAAAATTGCTCGCCTTGACCCGCTCGAAGCACCGTTAGGACTTATCCCAACGACCTCGTTCTCATCATTATCTAACTTTGAGAAGTGTCCTTACCATGTGTACCTGAGTAAAGTCGAAAAATGCCCTGATGTGTCTGGCCCAGCTGCATTACGAGGTAGTCAGATACATGACAAAGCAGAAAACTTCATCAAAGGCGATGGAGAGGATCTAGTGCCTAAAGAATTGATTAAATTTGACTCATTATTCTCAGATTTACGCGCACGTTACTCCGATGGTGATATTCATGTCGAGGAAGATTGGGCATTCACCAGAGATTGGGAGCCTACTGGCTGGAGCGAAGATAATACGTGGTTACGCATGAAATTAGATGCGCTCGATCTAGAATCACCTACCTCTGCCAAAGTTTATGATTGGAAGACAGGTCAAAAGTTTGGTAATGAGGTTAAACACGGACAACAAGCACTGTTGTATGTGATTTCTACCTTCGTTAAATGGCCTGAGCTAGAGTTTGTAGAAGCAAACATGATCTACACCGACAAAGGTTTGACCATGACCACCTCCTACTCACGCGATCAAGCCATGATGTTCTTTGACCGCTACAACTTACGCTTTAACCAAGCAACCACCTGTGTTGACTTCAAACCTACCCCCAATATGACCTCCTGCAAGTGGTGTCCCCACGCTAAAGTGCAAGAAGGTCTAGAAAATCCCGCATGCCAATGGCGTTACGCACCCCACTAGGAGAGTTTATGAGTAATCACATGATTTGTACGGCCCATGAAGGTGTTAGCTGGATTGTATGTTGGACAATCAGGAGTAAAGCTATTGGTTATGCTGATACTGACCATTACGAAGCTTTTGAATCACTTGCTGAAGCTAAACAACGCTACGACATCATAAAGTACAAAGATTCTCTCTACATTCACTCTCTCTGTGCAGTTATGGACAGCAGTGATTACGAAACCCACCCCGCTTTTGAGGAAACGGTATGACTTTAGCAGAAGAAATATTCAGTCGTTGCGCAGCTGATGCCCTATTTCAAGAAAACAGCCAAGCAAATGGCATTGCCACTGAAGAATTAGCGCTTATCGCAAGCTATGCCTTCATCGCTGCCGACGAATTCCATCATTTAGAGGACATGACCCATGAAAAACGGAAGAAATATATCACTACCTGCGCCGCTCGACTTACCGCCTCTATTTGACCACCAGGTATCAACCATCGAGTTCCTAATTAACCAGGAGCGCGCTTTGATTACCTCCGATGCAGGTACAGGCAAGACGCGTTGTGTTCTAGAAGCCTTCAAGCAATCAGATGCGCGCCGTATGTTAGTTCTTGCGCCGTTATCTATCCTAAAACCTGCTTGGGGTGATGACATTGACCAGTGGACACCTGAATTGACATGGGGTATCTCAACGTCGCAAAGTGCCAAAGCACGTCGGGAAGCCTTCGATGCTAAACGTGACGTTGTTATTACTAACCACGATGCAGTTAAGTGGTTACTCAAAGCCGAGAACATTTCTGTGCTGAACGATTTCGACATGATTTGTGTGGATGAAGTCACCGCATTTAAAAATCCTAACTCAGAGCGTAGTAAGGCCATACGCGACCTTGTAGACCTGTTTGATCGCAGAGTAATGATGTCAGGCACTATCACTCCAAACAGCGTGACCGACATCTGGCACCCTTGTGTGCTGCTAGACGATGGTGAACGTCTTGGTCGTTCTTTCTATGGTTTCAGACTGCAAGTGTGTACCCCCAAACAAGTCGGGCCTAACCCTAATCAGGTTAAATGGTTAGACAATGTAGGCGCAGAAGAACAAGTCGCTGCCAAAATACATGACATAACTATCCGTTTTCGATTCGAGGACTGCATCGACATTCCTGAAAACACACAACGCATGATGTACATCGACCTGCCTCCTAGATTGCAGACGAATTACATAATCCTTAGAGAACAAGCCATATTAGAAGCGGAAAGTGGCGCGATAATTAACGCTGTCCACGCAGGCGCTAAATACCAGAAATTACTTCAACTGTGTTCAGGTGCAGTGTATGACGAGAACGGGGCAACCCAAGTATTTTCTACTGACCGATCACAGTTAGTGATGGATCTAGTTGCAGAGCGCGACCACACGGTTGTCGCCTTTAACTGGAAACATCAAAAAGCAGAATTGCTGAAGATTGCTGACAAGATGGGCTTTGCCTATGCTGTTATTGACGGCGAAACTTCACGCTCTGCACGGGAAAAAGCAGTCGATGACTTCCAAGCTGGAAAGCTCAAAGTCTTGTTTGCCCACCCCGCGTCAGCGAGTCACGGACTGACTCTCACGAAAGGTTGCGCCACTATTTGGGCCAGCCCTACTAACCGATCTGAACTGTTCTCACAGTTTAACTCACGCATATATCGTGCTGGGCAAAAACGTAAAACAGAAACGATCACCATCGCAGCTCGCGATACATTTGAAGAAGATGCTTACAATACCTTAGACGGCAAATTAGCTGCTATGGGTTCCTTGTTAGATATTTTTCAGAAAAACACGGCATTTGCCGCATAATTAAAATATAGAGGAAGTACCTATGAATAATTCAATCGATTTCACAGCCGCATTTAACGAAGCTGAAGCAACCACATCATTTGACCAGTTAATTACTGTGTTGAGCATGGCTACAAAAGCTGTCAAAGCTGAACGTGACCGCTTAACTAGAGATGATACTGCGGAAGACAAGTTCCACGCTGCTGTTAAAAAAGTAAGCGCGTTATCCACAAAACTAGCCGCAGATCCTACACTGATTGACGACTACTTAGAGGCTGCTACAGAAATGAAGCGCGCTAACACATCACGTATCTCTCGTACTGAAAAGTCTATCCCTCAATGGGATGCGATTAATGAGTGCTGGGAATACGCTCAAGACCTTATGAATGGCTTGAGTGACGCAGAAAACGAGGCCGCAGCTGAACTTGCCGTGGCCGCATAGGAGTTAACATGTCTGATATGACCTTAAAAGAGCTACTCAATACGGCCAAGACTTTGCGTACAGAAAAGCAATTGCTTGAGAAAGACGTCAAACTCCTGTCCGCCAGCTTAGAGGAAATAAAAGAGCAGATACGCATGAAGATGCACGCCGAAGGCATCGAGCGCACCTCTGTTGACGGCATTACTGTGTCCCTGTCTGACGCTACTGTTTATAACATAGCCGATTACGGCCTTTTCCATGACTTTATTATGGCTGGAGGTCACACAGGACTGCTGCAAAGACGAGTATCCAACATATACGTTAAAGATCTTCTAAAGACCTTTGATGCTATACCAGGGCTCGTTCCTTTTGCCAAAGAAAACGTCAACCTCCGAGTCAGCTAGTATCAATTTAGTAGCTGAACTGCTATAATAACCAAGTTCGCCCACCTCGTTGTGGGCTTACTATTCTAATCATTATTCTTTAATCAAGAGACCTTAAATTATGACTTCTAAATCTATTATCTCGTTCCAAACTTCTGATGTTATGCCTGCTCACCTAATGAGTGGCGCTAGTTTAGGTAACGAAAACGTATCGTCCTCCGATATGGCTATTCCCGTCTTAGCTCTTGCACAAGCCATGAGTCCTGAGATGAAGAAAAGCGATTCCAAGTTCATCAAAGGCTTAGAAATGGGCCATGTCTTCAATAAGTTGACAGGTGAGTTCTGGGATACCATGTATGTCCTTAACCTCAAGTTTGAGACTGGCTTTACCATCTTCAAGAAACGTGAAGAAGGCGGCGGTTTCGAGGGTAATCACGAATCTCTAGCAGCCGCTAATCAGCATCTAGCTGACAATGGCTTAAACGAAGCTGTACACGATATAGTTGAGACAGCAGTTCACACTGTTGCTTATTTAGACGACACAGGTGCAAACCCAACTGTTGCTAAGATCTATATGTCAGGTGCCAATAAAAAAGTATCTGATGCTTGGAATACAGCGTTGTCTAGTTATGAGACTGATCGCTTCGGTACTGTATGGGCTCTTGAGTCTGTCGAAGAGATGAATCGTAAAGGTCAAGGTTACCAAGTGTTCAAAGCTAGCAACAAAGGCTTTCCCAGTGCCGAGTTGTACGCCGAAGCACGCGCTACTTACTTTGCCATGAAAGGCATGACCGATCCTACTATCCACTAGATAGTACGTAACTAAAGAGCCATCCTTCGGGGTGGCTTTTTTATAGCGGGAGATTAAATGAACGAGCATAGCTATATCAAATCCATACATAAAATGCTCCCCACAACACTGTACAAATGGAAGATCAATGATAACTTTCATGGTGGCGTAGCGGATGCCTATTACTCTGGCGATGCTGGCGACCTGTGGATTGAGTACAAATACGTTGCCAGACCTCCTAAGAAATCCACCACTGTAATCAAAACCTGTTTAACTGACCAGCAACTTCATTGGTTAAGAACCAGGCAACAAGAAGGCCGCAATGTAGCCTTAGTTATTGGTATGCAAGCCCCTGCGGACATGCGTTCTAAAGATAATCTAATCGTTATTGATTTTAGTCAAAAAGTGACCACTGCTGACTTTAGTAGTTCAGCTGTTGACAAGAGAGGGGTTGCTGAGTTTATAATGTCGTCATGCCTGAGAGGGCTACCAAGAACATAAGCGGGCAAAGACTCGGAAAACATTGACAAAAACGGAAGGACACATGGCGAAAGCGAGCTTACTCGTTGGTACTGAATGCTCTCCTGAAACAGAGAGCCGAGCAATACAACGTATTTTGTCTATATACGAGCGCTTAAAAGCTGATGAAGGGTTGAATCAAACTCTTCTGGCTCAAAAAATGGGTTTAAAACAACAAAGTGCAATATCTCAATACTTCCTCGGTAAAGTTCCTTTGAACATGACCGCAGTTGTTAATTTCGCCCAGGCTATGAATGTCTCTCCTTGCGACATTTATCCTGAATTAATGGAACCCGTGCGCGCATCTTTCTTACCGAAAGTTAATATCGTTGTTCGTTACGCAATAAAAGGGAACCCTACTATCAGTGCAATACAATCTGTTGAAGTCCAAGGAGACTTGGAGCCTTACGCAGTGCAGATTGATGTAGATGATTACCTACCCTACATAGCCAAAGACTCATTCATTGTCTGCTCAAATCGTGTTAAACCACAATCTGGGGCAGAAGTGTTCGTAGAACTTAACGACGGAGATCGTTTTGTTGGGCGCTTCTTTCATGACAATAAGGGAATTACGCAAGTTCTGAAGCTGCAAGACAATCGTATTTATGACCTTCAAAGTGAAGATGTTGTAGTTTGCGATATGGTGATTGGTACTCACCGAGCTAATAATTGGGAATTAAAAGACCCAATTAAATAATAAAAACATGGATAAGTTCATATGTTGACTATTTTTAACTACTCAAAAATGCGATGCAAGAAAATGCATTGGATGACTGAGAATACAATTTGGCAATGGTGGTGCACCTTTACAGACTGCAACAGCCAGCTAATGCCAAAGTATGCAGTCGGTAAGCAAGAATTTGAGTTTATGCAAACAAACTTCGGCAACAACGAATTCGAGCAAAACCACAGCCCCCAAAAAACCTAATTTTTAACATTCAGATAGCAGCTGAACTAATAAAAACAAAACAAGGCCACCTGAATGACTGAACACCCCACCGAAGATCCTCTAGTTATTAACCCTTCATTAACTGGAGGATCTTCCTCTTACTACCAGATTGAAATTAAGCACCCAACAACATTACCCAGAGCCTATTGGACTGAGTGTAATGACATTATTGAAGCACTGGACATGAACTTCGCGGAAGGCAACGCGTTTAAAGCAGTATGGCGTCGTGCAGCGGAAAGACAAGGGCGAGGAAAGCCTGGCAATTCCCCACTGTATGACTCGGAGAAAGTACTTTTCTTCGGACAGCGTTTGGTAATCCAATCGCAGTAGGAGTACCCTATGTTAGATCGAGTAACTATTGGTAAATTTTCAGAGTTGTCTGGCTACACAGAAGGTGCCATTCGACAAAAAATTAAAGAAGGTGTCTGGCAAGAGAACGAGGTGTTCTCCCGTGCGCCTGACAACAGAGTTCTGATTAGTCTAGGAGGCTACGAAGCATGGGTAGACCGAAGAAGCAGCAGTTCCTCAATGTCTCAAAGTCGTCTGAAAGTACAATCGAGATCGTCTTCTACTACCCGACCGCGAAAATCCGCCAACGGGAACGGATTGTCCTTGAGCCCACCCCCGCTAATCTAAAGCGGAGTTATGTTCATCTCGCGCAAATCAATGAAGCCATTAAATTAGGGACGTTTGACTACTTAGCCACGTTCCCTAACTCTTCTAGAGCCTTGCTCTATTCCAACCGCCGTACGTTCGGCACCTTCTTAAAGCACTGGCTTAACAACCACTATACTATCGGCCCTGGTACTTACAAATTTTATAAACGAATTATTCAAGGCCAAGTATTAAAAACCCCTTTGGCTAAAATACGTGTGGCTGATTTAACGTGGCTTGATGTTAAGAACTGGGCATTGAAGATGGATGTCCTAGCGTCAACTCGCTCTCAACGCGTGGCTGTTCTGCGAGATGCGCTTAACTCAGCAATAGAAGAAGGCATTATTACTGTAAACCCCTTGTATGGTAAAAAACTAAAAAGCCCCAAAGTGGTTATTAAATCTGAAGCCACTCGAATTGATCCCTTCTCTTGGGATGAACGGGACGCCATCATCAAATCTGCACGTAGACAGTTCGGGTTACAATTAATGTTCCAGTTCTTTACAGGGTTACGCCCAGAAGAGATTCGTGGCTTGTGTTGGAGCCGTGTTGATTTCATTGGCTGTACTATTCTAATAGACCAAGTAATCGTTGATGCGAGCCCTAATACATTCCAGCCGCCTAAGTCACAAGCCTCTTATCGGACAGTCGATTTAGTTGGCCCTGCAATGCAATGCTTACTTGCCTATAAAGAGTACACCTTTCTTAGAATGCCAGCGCCTAAAAAGTTTCCAATAAAACCAAGTGAGGCTGACATTGTTTTTGTAAATTCAAACACAGGTAATCCTTGGAGTTCAACTAACAGCATACGTGATCAATGGATTGATGTGCTTAAAAAAGCAGGAGTTCGTTATAGAGTGCCTTATCAAACTCGACACACTTACGCATCGACCATGTTACAAGTTGGAGAAGACTTAGAATATGTTGCGGAACAGATGGGGCATGAAGACAGTACCACCACGTTAAAACATTACGCGCGGTTTATTCAACAAAGGGGTGTCAAGCACGGATCTTTGTTAGAGGAAGAGTATAAGAAACAAATAGAGAATTAGGTACATAATCGTGTACCTTCTGCCAGCATTTTGCCAGCATCTAAAATTAAATCCTTATAAATCAAGGGTTTAAATGGTGCGGACGGAGAGACTCGATCTTCTTGTAGCCTATATAAAAACTATATAAATCAACAAGTTAATGCCTACTCTATTGCCAGCATTTGTAGTTGCTGGTAGTTAATTGGTACCATCTGCCAGCATTCCTGCCAGCCTTTTTACATGTGATTAATTACGCCTCTAATGCCGTAAGCCTAGTTAAAATTGAAAGTAGATCTACTTCGATACCACCTGAGTTTGGATCAGCAATAGACACAAAACCATTACCGCCAGCGCCTCCTGGCTGTAACGAAAACCCATTGTAATTACCCGTGTTGTCATTATAAGTCTGCGACTGCCCTGCTCCACCTGTGCCGCCAGTGCCTACAAACATCCTAACGCTTTGTGCATTGGAAGGTTTGCTAATAAGTTGTGACACAGTTGCTCCTGCTGCAGCTCTGCCAGTGACAGGAGCGTTGCCAGTGTTGCCTGATCCAGAATTACCGCCGCCACCGCCACCGCCAGATCCAAAAGTACCAGCACTGCCTGCCCCGCCATTGCTACTACCGCCAGCTCCGCCAGCTGCTTTGCTCGATGGCATTCCCGCAGCACCGCCAGCACTACTTATGTTAGATGCAACTTGACCATGTGATAAACCAGCACCGCCAGCGGCATTGTAAGTCGCCAACACACTGCCCCCGCCATTTAGCCCAGACATCCATTGAATGTATGAAGCTGTACCTGACGAACCTGACTGTCCACCGCCCAATGTTCCAGACGCATTGTTAGATGAACCCCCACCTCCGCCAATAACAATAGCGTAGATGCTTGTACTTTGGGCTGATATGTTCGCTGTATAAGTGCCAGGGTTTGGGTACTCTGCCGCACTACCTGCTGAGCCTGAGTACAAACGCACATTGTTCAGCGATACTTGTCCAGTAGAGTCTGCGTAAATACCGCTAGTTGATGACGAAATACTAAACCCAGCTGTTCCACCAGACCGACCAAAAAATGCTCCAGCCTGCGAATCGCCTAATGACGTCTTACCGAATTGAACACCAGAGGATGTATTTGCAAACTCGATGTTGCCGTCTATCGTTATTTTGTCAGCACTAATACCTGCAGCATCAACCATGTTAGACGTAATTAATCCCGCAGAAACTTGGTTAGCCGTTAGAGTGCCCGTGACTTGTGCCAAGTCTACTGTAAGGTTTGCAATCTTTGCTACATCAATTGACGCAGTAGGAGTAGCGTCATTAATACTTGAAGTTACTGCAACTGTCCCTGCTGTCGCGTTAAATGGTCCCGTTACTTCTGCCGCCGACACAAAGAGAACCCAGTAATAATAAG
>Ga0307997_10000642_pt1 | contig 15992 bp, 4 predicted proteins | sample Davwhametageno36_FD_203165 | JGI IMG/M metagenome (GOLD analysis project Ga0307997, IMG submission 203165) | Marine microbial communities from Davis Island wharf, Antarctic Ocean - #36 | ecosystem: Environmental > Aquatic > Marine > Unclassified | place: Antarctic Ocean: Davis Island wharf... | reverse complement strand
ATGTCGGTAGATTCAGCACGATCAATCCACAGCGGTGCCGATCGTATGACCCGCTCCAGTGTCCGCTCCAGCGACTGCTTTCTCTGCGACTGCTTTCTCTGCGACTGCTTTCTCTGCGACTGCTCTCTCACCCCCTGCTGATCCATCCTTTGCTCCCCCTGCTCCCCCTCCTCCTTCACTCCCTGCTCATCCACCGTGTGGTGCCTCAAACAGTCTACCAGTGAGGACATGGTCTTGATTGGATCATTTCTTGACGTCATGATGGCAAGCATAGCAGCTTCCGCCGAGGAACGAATTTTATCGTCTCTCGCACTAATGCGTTGGAATAAAAGTGGAAGGACAAGAGCGGGCGACAAAGAGGAGAACAACGAGGAAGCGCGGCAACGGATAGATAACTCGTCGTCCTCAATGCGATGGACCAGCTGCTGGACGACTAGCCTGGCCACATTTGTGTCGTCAAGTATGGACGGACGACGACTGCCACTGCCACTGCCACTGTCACTGCCATTACCACTGCCACTGCCGCCACTGCCGCCACTGCCGCCACTGCCGCCACTGACACCACTGCCGCCACTGCCACCACTGCCGCCACTGCCGCCACTGACACCACTGCCGCCACTGCCACTACCGAGAGAGATTTCCGCACTGCCACTAGTATTGGATAAGAGTTCCGACAACACCTCTAAAACATTTCTTCTTTTGGACAGCGACTTGGCGTTATCCTCCTTGTTCTTCCATCTCCTTTGACTCTCTCCAGTCTTCTCTTCTCTAGCCTCTTCCATGCTTGGCCCAAGACGTGCAAACAGAGAAGGAAGAATCTCTAAAGGTCTTCTTCTTGCAATGTCAGACACCAGCACGACGGCAGTCTTTGAAATTTGATCATTGTCTTGGTCGAGCATGCTCTCCAACGACGAAAGCAAAATTGTTGAATCCAAACCATTCTCACCTCCACCAACAAACAGGAGCCTGCGGAGACACTCCAGCACAAGAAGTGATGTGGCCTCACTCCTGTGGTTGATCTGCATCATTGGACCCTGCAGCAGAGCGGCGTGTCCAAGAGACGGAACGACGACGTCAAGGAGAAGATTTCCCGTTGTCAAAGTGGAAGTGTCGGTGGTGGTGTCGGTGTCGATTGCTGCGATTGAAGTCCGCACACGCAGGCAACGTCCCATCACCAGCGACAGGCATCGCATTGCTACTGACGCTGCTCTTTCTTCATCCCCTTCCTCTCCACCACCACCACCACCACCATGACCCTTGTTTGCCAGCTGACTCAACCATCCCTCGTACTCCACTAACAGATCAGAGTGAATCAATGTCTTCTTTTTGGACGTACTACGAAGAATACGAACATCACTTGGAAGAAATGGTGCGTACAAACGCCAATGGAAAGCTAGCGCATGTGGAAACGCAGCAGCACTCGACTTGGCCGCCTCTCTCCTTTTCCCCTCAACTGCAGCTGCAACATCTCGCATGCTGGTGGTGGTGGTGGTGGTGGTGGTGGTGCTGCTGCTGTTGTCATCAGCCGCTGGTGCCACCTCGCTCGCCTCCTTTAACTCGTCATCAGACACACTTGCCCAGTGTCCCAGCTCTGTAAAAACGTCTGCCAACGAGACGACCAGCAAGCGATCTTCGTCTCCCGACGACGCCCACCTTTGAAGCACTTCACCTATTATTGGAATCGATCGTCGCGCTCTCCACAACCACTCAGTGGACACTCTCCGACGACAATCCTCCTCCATCTCCTTCTCCATCTCCTTCTTCTTCTCCTCTTCATTGATAGTCTTTCTCGATGACATGGCTCTCTCCTCTGCAAGATCAGTCGTCTCTTGCCAGTACGTACTCATGCGATCTTTCCCAGAGGAGGATCGAACAGCCACGCCAATGTGAAACAGCAAGCGAATCGCACAGTCCACACACTCGAGTGTCAGTCGAGTTGGTGCCTCGTTGCTGTCGTTCTTGGCGCACCAAGTCAGACCCATCAGAGTATCATCAAGAGCATCCAGCGGTGGATCCTCCACCTGCTGTTGATCCCTAAGCTTGGCCACAGGATTGCCGCTGCCTCCTCCCCCTCCTCCTCCCTCTCCATCCTCTCCATCCTCGTCCTCTATTACTTCAATACGCACAGATCTTGCTGCTTTGGTGCTCTCGTTGTCGCTGTGAATCTTGAGACTGGTGCTGATGATGCCGGTGGAACTACTGTTGTTTGCAGCAGACAACAGCACGGCAACTGTACGTGCACGCATCTTACGAAATACACCACGAGACATTTGATCACGAAGAAGTCGGACCACCTGCAGTTTGATTCGACGATCTTCAGTCCGTTTGCTGGAAAGTACGCTGCGGAAATAGGCGTGGCAGAGTGGGGCACCGTGACTGTGATTGAGGAGCCACTCGCACACTCGCGAAACGTGCTTTTTGCGCTTGATTTGTTTCTTGTCAGTAGATATTGTTGGCGTGGCAAGAACATCAAGAATGGGAGCTAGAATGAAGGAGATAGAGTTGCTGCTGGTGTCATTGGATGTGGATGTGGATGTGGATGTGAAAGTGGAAAGGGTTGGTTCGGTGGTGAGGGTAAGAGAGAACGACGATTTGAGAGCTTGGTTGACAGCAAAGAGAGCCGAAGTAAGGAGTGTAGCAGAGGTAGTGGTTTGGAGAAGAATGTTAGACTGTGCATGTGTGAGATCAGAAGATTTTTGTGTTGTGAGGAGGAGAGAAAGAGCACGTCCAAGTGGGACGACGACTGTGTTCATTTTTCTGAAGTCTCGGAGGAGAAAGCGAGAAAGAGAAAACATTGACATCCAGACATACACACCATAATCCCGCAAAATCCTCAGCCTGGTCAGCAGCTAAGGAATGACAGGGAGTGCCAGAATTATTGTCGAAAATCAGCGAAAATGAATCTCTGTATTTTTATTTTCATCCATGAATCTATCAATATTCACATTTAAAAAATGTCTACCGATGCCGCTCCCTCTACACTGGAAGCCAACCCAATGGTGACAACTGAAGGCAAGCACAAAGTTGAGCACAAAGTCGAGACCAAAGTCTCAACGACTGCCGCTGAGGATGCTCCCACTCCTGCTGCGGCAGCTGCTTTCAAAACTCTCTTTCCTGCCAAGACCACGAAAACTCCTCTACGAGCAAATATTGACTTAGCCGCTAACATTCTTTTCATGCTGACTTGTCTGTACTTTTTTTTAGTTGGACTTGGTCTCATGGGTGACTCGTTCAAAGTTCTTGCCGGCAAGTCCGCTGGAAACTTGTTCCAAGCAGCGGATCATCCCATTGCTGGCCTCATGGTTGGCATTCTGGCTACAGTTCTCGTTCAGTCTTCTTCCACGTCGACCTCCATCGTCGTCGGTCTTGTCGGCTCTGGCGTCATGCCAGTCCGCCAAGCAATCTTTGTCATCATGGGTGCCAACATTGGTACGTCCGTGACCAATACCATCGTCTCACTTGGCCACGCCAGTGATCCGGACGAGTACGAGCGTGCCTTTGCGGGTGCCACTGTTCACGACATGTTTAACTTTTTAAACGTTCTTGTCATGTTGCCACTCGAGTGGATTGTTGGTGCAGTGACCGGTTCTGGTGGACCATTGTATTGGTTGTCGTACTCATTGACTGCAGGTTTGAAAGAGATGGCAGGTGGAAAGTTCACTTCTCCCGTCTCTGTCATCATTAAACCACTTCACAATGCCATTCTCAAGCCGGACAAAGATAAGATCAAGGCTCTTGCCATGGGCATGCCAACAAACACGACTTGTTTGTCTGAAAATGGAAAGGGTGTAGTGGTAGCGAAAGTTGACTACTATATTTGTGGAAATCAAACAATTTATGAAAAGTCAATCAAAACATGGAATGATAAAATTATTAATGGTGTTCTCACCAAGGGTGGTGCCTTCAAGGGCATGTCCGACGATCTGGCTGGTGGTTTAGGTTTAGCAATTTCACTCTTTGTGTTGTGCCTCGCTTTGTTTCTTCTCGTCGTCACATTAAAAAGATTATTTTTAGGAAGAGCTAAATCTTGTATTGGTAAGGCTGTTAACATGAACGGTTACCTTGCCATTCTTGTTGGTGCTGGAATGACCATTGCTGTCCAGTCCTCCTCCATTATTACATCCGCACTGACACCATTGGTTGGCATTGGAACTCTGCCACTTGACAAAATGTTGCCGCTGACACTTGGTGCCAACATTGGGACGACATGCACTGCACTCTTAGCATCCATGGTCATATCGACCGAGGCAGCCATTCAAATTGCTCTCTGCCACTTGTTCTTTAATATTGCTGGCATTCTCGTCTGGTATCCAATTCCAGCCATGCGCAACATGCCACTCAGAGCAGCTAAATGGATGGGACACATGACGGTCGCACTCCCATGGTGGCCCATTGCTTACATTGCGTTTGCTTTCTTTTTTGTGCCACTTCTTCTGCTTGGTTTGTCCACCATGGTTACTAACGGCGACACGGTCCTCACCGTGTTTGGATGGATGATTATTTCTATTTTAATTCTTTTTGCATTAGGCGTTGGGTTTTGGATGAAGTTCAAAGGTGGGTACGAAAAGATGGGTGCTCTGTTGGATGCCAAGCGTGAGATTCAGCGCATTCGCATGATGGATGGAGTCCGAAGCAAGAATGCTGCAGTCAACAAGGGTGTGGCGAACTTGCAGCAGATGGGAGGAGGGGCCAGTAAGAAGGAAACGGAGTTGGCAGAAAGAAATCTTGTTTGAGAATTTTGAAAGAGGGAGGAGAAGGAGGATGAGGAAGATGAAAGAGGAGGAGGACAATCCACAAGGAGGAAAAAAAAATGCACACGTCTCTTTCACGCACAGCATTTTGTGTGTGTTGGTCATATCTCACATCAGCACGTGATAGTTCCTAGCTACCAGGTAGCTTTCGACTATAGTTCCTATTAAAAATGCACACCAAACTTATAAATAAATATACAAATAGGTAGGTACAGCTGTATTAAAGGAGGAGCAAGAATGCACATAATCGTCACGCACGACAGCACACATTGATCATCATATACCTTCCGAAGATAGTACCTTAAAGCATTAATTCATACTTTTGTTATTTTTTTTTACTGTATTTTTGTTATGAGTTTCCCTCTGATTGTATTATCGATAGTGTGTGGCGTTGAGTGGGCCTCTTACTTGCGTGCCATATTTTTTGTTTTGTTTTTATCGTTATCGTTTGTTGTTCTTTATCTTTATTTTTTTAAATTTTTTTTAAAACATGTAAAATCGTATTTTTACTCGGTCGGTCGGTCCCATGACGTCGCTTCAGTCACTGAATTGAAGTAGTACGGCATTTGCCGAGATTCATCGTACAACTCCTCCCAGTCTGATGGCAGCGAGCTAGAACTAGGTTCAGACACTGGCACATCACTGTCAAAAGCAACAAGAGCAAGATGTTTACGACACAAAGCGAGCGTAGAGGAAGGAGAGAAAAAAAAAAAAAAAAGAAAAAAAAGAGTCAGAAATAATCAGATATAATAGTTCCATGATATTACGAGAACACGACCCAGAAAATAAATAGCTCAAGCAACAAGCAACAAGCAACAAGCAACAACAACAAAAACAACAACAGCACCCGAAACCTTGCAAAGATTGCACACAGTCTTTAATCTATCCACTCACGTGTCGTTTCCACCAAGTGTTTGTGGGAAAGAGTCCATGTCATCTGCCTCAAAGTCATCCGTGACATGCCTAGGATCGAACGCTCTCTTCTTTGCTTTCGATCGATTCGTGCGATGCCTGGTTCGATCATTCTTGCCCTCCATGACACCACGAGCAGCCTGTGCTTTCAATCTGCGATACTCATCGTTCATTGCTCCTTGCGTGGCCTCTAGCCCTGCGAGCTCAGATTGCATCCTTTTTCTTTCGTACGCTGCATCGTCCGCTTTTTTTCTTGCACCCGTCAAATCATCAGTCAAACCAGCACCTGCACCCAAAGGATTGGAGTGCATTTCAATATCACCATCTCCTCGATTCTTTTCGTTCTGCGCAGCCAGCATTGCAGCATGCTTTTCACTTCGACTCTTTTTCGTGGCAAACAACTTTCGTACCCAAGCTGGTGAACAGCCAGCCATCTCGGTGGCAAAGACAATGCCGTAGTAAATGATGGAGCCAAACAGAACGAATCCAGATGCGACCAACACCGCGTTGTAAAAAATCCAAGCGTCTGGATCGAGACATTCAATAATATTATTACAATCATCCAACACTCCATCGGCGATACAAGCAGCCGTACATTTGATTGGATCTGTCATATAAAATTGACTCGACTGGAACATCAGTCCAATGACACACAAAAAAATGGCACAGGCAATAAGCACTTGGTCCAGTGTGTTGTAGTCAAAGTAGTACGCTCTGTCTCTTGTCTTAAGATCTTTTTCACTGATGCTCTGATTTGTACTCTTCGCTAAACCATCCAACGATTTCACATTCTTTGTGTGTTTTGACGTTTCATTGTTCTTTCCCGCAGCTTCTAATGTTGCTTTTAAATTAGAGATGACATTTTTAATATCCAAGTGGAGAAGCGCCTCGGGTGAGATCTCCGTTGTGAGCTTGCCACGATCAATGCGATCCTCCGCCTCGGCAGCCTTCTGCGTGTGCTCCATAATAACACGGAATCTTTCCATGTTAGACATGAAAGGACGATGCCTAATGACAAGAACATAATTTAAAAATAAAATTAATAACATGACACTCAGCATAAAACCAACGTTGGCACGAAACATTAAAGCACACATTGCTACTAAAAACTTTCTGACAAGAATGACAAACATCCAGTACACCTTGCCCGGCTTGAAGTGATAGTATAACATGTTATATTTTTTTCTCATGCTGTATGTCTCTTTTGCATGAGAGCGACAACATCTCTTTCCAACCGTGACGGTAGCACCACCACCATCAACCGACGTTGCTCTTGAATCACCTAGACCATGTGCTCGAAGAAGTTGGTCCATCTTCATTTGGACTCGATAGTACCACGTTAGGTAAAAGACGTACAGCGGAAAGCCAATGGCAACGACCACAACAATCAGCGCTGCCCATGGAACGAGCTGCGCCTGGAGCTCGTCCGCGTCGCCGCACTTGCATATGCCTGCCTCGCACTCCTCACTGACAAACTCCGTGTACAAGTAGCCATCCGGTGGATCGGGTGGGTTGCAGTTAAAAATGTCGAGAGCACGTCGAACAACCGAAAGGTACAGGCAGTACATGATGAGAAGGTATGTAGCCAAAAGACGTGGTCCATGGCTAAAGTATTTGGGTGAACCTGATTTTAAACTACAAATCTTTTGAATAAATTTCCAACACATGAGTAATAAAAAGATGAGAAAAAGAAGAAAACCAAACATGAATGGCGTAATGACCGTGACGATCCACTTAATCTTGTAGTCAAATTTAGGAAAGGCACACTCGGGACCAGCAATGTCAATGTTAAAATTTAAGAACGAAGCAAGCTCAAGGAGTGACTTCACCCACGAGGGCCACTTGACATTAATTCTTGCAAAGATTGCAAGCACTTGAAAGTAATCAAAACCAATTGTCATGATGGAAATATTAATTTTTTTACGTTGGAGCCACCACGCTGCGATAGAACCAAGAATTAACAGACAGACAATACCAATAATAATTAATAGTGGATTCTCTGGACATGGCTCGCACTCGTTGTTTAGACGAAAGTACCCCTTGTTGAACTTGGTGTAATTCACATGGTCTCTTCTCCAGTCCGTATCATTGAACGTGACTCTCTGCGTGCAAAGGCCACATCTTGGTGCGCCACCAACGCAGACGCACTTGCCCGCACGCTTGCCCGTCAGTGGATCAGGTGTCGTACCCGACAAATCGCAGCGAGCACAATCCTCTGGATGATCGCGTGAGCATGCTGAGGTCAGACCAAACGCACCGCTCGAGCTCGTGCCACTTCTCGTCCGGCAGTCATCGTCGCTGGAGCAGTCGTTTCCACTGGGATGATCCATCTGCCACATGTCACAAGAATTCTTCATCCAACTGTACTCAAACTTGCACTGATTGCTACCCGTGCATGAATCCTTTGGATTACAAGCGACAATGTCATAGCACGTTGGACTCTGTTGGAGACCAGGATACTTGTCGTAAATTGTGGGATCCATCAGATGCTCAAATCGACGTGGATGGCATCGTGGCTGTAAACTCTTGACACGATCCTGTGAGATGGTGTCATCCTTGGACCAAGGTGCGTAGCTGTTTCCGAGAGCGCGCTGGGCCTCCTTGGGACGTCGGAAGACGCACTCTCCGGGTGCGACTGCATTGCTGCCCTTATTGGAGCACTGGAACTGCCCCTCTTCACAAGCAACGACGGCACCCGTGGCGTTGGCCAGCATTCCATTCTCTACTGACGAAGGCTCGAAGCAGAGCTCACGATTGTCAACCTCAGTCTTGATGGAATTATACTCGGACACAATGACGTCCTTCTGACATGGCGTCGTTGTGCCCGACTTGCAGGCAAATTCTAAATCAAGATCTAGACGAAAGAAACCAGCGAGTGCTCGAGGCTTAGTGCATTCAGCATCCTCACAAGTGCCACTCGTAACGTTCGAGTTGACATCCAAGCAGAGTTCACCCACGTTCCCATACGCCTGTGCCACCAGCGTCTCCGACTTTCGTCCACAGGAGAAGAGAGGCGAGCCAGATCCATCCTTAAGCATATCCTGGAACTCCTCCTTGCTAATGTGCCTCTCTTTGCGATCAATTGGCCAGTTGTACGGAAACGCGCACAGCATTGAGTTCGTCGTGCAGTCATCACGCTGACCGTTGACGATGATCGAGTGATTTCTTGCACCCACCGTACCAACGGGAATGGTGCAGCAGATGGCGGGCGTACCCTTGAAGTCATCGCTTCCAGAAGTCAGGGACTCGTACCACGTCAGATCACCACACAGAGGCATGGTCACATCAAGATTGTCACTGGGAAGTCCATCAATGTCATACTCGGAACCAATACGTATCTCAATTAATTTCTCCATGACCTCTGCCGTTCCCTGCCCAAAGTTATTCCCCAAGTAACAAAGTCTCGACGCACCGTCAGGCTTGAGAATGTTTGACTCACCTGTCAGTGATCCCTCGCTGACCCAGCTGTCAACTGTTGGACGGTGGTACCGCAGGACAACGGGAGTCGCAGGAACAGTTCCTACCGTCACCTGCAACTCGTGATGCCTTCCAAATCCAGGCACCACTGGTACTACGAGACGATTCTCACCATGATACTCGACATCCAGAGAAATGAGAGCACCATCCACATTCTCCAACGAACAATCTTTGGTGCCGGCCGGACACGTCCCATCACTACTCTTGGAAGAGCACACCGCGTTCTGCTCGCTGCGGCATGGCGCCGAGGTCCCATCGAGATGCTCCGTGCAGTCGCACGTCTTGCTTTGTAGCGTGACGGTGATTGGCGCCGTCGCACCTTTACCAAAATTGTTGCCGACGACAATTATTCTCTGCCTTCGATCTATCGATGCCTGCTTGCACTCACGTGGGAGCGCCTGCGCCGCACTCGACGCGCCTGCCTGATCATTTCTCTCCTGCCATCTCTCGAACGGTTCGAGACCCGATGATCGCAGATTCTCTGACGATGCCTGCGCTCCACACGCGTCCGTCTCCATGAGACGGAAACCAGCCGAGATGGATGAAATGTATGACACGCCTATTCTCGCTTCGTTCGAGACGGCGGCGGCAGAGTACGTGCCTGGCTTCAACACGGCGTCATAGGGGAGCTGGACTCGGAGCGACGTCGCAGAGGCACCAGGAAGAGACTCATTGTGAACGATATAGTTGAGGTTGAGTTGCTGTGACTCCTTGACTGGCATTCCTTGCACTACGACGGACGATCCAGTGCTGGGTCCAAACGGATACGTCTTTCCATCTTCGTCCTTCGAGTAGTCGTAATCGATGGTCGCCGTGAAATCGTTGTGAATTGTCATTTTATTGATGGTGGGATACATGCGTTGATGAGCACGAGATTCAGGTCTGTAGCCATAGCAAGGATTGGCACCCGTTACAAACTCCTTCACCAAATCATCATACCCACTGCAATCCATGCTGATGATCTCAACCGTTGGCTCGTGATATCTGAAGGGAAGGGACACCCCAGCCTTTTTTCCTGCAACGTTGACCGTGACCTCGACGGTCTTGCCGTAACCAGGAGGAACATAAAACACCAGAGTATCGTGGTTCGTCACGTTAAGAATATCTTCACGAGGGACAACAAACGTACGCTCGGGATTCTCTCCCTTGGTAGAGAACACAATGGACAAATCAGTGTTTGTTTCTGTTCCAAAGTTTGATCCCTTCATAATTGCTTTGACACGTCTTCCATCATTAATATCTCTTCCGTCTGTCTCCGCATCGTTGGGTGACAGTGTCGAGAGAGTCGGTGAGTCGTACGTGAATGTGAACGAGTTTGACAACTGCCCGCCTGCCGTGACAACCACATCAACGGAGTCACCCTGTCCTGGTGGAACCTCGAACGTCAGCGTGTCATGGAATCCACCCGACGTGAGACGTCGGCGTCGGTCGACGTGACTCACAACGACGGGTACACCACCAAAAGTGACAGAGGGTTTCTCCAGTCCCATGTTCTTGCCGACCACGGTAATCTTGTAACCACCCATGGTGGAGCCATGATCTGGCACCAGACTCTCGACGGTGGGTGGATAGTACTTGATTAGCCTTGTCTGATCGCTTGGAAACGTCTGCTCTGGATGTCCAAACGAGGTCATCGTCACCACGTAGTTGCTACCCTGACCCTCAGGAAAGCGACACCCAGTGAGTATGTTGTGATCGTACGAAGTGCACTCGGACGGAATCGAGCTTGGCTGGACGAGTAGAGGTTGAGCTACGTTGGTCTCAGTGCTCTTGAACTGCAGCTCGAATGCATTCAACACTAAGCTGGAGCCAAAGTTGGTGCCAACAATATCAAACTTTCGATTCACATCGTTCAAACCAGAGCTCGTTCCACCAGTCGGAACACCATCAATTGGATTCTGCGTACCGGTCTTGAAGATGCCCGTAATACGTGGTGGCTCAAAATCAATCAGTGCGTTGTTTGACTTGATTGTCGCAATCCACAAAGTGACAGGCTGATTCAACCCCGTCCACCCAGTCGAGGGCAGTGTGAACGTGAAGCGCGTGCATGAGATCGTTCCTCCAGCATCATCCTCGCAGTCAATATTCTCCACCGCGTTCGTAATCAGCTGAATAGTAGGACGAACTGTCGTTGAACCCACAGAGATTCGCATCGAGTTCCAAGGGGGCGTGTCGCTGCTTACCAGATTAGCCTCCGACGCCAGAATTGACAGCACGATGCTCTGCCCACCCGAGTCCTTGCCGTTGGTGGGGTACTGCCCTGGTGCCTTGAGATTCGGGTACGCGTTGCACGGCGATGTGCCTCGACAGATTTCACGCACCTCTGGATTTGTCGATGATTGGAACGCCGGATTGGAAGCTTCACCACCGTCGGCAACGCTGCCTCCCACCATGACAAAAACGTACCTCTTGTCATAACTTCGTAAGTCCTGTGGTATAATTTTTATCGTCGTATGATCCCACGTAGCAACGTTCGACTCGTCCATGAGAATTGCCGTCGAGTGGGGACCATTCGCTCTCAATCCACCCGCAAAGCAGAGAGCATCAGGATTCACTTGGCCAGACTGACAAATCCACACTTGAGCGCATGATTTGTCGGTACAAAAGTTTGTTCCTACAATCTCAATCTGAAGATTATTTGGAAGAGTGTTCGTCGTGTCTGTAAAGAGAATTGTTGGTACCTGGTAACCAAAGTTGACCGTCCCACCAGCACTTATGATTTGTGAGGGTGAGGGCCAAGCAGCGTAGGCATCTGGATTTGGGACACCAACTGTTGAGATCTTGAGAGCAAGACGCCAGCCAGTTCCGTATCCCTCTGGCATGGTGAAGCGGAGGACGTCTTTACTTCCATCAAGTGGCAGCACGTCCACTGCCTTCTCCACAGGTGACCTGACGTCTCCTCTTGGGTACAAGACAATCTTCACAGTCGCACCTGGAACGACGAGTCCAGACAGACCGACACCAAAGTTTGTGCCGCGAATAATGGCGGTGGCACCACGCGTTGGAAATAGCGACAGCTGGCCAACAACACGATCGCCCACGATCTCGACCTCGACGGTATCAATCGTTGGCTCACGATAGCTAGTCGTGGCACCCACCGTGCTCGTCAGCCCACCCACAGTGACCTGCCAACCATGTCCCATCAGCACGCCGGGAAGTGTCAAGCAGCGAATGGATATTCCAGCGACGAGAACTTGGCACGTGCCAGGTGCTGAGAGAGTAAATGACAAAGCGTCATCAACTACTCCGTAAGTAGAAAATCCACTCTGTGACGAACCGAAGCGAACCAAATCGAGCTCGCTCTTCGTGTTGGGAAAGTTTGTTCCAACGAGCACCACAAGATCGCTGCCTCTAGTTCCAATAGTCGTAATTGGACTACCCGATGAATCCTCCAGCCGATCAATGGTGGGTGGAGCGTACGACATCTGTGTCTCGACCGAGAACAGACCAGCAATGGTGAGGACGACTTTGTAGGCTTTGCCAGCACCCTCTGGCATCTCACAGCTCATCTTGGTGTGACTGAAGACTATGCACTTAGTGTGATCCATTACGTAAACCTTGGGATCTGGTGTCGTCGTCGTTGAAGAAGGCAGACGTCGTCCATCTTCACCGATTCGTCCATCTTCACCAAGTCGTCGTCGTCGTCGATTGGCCCCCTCTTCGACAAGCTCGACTAGCTCCGCCTTGGTAATCCAAGGGCAGGGTTTGGGACAAGGTGGACCAAAGTTTGCACCCTTAATAATCAGCGTTTCACTCCCCACGGTCGAGGCGATTCGATCGGCACCAGTCCCACCGTACTCGGAGATCAGCGGCGCAGAGTACGTGACACCATTGCCACTCGTGAAGGAGTCGCTCCATGCAGCATTGCCGGGTGCGGCGTCCTCAAAAATTTGTATCTTGATTGGAAGATTGGCACCAACTCCCTCGGTCGTCAAGCAATTAATATCGCAAACGTCACCAAGACCGCAAGGAAGGACTAGCACGCAATTGTCTAAGTAGTATACTGGCGTGGCAGTATTCGATGCAGGTCCACCGTACTGGACTAGAATATCCTTGGTCGAAGGAACAAGCAAGGGTGTACCACTCCCAACAGCATCACCACCACGACGATGAACAAAATTTGTTCCAGTAATTGTGATTTGTTCGCCACCGTTAGTAATTCCTCCGTCAGTCCCTGGTCCAGTGACTGACTGAATAACTGGCGCTGGCCACGCTTTACACGTCCCAGCAGAGTTCGTTGCGCAATTGATACGCTCTTTCCCAACTTTGCAGTCCTCGCAGCGCTCACAGTACTTGTCCCACTCCAGCGTTACGAGCGAGTAGTACCCCTGCGGACAGTCGGTGCAGGTAGAGTGCGTCGTTGACTTTTGAAGACGACAAGCGTCCTCCGAAGGGCGGTACGTGCCGGTGAGGCACGTCGAGCAAGCGGTACATCCTCGATTGTATTTCGTGCGCGGATTGGCGGCGTTGGTGATGTCAACTGAATCCACAACGACACCATTCACTGTCAGTGCTGCAGAATCAGAGAATATGACACCGTCTTCGCATGCAATCACAACAGTGGTCGTGCTACCATCGAGCGTTTGTTTCACGGTCCCAGTTGCTGAGTCTTGCGTGACAACAGCACCAATGGTGGCGACGATACTTTGTGCGTTAATCGTCATTGTCCATTCGTTGACTAGAGCACTGTCGTCCTCACTCTTGTAAAATCCATTCGGACACGAGGCACAGCCACCTTGTGTCGTGCCTGGACACCCAGTCGGATTAAACTCGCCCGCTGGACATCCCTGGCACTGTGTGCAGACGCTGCTCGCTGACATGAACTGGTAATTTTCGCACGTCGAGCACGCTTGGCTTCCTGGACTGGCACGCTCTGAGCCAGCACAGGTCTTGCAGTTCTCCTGGCCCACCTGGTCTTGATATTTTTTGGGACCGACAATGGCACAGCTCTTGCACGACAACGCGTCGTACTCACCGTCGCTTGGCACTGGTTGGAACTGACCTTTTGGACAGGCTTCACATGTGGCCTGCTTCGTCTTATCTTGAAACTTTCCCTTTTCACAGTCGAGGCATGTGTGCGAAGTCGATGTGCCAGCACGATCGGCATGATTTTGATACTTACCACGATCACAGTCGACGCACTCCTGCGCGCCAATGCTCCCGGACGACGGGTTGGGTGACGAGCGCTCGCCCGCAGCGCAATCCTCGCACGTGGTCTGCCCAATGTTAGCCTGCGCTTGTCCTGACTTGCACGCCACGCAAGGTCCAACTGGATTCGGTCCGTACTTGCCGATGGGACAGCCAGGACAGGATGACTCTGCTCCAGTGACGGTGCTGTACGTTCCGAGAGTGCAGGTCTTACATGTGAACGTCGTTGGATCGCGATACTTACCAATTCCACAGGCAACACAGCTGTGTGCGGACGTGGAGGGAATTTTTCCAGCCGCGCAGACCGAGCACTCTGTCGCACCAAACCTGGAGAGAGAGAGAGAGGAGGAGGAGAAAAGAGGGCAGAGAGCAGAGGCAAAAGAGGAAGACGGGAAAAAAAAGAAAAAGAAAAAGAAAAAGAAAGTCAGCGGACCGGAAAAAAAAAAGTAAAAAAAAAAAAGCAGAGAAACTACTACACAACGCACCCAGCAATGCCCGGATCGACCGAGTGCTGCCCTGCTGGACATGCCGAGCAACTCTCACGCCCCTCTCCTGCTCCTTTCTGACCATTGGCACATGCTTGGCAGCTTGTTTGTCCCAGCTGATCTTCGTACTTGCCGTTAGGGCAATCGGTGCACTCCGCGAAAGCCTTCGAATCAGAAAATGTTCCCTTGTCACACTGGGTGCATGATGTCTCCGTACCTCCACCTCCATAGAAGCCAGCATCACACTTATCACACGCAGCACCCGCAGCATAGTTGTTGGTTCCGCCGCCGTTGTCGTTGAGGGTTCCGCCGTAGTAGCCAAGAGGACAATTTTTACAACGCACGCATCCCTCGTGAGGGCAGGTGCCGATCGTCACGCCGCTGCATCCTGGTTGCAACGAACTGATGCAAGCACATCCAGGATCACTCTGCCCAACGCACGCACCGGTGTACTGTCCCGTCGGACATGTGCTGCAGCCAGTTCCACCCTCAAACGGCATGAACTTGCCACTCCCACATGTCGTGCAAAATGATCCACCATCGTAAGCAGCACGAAAATGTCCAGGTTTACATTTCGTGCATGTCGTTGCTCCCGATGCGTCGGATCCCTGCTCGTGTCCCTTCCAGCACACCCACGCCTCACGATTGACTTGGAGACATCGGTTGTTCTGGCAGAGGTCGACACCATCAGCATTGTTGCCATCGTCCCATTTGCACGACAACACTGCTGCATTCTGAGTCGAGACCGTGTAGGCGTCAGCAGCAATAGCATTAATCAGCGTGTCGACCTTTCCCTTAATAACGACGTAGTCACTCGCGCTTTGAACGTTTCCGTCAATGTAGTACTCGCAAGCTTCCAAATATGCGTTGAACTGACTTCCAGCACCAGCGAGATACTGACTGCACTTATCAAAGTTGTACGCCCATGGCACACCTTCGGAATCATTACCAAGATCCTTGCCATGCTGTGTCTTGTCGTAGCACGACGAGATGCAGTACGTATACGATTGGTACGCTTTCTTGTTTCCACCCGTTTGGAGATACACACCGACAGTTTGAATTCCATTTTTTTTAACCTCTCTGGACGACCACTTGGCGTTCGCGTTGTTGTCGTTTCCGTCAGGAAATTTATCACGCCACGGTGCTCCGTCCGTCACCATGATGCACATGCGCAGAGCATCAGCCTCTTGATTAGCCTTTGGATTCTCCTTCCTCACTG
>Ga0307997_10000640_pt1 | contig 16013 bp, 14 predicted proteins | sample Davwhametageno36_FD_203165 | JGI IMG/M metagenome (GOLD analysis project Ga0307997, IMG submission 203165) | Marine microbial communities from Davis Island wharf, Antarctic Ocean - #36 | ecosystem: Environmental > Aquatic > Marine > Unclassified | place: Antarctic Ocean: Davis Island wharf... | reverse complement strand
GCCGGCTACGGTGGCAAACAGATAGGCCGGCTTGGCAAAGGGATCGTCCCAGGTAGCAAAGTGACGACCCTGCTCCAACTCGCCGCTGGCAGTCGGGTTGCCATTGGCCAAGAGGATCGGAAACGGCGCCTGATCGGCTTCAATCCGGGTGCTGAAGGTAGCCATCACATCGGGCCGATCCAGATAGAAGGTGATCTTGCGAAAGCCTTCGGCTTCACACTGGGTACAGACCATGGTGCCGGACTTGTATAGGCCCTCCAATGAAGTATTGGTATTGGGGAAAATATGGGTCACGGCATTAAAGGTGAATTCGGCTTGAGTGGGCTGAACGGTCAGGCGGTCGTGCTGATAGTCGTAGTCGGTGATCGCTTCACCATCGAACGATAAGGACTGGATCAGCTGTTCAACGCCATCCAACACCAAGGCCGGCAGTTCACTGAGATCGCCATTGCGCACCATCGTCAGAGTCGAGTCCACTTCGGTATGATTGGCAAAGATGCGAATAATCAATGCGCAATTTTTAATCCAATAGGCCGGCGGCTGATAATCTTTGAGTCGAATCGTTACAGGTGTCTCGGTACGCATAGGGTCTCCACAAAAGCTATTTTTTAAGGCTGAATGTTAACTGACGGTGACCTGATAACCACCGAAGCGACGGATATTGATCACGCCGCTGTCGAGGATCAGATACTGTCCCTTAATCCCCAGTAAGGTACCTTCGACGAGCGGGTCCTTATCGAAATTCAAACTGGCGACCTTGTCCGGGTATTGGGTCACCGGAAAGTCGATCTCAAACACGTCACCGTGGTGCAATAGCTGCACCGCCAACAGACCATGGCGTTCGACCAGCTCGGCCAAATCGGCTTGCGCCAAGGTAAACAAACGGTCTCGCTCCGCCGCCATATCGAGCGGGGCACTGCCACCTTTGAGCATATTGCGCCAGTTGGTCTTGTCCGCGACATGCTTTTTGCAGATCACCTCGACAAATCCGGCCAATTGCCGGGTGGCCACGCGGGCAATGGTAATAGCCTGCGTGGCGCCCTGATCGACCCACCGCGTCGGGATTTGGCCACCACGGGTGATACCCACTTTTATCGCACTGGAATTGGACAGATAGACATAATGACTCTGCATGCAGCTGGCTTCACCCCAGGCCGGTTCACGGCAGGTGCCCTGATCGTAATGGCATTTTTCCGGAGACATGATGCACACATCTGTCTGCGCCAGGGCGGCAAAATGTTTGTAGCAATAACCCTGGCCGAAGCTTTTTTTGGTCAGCTCACCACAGTGCACGCAATGAATGGCGCCGGTAAATTCCAGACGAATGGTCTGGCCGATGCGCGCGTTCAAATCGAGCCGTTGATCGCCGAGCGGCAATTGATATTGCACCGGGCTGCCGGCGACCCAGTGGGTCGACATCTTAGCCAGGTTGCCAGTGATACCCGGCGGTAGATCATCCAACCCGGCAAATAGATCCATGGTCATCATAGCTCGCTCGCGTCGGGCAATGTCACGGTGGGAATGGTCTCGCTTTTGGATCTGCAACCCTGTTCGACAAAGCCGGTGCGGCGTTGCTCGGGAATCTGCTGACTGATTTCATATTTCAGCACCGCTTCGAGGCACAAACTGCGCTGCTCTTTGCTGAGCGGGACCTGGTTAGGCCAGCGACCCAACTCCACAGCTTCGCGCAGCCGGCTGTAGATATCCGGTGTCATATTTTGTGCCAGGCTATCAAAGTTCATTATTCGTGTTCCTCGGTACTGTTCTCTATTTTATTGCTCCAACCCAGCTTGGTTCGGCAAATTTCAAAATAATTATAATCCGTCAGATGGATCAACTTAACCTTCTGCGGGTATCTGAATATATGTAACTCATCGCCATGATTGAGCGCCAGATGGTTTTGGGCGTCGAGGCTGACGTGCGGTGCGATATTGTTTTGCTGGCCGATGCGGATGCACAGATGCGAGTTGGCTCCGACCACCAGTGGTCGATTGGTTAGGCTGTGCGGGAACATCGGCACTAAGATGAGCGCATCCATACTCGGGTGCACTAAGGGGCCGCCGGCACTGAGGGCATAGGCCGTAGAACCGGTTGGCGTCGAGACAATCAGGCCGTCGGAACGTTGACTGTAAACGAACTGGTTGTCGATATGCAGATCGAATTCGATCATCCGAATCGATTGGCCCGGGTGTAGGACGACATCGTTAAAGGCACAGTCTTCGGCCACCACCTCACCATCGCGGCGAATCTGAGCCTGTAACAGGAAACGCTCTTCCAGCTGAAACTCACCGGCTAAGACCGCAGTCACCTTCTGTTCCATCTCGTCCGGCATGATATCGGTTAAAAAGCCCAGACGGCCGCGGTTGATGCCGAGCATCGGTACTTCAAACTGAGCCACATCTCGGGCCGCGCCTAAGAAAGTGCCATCCCCGCCGATCACGATGATCAGGTCAGCCCAGGCACCCAGGTTGGGCCGGGACATCGACTGGCAATCCAAGACAGGCATTGCGTCGGCCAGCGACTGTTCGATACAGTAGTGCTTGCCCAATTGATTGAGCAAGAGCAGCAGTCGATGCACCGATTGCTCAACACTGCGGCTGTCTAAACGACCCACCACACCAATTCGGTTGAAGTTTGCCGCGAGATTCTTCGTTGCCATGCCATCGCCTGGTAGTAAATTTCGGAACACAGCATAGCAGAGGAAGTGGCATGAACGAACACCCGCTTGAACGGGCGATCCGCGCCGATCTCGACTGGGTCCTGACGGCGCCATCCCTACTGGCACCGCATCCCACACTTTGGTCCGGTGATGCGCTGCAGAACGAGCCACGGCGGCCCTTTAGCGCCGAACAACTGGCCTCGCTGAGTCGCGCCCGCAGGGGCAAGTTGGGGCGCTATTTTGAAGCCCTGGTCGCCTATCTGTTCCTCGCCAGTACCGGCTTTCGCGTTCTGGCGCAGAACCGCAGCATCGTCGCCGACAAAAGAACCCTGGGTGAATTGGATTTATTGGTTCAGGACCTGGCAACCGGACAGATTATTCATTTGGAATTGGCCCTGAAATTTTATCTCTGGGTGCCCGGTCAACGCCAAGCCGTTTGGATTGGTTCGGGCTTGCATGACTTTATGGCCGATAAGGTCCAGCGTCTGCATCAGCATCAATTACGCCTACCCGAGCTGGCGCGTGCACGCCAATGCTGGCCGAGTGACTTGCCCTATCCAACCGAGCACCGGCTGTGGATGCCCGGTCGACTCTATGTCCCGGAATCCTCTCAGGCCTTGGGCGTGCCCTATACGCACTTTATGGACACGCCCTTTCAGCTCAACAACCAGGCGTTGTTGTCGAGTTGGTCCGAGCTTGGATCGACCGCGCACTGCCCTACCCGCTCAATCTGCAAAGCCGATTGGCTCATGGGCGAGCCGCCGGTGTCGTTGTTAGCGCCGGAACCGACTCACCAGTTGCCGGCTCAATTTATTCGGCCCGAGAGCACTGTGCCTGTTTATGTTTTACCCCCAAACTGGCAAAATGACGCCACCTCAGCGATACAACAGCATAAGAACCTTCATGACTGAACACTTCCTGTCTGCCCGCATTAGCCTAAGCTCTATTAATCAATTACCCGTGTTACGCATCAATAACGATCGGGCCTCGGCCACCATCAGCGTGCAAGGTGCTCAGGTGCTGGAATTCACCCCGGCCGGGGGTGATAATCTGCTCTTTGTCGCCCAGGGTGAATCCTTCAACCAGGGTGAGGCCATTCGCGGTGGCATTCCCATCTGCTGGCCCTGGTTTGGCGCCCATCCTGAGTTGGCCGATGCCCCAACACACGGTCTGGCGCGCGAGGTAGATTGGCAATATAAGGTAGTGGCCGACAGCGATAACCGCACCGACCTGCTCTTTTGGCTCGACCTTGACGGCCGGCATCCGGCCTTTCCGTACCCTGCCCGGGCAGAGTTACTGGTCAGCATCGGCAGCAGTTTGGTGGTGTCCCTTACCACCCTCAACCTGGGTCCCCAGCCATTTCAATTGAGTCAAGCCTTGCACACCTATTTTGCCTGTCAAGACCAGGAGCGGGTGCGGATTCAGGGACTGGCCGATCGTCGCTACCTGGATAAACTGACCGGCAAGAACGATTCCGTTCCGCGCGCGTTCAGCTTTGATCGAGAAATCGATTGGGTGGTCGGAGATGTCGGCCAAGCGCTGCTGTTCAGTGGGCTGGGCCAGAAGGCGATTCACATGACTCGCCTGGGCAGCCGGTCGGTGGTGCTTTGGAACCCCGGTCGAGAAAAATCAAAGACATTGAGTCATTTCTTGCCCGATGAGTATCGGGGCATGTTTTGTGTGGAAGCGAGTAATGCTCTAGAAGATTGCCGATTAATTAAAGCCAACAGCAATCATGTCTTAGTCATGGAACTGACGGCGGTCGATCTCGATGCACCCAAGCCAGCCTAACGCCCCCTTACTGGCCGCGCTCGACACCCTGCTCGACGAGCACCCAGCCGGGCTGGCCGAATACGACCTGATGATCTTACTCGATCAGCGTTATGGCCCGCTCTACCCCAAACCCAACTTGGCCGACCCGATCGTGCTGTTTCAGCACCACTTCTATCTGCGCCACTCGCTTTACCTTTTGCAAAGTCATTATCAACAGACTGGTACGGCAACACTCTTGATCACTGCCCTGACGATCCGCAAACAGCTGGCAGTGGCCAATCAACAGACGACTCTGCCCGAACGGTTAGAACCGCTCAAAGACTATTATCTCGATTTGGCGAATTTAAATAGGGAGAGTGCCGACAGTGTGCAGCAATTGTTGGATGATTTCTGGCGCGCGCTTAGGCTTCATCAGCCGCAGCCCGAGGCCTTAGCCACCCTAGGTCTGACCGGCCGGGAGAGCCACGCTGAGCAAAAGCAGCAATACCGCCTCTTAGTGCAGCAACACCACCCCGATAAGGGCGGCGATGCCGAGCAGTTTCGCTTAATTCAGGCAGCTTGGGAACAGCTTAGGTCCTAAGCTGTTAAGGTACTAAGCCCTTAAGGTACTGGCTCCTGAGCCGCTTCTGGCGAATGCCTTAGGCGCCTATTGGAAATAGGCGTTTTCGGTCACGGTATGGTCGGTCACATCACGCACACCGGTCAATTGGGGCAAACGCTCGAGTAAGGTTTTCTCGACACCGTCTTTGAGGGTAATAGACACCGCCGAACAGCCTTGGCAACCGCCGCCGAACTTCAACACCGCAACATTGTCTTCGGTTAACTCAGCCAGTGAGACATCACCGCCATGAGAGGCCAAACCCGGGTTAATTTCAGTCAACAGTAGGTAGCTTACCTGTTCGCTGAGCGAGCTGTCCTTGTTGACCTTAGGCATCTTGGCATTGGGTGCCTTAATCGTCAGCTGACCGCCCATCCGATCTTGGGCGTAGTCGACCTCGGCTTCATCGAGGTACGGCAGGCTGCTCTTTTCCAACAAGACCTTTATATGGGTCAGTTCGATGCGTTCGTCGTTGTCTTTTTCTTCCCCTGGCCGGCAGTAAGCTAGGCAGGTTTCGGCATATTTGGTGCCCGGTTGGGTCACAAACATCCGCACCGACATACCCTCGGTGGTTTGCTTTGCCAACAAACCTGCCAAGTATTTCTGGGCAGATTCGGTAATATTGATTTGTATATCCATCCGAGGCTCCGGAATTTAGTGAGTGTGAACGATGCGGCAATTCTACCGCATTTAATCGGCAGTTTGAATACCCGACTAAATTAGTCAAGTTTGTGAGGTCATTCGCTGGTTTTTTCAAGTCGCAACTTTACTCGGCTTCTTAATCGGTTAACCTATGCCGGCCAAAACAGGGGACGCAGGGCTGCCCTCTGGCCCAGATCTATATCAAAATATATTGATATAGCTTGAAATTAGGCCATTTTTAGGCTTTCATTGCCCACTAAATGCTTACTTGTTACCAAAAGAGACCTCCATGACTACTCGCGAACACCGAATTGGGCAGCTGCACAGTGCACTAAAACACCGAATCCTAATATTGGACGGTGCCATGGGCTCCCTAATCCAAAGTTATCAGCTTGAAGAAGTCGATTACCGGGGTGAACGTTTCAGCGAATGGCCCTCCGATATCAAGGGTAACAACGATCTTTTGTCTATTACCCGACCCGACATCATCAGCGCTATTTATCAGGCCTACCTCACCGCCGGGGCGGATATCATTGAGACCAACACCTTTAATAGTACGGCCATATCGCAGGCCGACTACGGCATGCAGGATTATGCCTACGAGCTGAACCAAAGCGGTGCCGCGCTAGCGCGCGCCCTGTGCGACCAGCAAAGCCTGCTGACACCGGACAAGCCACGTTGGGTCGCTGGCGTGCTCGGGCCGACCAGTAAAACTTTGTCGCTGTCGCCCGATGTCAATAACCCCGGCTATCGCGCCACCAGCTTCGATGCGTTAGTGGCCGACTATCAGAATGCCACGCGTGGCCTGATCGATGGCGGGGCCGACATCATCCTGATCGAAACCATCTTCGATACGCTCAACGCCAAGGCGGCGATCTTTGCCATTCATAGCGTGTTCGACGAACTGGGCTTCGAACTGCCCATTATGATTTCTGGCACCATCACCGACGCCTCCGGTCGCACCCTATCGGGCCAGACCACTGAAGCCTTTTACTATTCGGTGCGCCATGCCAAGCCCCTGTCGATCGGCCTAAACTGTGCCCTGGGTGCCGATGAATTACGCCCCTATGTCGAAACGCTGTCGAAAATTGCCGACTGCTATGTCTCGGCTCATCCCAACGCCGGCCTGCCCAATGAGTTTGGTGAGTATGATGAAACGCCGGAGGAGATGACCAAGGTAGTGGATGAGTTTGCCGCCTCCGGTTTCGTCAATATTATCGGTGGTTGTTGTGGCACCACACCACAACATATCGCTCTGATAACCGAAGCGATGGCACTGCATGCACCGCGCACCCCGCCGGTCATCGAGCCATTGATGCGCCTGTCCGGCCTGGAACCCTTCGTGGTCACCGATGCGCTGAACTTTATCAATATCGGTGAACGTACCAATGTCACCGGGTCGGCCCGTTTTCGCCGCCTGATCACTGACGAGCTGTATGAGGAGGCCTTGGCGGTCGCGCTCGATCAGGTTGAGAACGGCGCGCAGATTATCGACATCAATATGGATGAGGGCATGCTCGATTCTCAGGCGGCCATGGCCATCTTTGTTAATCTGATTGCCTCCGAACCCGATATTTCCAAGGTACCTTTGATGATCGACTCTTCGAAATGGGATGTCATCGAAGCGGGCCTAAAATGTGCGCAGGGCAAGTGCATTGTTAATTCCATCTCACTCAAAGAGGGTGAGGAAATTTTCCTCCAACAAGCCAAGCTGTGCCAACGTTATGGTGCGGCCGTGGTGGTCATGGCCTTCGATGAAGACGGCCAAGCCGATACCCGAGCGCGCAAGGAACAAATCTGTAAGCGCAGTTACGATGTCTTGGTCGCCTTCGGCTTTCCGCCCGAGGATATTATTTTCGACCCGAATATTTTTGCCGTGGCCACCGGCATCGAGGAACACAACCCCTACGCGGTCGACTTTATTGAAGCAACGACCTTTATCCGCGAGCAGCTGCCCTACGCCAATGTTAGTGGCGGCGTCTCCAATGTGTCCTTCTCGTTCCGCGGCAACGATGCGCTACGCGAAGCCATCCATTCGGTGTTCCTCTATCACGCCTGCAAGGCCGGGATGAATATGGGCATCGTCAATGCCGGTCAGTTGGTGATCTATGATGATATCCCCTCTGAACTGCGTGAACGGGTTGAGGATGTCATCCTCAATCGACGCGACGATGCCACCGATCGACTGCTCGAAATCGCCGATAAGTTCCGTGGCGATGGCACCGTCGCCGCCAAGGAAGACCTGGAATGGCGCAGCCTGCCGGTGATCAAGCGGATCGAATATGCGCTAGTGAAAGGCATTAACGCCCATATTGTGGATGACACCGAGCTGGCCCGCCAAGAGGCCAATGAGCCAATCGATGTTATCGAAGGGCCGCTGATGGACGGTATGAACGTAGTCGGCGATCTGTTTTCCGCCGGGAAGATGTTCCTGCCTCAGGTGGTGAAGTCGGCACGCGTGATGAAACAGGCCGTGGCCCATCTCATTCCCTTTATCGAGGCCGGCAAAGAGTCCGGCTCCTTGGCCAAGGGCAAAGTCTTGATGGCGACCGTTAAGGGCGATGTGCACGATATTGGCAAAAATATTGTCGGTGTGGTCTTGGCTTGTAATAACTATGAGGTGATCGATCTCGGCGTCATGGTCCCGGCAGAGAAAATTCTTAAAACCGCCCGCGAGTTGGGCGTCGATGTCATTGGCCTGTCCGGTCTGATCACTCCGAGCCTCGATGAGATGGTGCATCTGGCGCGAGAGATGCAGCGTCAGGATTTTCATCTACCTCTAATGATCGGTGGTGCGACCACCTCGAAAGCCCATACGGCGGTGAAGATCGAGCCGCAATACACCAATGATGCCACCATCTATGTGACCGATGCCTCGCGCGCCGTGTCAGTGGTGCAGTCCTTGTTGAATCCGAATCAAAAGGCGGCTTTTGTGCAAGAAAAACAGGACGAATACGTCATCGTGCGCGAGCGCAATAAGAACCGCAAGTCGAAAGCTCTGAACCCCTATATCAAGGCGGTCGAGAATGCAGCCACCTTCGATTGGAGCGATTATCGACCGCCAGTGCCGACCTTTACCGGCCTGCGCACCTTCGCCGATTATTCGGTCGCTGAGTTGGTGCCCTATATCGATTGGACACCCTTCTTCAGCACCTGGGATCTGCACGGCAAGTACCCGAAAATTCTCGGCGATGCCAAGGTCGGTGAGGTGGCCCAACAGCTCTTTGATGATGCCCAAGCGATGCTTGAGCAGATCATTCAAGAACGCTGGCTGACCCCCAAGGCCGTCATCGGATTCTGGCCGGCCCAGCGCACTGGCCCAGACACCATTAGTGTCCATCAGGAAAAGGGTGAGACAGTGGCACTGGAACACCTGCGTCAGCAAACCATCAAACCCGGCATGCAACCGAACCAGTCATTGGCCGACTTTATCGCGCCTGAAGGCCAGGCGATTGATTACCTAGGGGGTTTCGTGGTCACCACCGGCCATGGCGTTGAGGAGCGGGCTAAGGTCTATGAGGAGCAGGGTGATGATTACAACTCGATCCTGTTGAAGGCATTGGCCGATCGGCTTGCCGAGGCATTTGCCGAGCGGATGCATGAACGGGTAAGGCAGGAATTTTGGGCTTACACCGCCGATGAGTCGTTAACCAATGACGATCTGATCAAAGAGCGTTATCGGGGTATTCGCCCGGCACCGGGCTATCCGGCTTGCCCAGATCACACCGAGAAGGCCAAGTTGTTCGCCCTGCTCGATGCCGAGCAGCAAACCGACGTCGCCTTGACCGATTCCTATGCCATGACCCCTGCGGCCAGTGTCTCGGGTTGGTATTTTAGTCATCCGGAGGCGAAGTATTTCGGCGTGGGTAAGATTACCAAGGACCAGGTTATCGATTACGCCGCTCGCACCCAATTAGAATTGGCGGTTGCCGAGCGTTGGTTGGGTTCTATCTTGGCCTATGAACCCTAGTCTTAAGTAGCCAGGGATCGTCGACGCCTAGGCGGCGTCGGCGGGACCAAGATAGCGAAAACGGGGCAACCGCTCGCCGTTGTATTCGACTGTCTCATTGAACTGCTGAAGCGGTCGAAGCCAAGTTTTACTCAGATCATAGAGCGCTAAATAGACCACCAATTGCTCGCCGCTTTCACTGTGTTCGGCAACCGCTAACACCTGATATTGACCACCCTTAAAGTGCTGATACAAACCTGTTGCAATAGTCATCTGAACTCCTAAGTCTGATCTCTCAGTCTGTATTGGCATGCTTGCCGATGCGGTATTCACGTAATTTATTGGCGATGGCGGTATGGGAGACGCCCAACTTGCGACCCAATTGGCGACTGCTTGGATAAGCCGGATAGAGGCGCTTAAGCAGATCGGCCTCGAAGCGTTTCATGGCCTCGTCTAGGGTGCCATCAAAATCTTCATCGCTGTGGCCCCAGCCACTGGTTAAATTCGGCAACTGCAGATGCTCCGGTTCCAACACGTCACCCTCAACCAAGGACACAGCCCTTAATAGGGTGTTTTCAATCTGACGCACATTACCGGGCCAGGCATACTGTTGTAAGGCGCTCTGGCAGGTTGTCGATATCTTAATGCGCTGACGCTGGGGCTCGGCGAAGCGGGCAATAAAACGTTCAGCCATCGGCAGGACATCGGACTTGCGCTCGCGCAGCGGCGGAATATGAAGGGTTAAGACATTGAGCCGGTAATAAAGATCATCGCGAAATTCGCCTTGCTGGCACATATCCACGAGGTTTTTTTGTGTCGAGCAGATGATGCGTACATTGGACATAAACTCTCGTTCATCGCCCACTCGGCGATAAGAGCCATCCTGCAAAAGACGTAAAAATTTATTCTGCAACAGCGGCGACATATCACCGATTTCATCGAGAAATACGGTGCCACCCTCGGCCAGCTCAACCAGGCCTTTTTTGTCGGACTGGGCGCCGACAAAGGCACCCTGGGCATAGCCAAACAGTTCACTCTCGGCGGCATCGTCCGGCAAGGCGGCACAGCTGAGCACCAAGAATGGCTTATCTTTACGCAAGCTGTGTTGGTGGCAGGCCTTGGCGAGCAATTCCTTGCCGACCCCGGTTTCGCCGGTGATCAACAGGGGGGCATCCAAACTGGACATGCGCTTGGCCTGACGAATCACGCTTTTCATGCCCTGGCTTTCCGCGATAATCATTTCAAACTGACCGGTCTGTTTCTGGTAGGCGGTCATCTGCCGACCCAGTCTCTCGGGCGATTTAAAGGCGATGACCGCACCGGTGAACAAACTGTTATCGTCATCTTTAAGGATATGCACGGGATAGATATCGGCGAGAAAGGTTCGGCCTTTCAATTGCAGATGCACCGATTCTGAACTCGGTGCTGCGCTGTTAAGCCACTTGGTGAAGTTGAAACCCTTGACCCAGTTACGCAACATTTTGCGCCGCACGTCCTGTTCCGGCAATTGCAGTATATCTAGGGCCGCTTCATTGGCGATTACCACCTGACCGCGGGTGTCGATGGAGATAACCGGCTCCGGCAGGGTCCGCAACAGGGTGCGCATCTCCTGCTGCTCGCGCTCCAAAGGCATATAGGGCACAAGGGAGACATCAAACACGCCGCGGATAAGCCGAATCTCGGGCATAAGATGTTGGAATTCGGCAAACTCGACGGTTGGAAAATTCAAAAAGATGCCACCGGGCGTCTCGATCTCTATGCCACGCAAATCAATCGAATGCTTAACCAGTATATCGAGTATCTCAGCACAGATACCAAGCCGCTCTTCACAGCCGATGAATAATCTCAAACCCGTTTCTCCGACAGCTCGCACGAGTCGATTAGAATATCGCCCCTGCTTTGTATTTATTTGTTTGCAGCCGGCAAAATTGCCCGAAACGGACGATTATGTCAATCAATCTTTACAGCCTGGCTCTCGGCAACTGTCCAATGCAGTTGCGCCAATGCCGAGGTCGAAAGGGACTCAGCGAACCGGCCGCTCTCAGCCGCAAAGCCAAAGACAGACCTCAGACCAAAGCACGGCCAGACTTAAATAGGCTGGCGCCTTGGTTCCATACCTCATCCAAGCCTAGGGTAGAGCAATAAGAGTCGGGTCCAATTCACGGTTCGCGCCCTTTGGCCTTTAAAAAGTAGGACGTCATAGCGAATTAATGTTAGATTCATCTAATATACTAGTATCGTACCCCTTTCTCGCAGGTTAGAAGTGTACATAGCGCTTGTTGGCCTGAGACGAAAAAGTTGCCCAGGCCATTTCAATAGATGAATTAACGACTAAAAGCGGAGCGATCCTATGCAAATAAAAACAGTTAACGCCCTTTTGAGCCTTTCGGAACAAATTCTTGTCAGTGACGTCGCGCTTCTTGCCGAGCAGGGGATTAAGACCATTATCGTCAACCGCCCCGATGGTGAAGGTGCCGATCAGGTCAATGTCGAAGAAATAATGCACGCGGCAAAGTCCGTTGATATCGCTGTTAAGTACGTGCCCGTCACGTCCGGGATGGTAAGCGACGAACAGGCCATAGCCTTTGGCGCGTTCCTCGGCGAAGCAGAGGGCAAGGTGCACGCCTATTGCCGCACCGGTATGCGCAGTGCAACCCTATGGGCGATTCATCGCGCCCAAGCCGGCGACGACTTTGCCTCGATTGCCGCGATCCTCAGCGCAGCCGGTTATGACGTCAGCGGCTTGGCCGGCCGATTGACCGATTTCAAAGCCACCGAAACGCAGATTCCAGCCTATGACGTGGTCATTGTCGGCGCCGGGGCCGGCGGTTTGGCCGCAGCGGCGAGCATTCGCAAGCGCGACCCCCGCTTGACCGTCGCGGTGATTGACCCGGCCGAAAACCACTACTATCAGCCGGGCTGGACCCTGGTCGGCGCAGGCATCTTTAAACCGGAAAAAACCAAGCGCGACATGGCCAAGCTTATCCCCTTCGGTGTTTCGTGGATTAAGACCGCCGTGGCCCTGTTCGAACCGGAAAAAAACCAACTCCTGTTAGAGGGTTGCCGGCCGGTCAAATATAAACAGCTGGTGGTTGCGCCGGGCTTAAAGCTCGATTGGAGCGCAATAGAGGGCCTTGGTGAAACGCTCGGCAAGAACGGCGTGACCTCAAACTACCGTTACGACCTGGCACCCTATACCTGGGAACTGGTGCAAGGCTTAAAAGCCGGTAAAGCAATCTTCACCCAACCACCCATGCCCATTAAGTGTGCCGGCGCGCCGCAAAAAGTAATGTACCTGTCGTCTGACCATTGGCTTAGCGCAGGAGTTCTGAACAAGATCGACGTTGAATTTTGCAATACCGGCCCGGTCTTATTTGGCGTAAAAGACTACGTCCCCGCCTTGATGGAATACATCAACAAGTACGGCATCACCCTATCGTTTCAGCAGCAACTGGTGAAGGTCGATGGGCCGAACAAAAAGGCCTGGTTCAAACAGGTCGGCGAAGGTGCCCCGAGCGAGCTAATCGAAAAATCCTTTGATCTGTTGCATGTCACACCGCCACAGGTCGCGCCCGACTTTATTCGCGTCAGCCCCCTGGCCGGTGCCGGTGGATGGGTGGATGTGGACCAAGTGACCTTGCAGCATAAACGCTTTGACAATATCTGGTCATTGGGCGACGTGATGAATGCACCGAATGCGAAAACCGCAGCGGCGGCGCGCATGCAAGCACCGGTGGTGGCCCACAACCTGATCAATGCGCTCAACAAGGGCCAAAGCCAATCGCACTACAACGGCTATGGCAGCTGTCCGCTGACGGTCGAACGGGGAAAAATTATTTTGGCGGAATTCGGCTATGGCGGCAAACTGCTGCCAAGCTTTCCACGATGGCTTAATGATGGCACCAAGCCAACGCGCGCGGCCTGGTTTATGAAAGAACGGCTCCTGCCGGATATCTACTGGTCTCTGATGCTCAAGGGCCACGAGTGGATGATTAAACCCAGCATCAAGGACACCCACTCCTAATCCCTGACCCGGCAGACTTGAGCCATCAGGCGATCCGCCGCGGTGCCAATGCCGCGGTGGCTGAGCTGGACGGTAAGGTTACGCCAGCCCCAGCATCAAGGTCACCCACTCCTAATCCCTGACCCGGCAGACCTGAGCCATCAGGCGATCCGCCGCGGTGCCAATGCCGCGGTGGCTGAGCTTGGCGGTAAGGTTACGCCAGCCCAACACTGGTCCACCAATGACGCCAGGCTGTCATGGGGGTACTGGCTCAGCCAGTCTGCCAGCAGCCCGGCTACATTGGGGTAGTTAACCTGACGCCTTTGGCCCTCATCGATAAAACGACTGATCGCTGCCGAGTCAATCCGGTCAGTCGATATACCCAAATTCAGGCCGGTCAAGGCCAGCGCATTGGAGGCCTGTTCCATCTGCCCGTGCAGCGGTTTAACCATGATTTTGCGGCCCAAGGTCAGAGCTTCGGAGGCCAACTCAAAGCCGGCGTTACAGATTACCCCATCGCTCTGGTACAGGCTGTCACGGAATCCCTCGCGACTGAAACCACGTACCCGCACATTGGCGTATTGACCTGGCGCTATATCGCCACAGTGGAAAATAAATTCATGCGCTGCCGCCTGTAACACCGCCAAGACATGGTCACTTTTCTCGAACGGCAGATATACTAAGCTCTGCAATGAAGGGCTTGCGCTGGGTCGGTCGACCTCGATAATGGGCGGTAGGATAGCCTGGCCGAAGTGATGCCAGTGTACGCCGATGCCCAAGGTCACGGGCGCGAACCATTTCATCAGCGCATTGGAGGCAAACGAGTTAGCGGCCTTAGGGATCGGATGATCAAAGGCATATTGATGGCCGATGCCCAGGCAAGCAATACCCATTTTGCGCGCCGCCCAAGCGACCACCGGCTCAAAATCGGTAATTACCAGCTGATATTGGCTTAGATCGAGGGTGCGGATATCCTGGTACATCTGGTGCAGTGAGGCTTCGGCAAAGGTTTTAATCATATCGACCTTGCCGGCCTTGGTTGCAAAACTCAAACCTTTGAATACCTTGAAGTCACCAAAGGCCTGCATATCGAAAAAGCGTGACCGCTCACGCCCGGAAAAGACCCAATCGACCTCAATTCCCGCCGCCGCCAAGGCCACCTGCATAGCACGGGCCCGAGTAATATGACCGTTGCCAGTGCCCTGTACCCCATAGAGTATCTTCATAGCGGCATCATCCTAGACAGCGCGATAAACCCTACTGAACACCCAAGCAGCGCGCCAATTAGGGTATCGGTCGGGAAATGCACGCCAAGAAACACGCGCGACAGTCCAACCAGCACCGCCCAACCCAATAAGAACGGCAACAAGACTGGCAGCTGGCTACCGGCCAGTACGGCAAACAAAAAGGCCCCCGAGGTGTGGCCGGACGGAAAGCTGAATTGGTCTGATGGGATGATAAAACTGCTAAAATCGTCGATCGCATTGGCGGGACGATTTCGACGGCAGCTGTTTTTTAACACTAAGTAGACCAGTCGTTCACTGACAAAGGCCAGACAAAAGGCCCGAATATAGGCGCCGCTGTGCGGCCAGTCGAGAGGGCCATAGACCATGCCAAACAACAGATACATCCAGCCATCGGCGGTTTTCGACACGGCGCGACTCAGAGCGGTCAGCATCTCCCGCTGGCGCAGCGACATACACCATTGAAATAACACAAGGTCAAATTGCTGTATCGGTTGCAACCATTTCATAGAAGGTCCTCTGCGGATAACAGGACCTATTATTCAGATTCGCATGTCAGTTTGTAGACAAGGAGATTAAAGTTTGATGACAGGAAACTCAGGCGTGCTTAAAGGTTGAGGTTTCAAACACCGCCGCCAACTGCGCGACCCGCTGCTCCAAAGCCCCCGCAGCATAGGCACGAGCCGGCACCGCACCCCAGACGGGCTTGGGCCAAGCGGGATCGGTTCGAGTACGCACCACATGGTGAATATGCAGTTGCGGCACCACATTGCCGAGTGCGCCGATGTTCATCTTATCGCCATCAAACTCGGCCATCAGTCGATCGGCGACGAAGGAGCTTTCCCAGATCAACTGCTCTTGATCGTCCGCATCCAGTTGATAGATTTCACTGACATCTGCCCGCTGTGGCACCAAGATCAACCATGGATAGTTGGCATCTTTCATCAGCAGTATGGTGCATAGAGGCAGCGAGCCGATGCGAACACAGTCATTTTTCAGGCGATAATCCAATTCAAACATCAGTGGTCTCTTCGATTCGGTAAGGAAGTGGGCGATACTGTACCCTGTATCCCATGGCCATCAAACTCCCGTGCGACATCAAGGGCCAAAAGCCCGCCGTGCTTTTCCGCCCCGGCGAGATTAAA
>Ga0307997_10000634_pt1 | contig 16055 bp, 9 predicted proteins | sample Davwhametageno36_FD_203165 | JGI IMG/M metagenome (GOLD analysis project Ga0307997, IMG submission 203165) | Marine microbial communities from Davis Island wharf, Antarctic Ocean - #36 | ecosystem: Environmental > Aquatic > Marine > Unclassified | place: Antarctic Ocean: Davis Island wharf... | reverse complement strand
AGCCACAGTCAATGTGGATTCCAATGATGAATCCAGCATATTTAACAGAAAACAACTTATGGGATGACAGAGCAACAGATACAAAACAAAAGGATTAAAGAGTTAGAGTCTGAAGGATACTATGTGATAAAATTAATTAAAACAAACAAAAATGGTATTCCAGATTTAATTGCGCTACCAAAAGGTTGTGATGTTTTATTTTCAGAAGTTAAAACACCAAAGGGGGTAGTTTCAGAACTACAAAAATATAGACTAAAAGAATTAGAAAATCATGGCTTTAAAACCGAAGTGTATAAAGGATAAAAAAATGGGTATATCACCAAGACAAAAAACGATTAAAACAATTATATTAAATGTAAATGAGGAATTAAATATTGATTTAATGGCTAATAATACATCACGAGTACAAGTGTATGTTTTTGCAAGATCTATTGTATACGAATTATTACGGAAACATTTACGAATGACTCTTATTGATATTTCAAAAGTTTTTAACAACAATCATGCTACTGTAATACATGGCCTAAAGCAGCTTCCATATACTATAAAATATGATTCTGAGGCAAAACATTCATACAATAATATTGTTTTTAAGTGGCTTGGAAATGTTGAAAACTTTGTGCCAGTAAATGATTCAGAGGTAAAAAAAAGAATTACGCAATTAATAAATGAAAATAAAAACTTAACTTTGGAAGTAGAGGCTTTAAATAAGAGTTTAAAACACTACACTGGTAAGTACGAAAAATTTTATAAATTAGTCGCAGATGCTGATCATAGATTAGGTGATAAGTTTTCAGTTTTTGAACGAAAAGTAAATACATTTCTTAATGGATTATAATATAAAAAAACAATGACAAAACCTGTTTCTGCTGATGATGTTCAAGCTATTAATCATATAAATTATGTAACTAATAATTTACATTCATTGACAGATAATCTTTATGAAGATTTAATGGATAGAGATCATGAGTCTGTTAAGAAAAAAGCTAAAAATATTGTAAATACCATGAATGAATTAATTAAATCTTTATCTGATGAAATCTAACGACTCTCAAAAAGAAATAATAAAAGAAATACTAAGACTTAAAAAATTACTTCAATCAGCTAAAGTACTATTAAGAATACAAAAACTTCAACAACTACTATGAATAAAGGAATCGCTACAGAACTACAAGCTTTTTGCAATACAATTGCTGAAAGATACTCTAATATAGCAAGAGTTGGAAACGTAAACAACGAAACATTTACAGTTGAAGAAATTATACCAACTTCAGACCATACAGCTTGCGTAAACTTCGTAAAAACTGGCGGCAAAGTTGCTGTTGCTTTTTTCTATTACATTAATAAAGGAAGGTCAAAAGGTTGGAAATACTTTTTCCCAACCGACTCTCATGTTAATGGATTTCAAGCTTTCTTGTATTATAAATTAGAAGCAGAACGTAAAAACTACTCTAAAAACTTTTAGTTTTAATCATATATTTCATCAAGTAATTTTTTCCTAATTTCTGCTTTTATTTCTTTTTGAATATCTCTTGGTTTAGGCATTCTTTCTTTAAGCTCTTGTTGTCTCTTATACATCTCTGGATTATATTTTTTCATTTCGGCTTGTGTCAAATCAAACAATCCTCTTTCTGTTTTTCCACCCTTGTCTCCTTGAGCATATTTAGAAAAATTAAATAACTTTAATATAAACGATCCCAAATCTTTTGATTCACCAATTGTGCTAAAATTACTCATCATTTTACGAAGCTGTCCTGCTGGTATACCTGTTAAAGCAATTGCCTCAGACATAAACTTATTCACCTTTTCTTGTCTTTTAACAGGATCTTTAATCTTACCGATATCAGTATATAATTTAGCTAATAAAGCTGTTTGCCCTAAGACTGGTATTGTAGATGGAGTTCCTACCCATGGTTTTCCAGCTGATGCTTCAATTATTGACTCTGCAACTTTACCAAGAATAAATAAAGCATTTAAGTTACCTAAAATACCTGCTCTTACCAGGTCTGCTTTGTCCTCATCATCAGCCCCTCTTAAAAGACCAGGGAGACCTTGAGACACCCACTGAAATAAAACTGGCATAACCACATGGTACACTGCTAAACTTCTTCCAGCCTTTGTTAAACTTCTTACGTAATCTAATTCTCCATTATCTTTTAAAACTCCCTTACCTTCTTTACCACGACTCTTAATAATTCTATACATGTTTCTAAATGCAATAATTTCTCTACGGAAATATTGTTTTGGAGTAGTTAAGAACATATTAAAGGCTCTTACAATTGCTCCTTTAGTTTGAAAATAATCTTTGTCTTGCAAATCATATGATTGCTGAGTTCTTAAAGTGTCAGCTTCAAATTTTATAATTGCATGATCAATTGCTTCTTGTTCTGTAGCGTTAGGATTTGCTTTTTTAAATTTATTTTTATAATATAAATAATTAGGCACACCACCAACTAAAATAGCTCCCTTATCACCAGCCATTGTAGTCCACATTAGTATTTTACTAATTTGATCTTGCTTTTCGTTGGTTAAACCAAATCGTTGAAGTAAGCCACCATTCATTCTTTCAAACTTATCGTCACTATAGTTTTCTACAGTTCTGGTAATACTTTGACCGTACCTATCTTGAAGAACCACAGAGTTATCTAAAACTTCTTTTACTAATGTACGTGCTTTAACCGTACTCATAGCAGCATTTTTTACCCAATTAATATACCCTATATCATTACCATATGTAACAAATGAAGTCATCTGCTTTAAAATAAGTGTTGGATTTAAACCTAAACGAGATAATAAAAATGTATTATTAAATGCATTTATTATTGCTGTTTCGTTTTGATTTTGTATTCCTTTATTAGCAATTTTTGTAATAGAATCATTAATATACTTCCATATTTCTGGACCAAACTTATCCTTAATCGTTTCTTTAATTAATGGAGATTGAAATATTTTATTAATATTTCTAATTGGAACTGCATATGCAGCAAAATACTCCATGTCTTTAGTGTAGTTTAACAATGCATCTACACCATCTGTTTTATTTATTGGATTGGTGTTTGCCTGTCTTGCCTTAGAACTCGCAGAACCTACATTTGTTATCCATGACTGACTATCTGCTAATAAATCTAATCCTTCAGCATCATTTTCGTTTTGTCTATAAACCCTACCAGCATAAAATTGATTCCATGGCATATCAGTTCTGTAAATCTCTTTATAAGTATTATTATAATGCTCATATGCTTCTGGATAATATTCTCCTACCATCCATTCGGACAATTGAATTAATTTATTATCTAATTTATCAGCAATTTCTTGCCTTATACGACTTTCAAATTCATTCTTAAAAGTCTCATTTCCTAATCGTGTAGCATCAAAAGTATTTATCATACTTTGCTTTAGCGAAGGATCTTGCATTTGAGAATAATAATACATCAATTGATTCTGACTAATATCGATTGTATTCTCTTGTATTTTCTTTTGTATCTCTTTTACTTTAGCAGCTACTTCTGATTTATTTTTTTTAGTAATAACTTTTTGAACCTCATTTAATTGGTCTCGTAACATTTCATCTTTTACTACACTACGAACAATAGTTTCTGTTGAGGATGAATTTTTTCTATTTACTGCTGTCCATCTTTTACCAAACAACTCAGTCATTTTTTCAGAAAAAATTAATTGCTGGTTAAGCATTCTTCCTTTAAACATCCTGGAAGCTTTACGTATTTCCTTTTGAGTTATGTCTTGAGTAGCTCCTTCAAATATTTCACCTGGCTGTGTTGAAATTCTATCAATTAATCCAGTCATATCTTCTGCTGTACCAAAAACACCTTGTTCAATAGCTGCTGCTAAACTTTTAAGTGAACCTCTAAATCTTGCTATAACATTTTTAGCTTTTAAACCTCCCCTTTCTTTAGCGTCAAGAGAAAGATCTTTTTTTATTGCTTGAAACTCTTTAGTAATCATGTGTTCCGTTATTTCATTTTCAGGAATTCCTTGATCAATAAGAGATTGTTTAGCATCAATATCGATACCTGTCATATCCTTATATACAGCTCTTTCGTTTTCTCTGTATTTAATTGCATCTTGTAATAACTGGTATTCAAGATTTGCTTTACCAGTTGCTTCAATTTGATTAAGACTACTTATCACAGAGCTTAATTGAGTTGTTTTATTAGGATCGTTCATTTCTTGAGTAAATGAAGTATTTATTTGCATAGCTAAAGTAATCTCAGCCATTGCCTCTAAATCATTCTCAGAAAATTCTGTTTTGTTAACTATAATAACATCACCACCCTTTTCACCTTCAACCTCTTCTTTTTTAATTTTGTTGTATTGATCTAATAATGCAACATTTGCTTCTATTATTTGATCACTTGTAGCATCTGGACTAACTATTAATTTATTTATACGGTTTAACTTTTTACGAATTTTATTATCTATTTTAACACCCTTCAATCTTCCGCTTTGAATTACAGTGTATTCTTTATTAAGAATTTTAAACAATGAGGTTTCTAAAGATTCGTTAGTTTTTTTTGTTACTTTTTTAAAAACCTCATCTTTTACTGATTCAAAATTAGTTGCAGTTACTCTATTTACTTCATCAATTAAATCAGTAATTTCTTTTTTACTATACAAGTCTCTTGGTAGAACCATACGAATATAGTTTCGCAATGCTCTTTGAACTCCTTTTAAATTTTTATCATCGAATTTAATATTTTTAATTCTTTTATTTATAGCTGCAATACGCTGTGGATTTGCTTTTAAAGGATCTGGAAGAAGTATTTGTAACATATCACGTTCCATTGCAAGCTGCTGAGATGTTTGTCTTTTACCTTTAACACCTGCACTTTTATAAATAGCTTGATCCATAAAGAAATCTAAAACTTTTAAATTAAGTTGCTCTTCGGATAAAGGAACTTCTTTAGTTTTTATATTTTTCTTTATTCTTTTTTTTATTAAATTGTTTTTTTCAACTAATTTTTTATAGTAGTTGTCAACCTTTTTCATTAATTTAAGACCAGCTAAAAAACCACCTTTTAAATCATTAAAACTTTTAGGGTACTCTCTAAACATGTAAGAATCAAATGCCTCATCTTGTACAACTTTAAATGCGCTACTTATTTCTTTAGCTGTAAAGGCTGGTTTAGTTTTACCATCAACCTTTCTTTTTCTTCGTTTCAAATAATCTAATATTGCAGCATCTGGAAATCCACCTTCTTGTCTACCAGCATAAATGATTCTTAATATATCATCTTCATTATCCATTACTTGCTGACGACCTCTTCGAGTAGGGTTTTTAACTCTTCCTTTAGGGCCATTCACAAAAACACCTCCACCGCCTCCATAAGCGCCTTTTTTAGCTCTTTTAGCTGTGTATCCTGGACCAATTCTATTAAACTGACGTTGTATGTCAGAGACCATAGCTTGAGCGCTGTAATAGCCGCTTGCTGGCATTCCAGTTTGATCTTTTATTTGTTGCTCAGTAGACTGCTCTCTACCCTGTCTTGAGGGTGATTTAAAATCTTTAAAGTCTTTTATGTCTTTATTAGAACCAAGTATATGAATTTGATTGCTTTCAAATACCACATAATCATTACCCACATACTTATCTCTGTCTGTTTTTAACTCTTTAGGGGTTGTGTTAACGTCATAAACATCTTCTAAAATAGCTGAATCGTTATTGTTTTTAACAGCTTCAGATACAGAGTCTACAAAAAATCTACCCCCATATTTGTTATCTCGGATGTTAGCTTTAAATGGATTTTTGATATCCAATAGTACTGTGTATAGTTGCTTGTTTTCAATTTGCCTAACTTTTACAGCGTAGTTTTTAGCTAACTGTTCATCAGAAACCATAGAAATTTCTAAAGAAGGTTTTCTCGCTGTTCTTGAAAAGTTTTCAAACTTTTTAGATGCTTCTTGAGCTTTTTTAAGTTGTTTTTTATATAATTCAGAACTTGTAATAAATTTGTCGTTTAGTAGTTTTTTTATATAATCTAATATTTGAGTTAATAATCTTTTACTTTTTACATACAAATCAGCAGATTCTGAATACTCATTTTTTGTGCTTTCTCTTAATTTCTTGTATGTTTCATTAAACTCATCAACCTTTACTTTTAATTCTCCAATTGCTTCCAAATAATATCTCTCAATATAAGTAAGAGATACGTCTTTATTGTTAGAAAAAAAGAATCCAAGTTTAGCACTATCTGCTTTTGTTGTTTCTCCTAATTTTTCTTTACTAAATTGTTGTATATTTTCGTTACCACCATGATAAACAAAATCTTTTACTTGACTATTAGGGAATATGGTTTTTAAGTATTCATTATATTGTTGTAAAGTACCAATGCTATTTAGTTTAGGATTAGACTTGTATACGTCTTTTACTGCTTGCTGCTCTCTACCTTCTCTTATTTCTGATTTTACAGTAGCTACTTTAGGGCCTGATCCTGCACTACTTGATACGTTTGAACTTTTAAACCTACCTTTTTGAAAATCTTCAAATGTACCAGAGAATGGAGCTTTACCTGATGCTATTACTTTTTTACCTTGTTTGTTTGTTCTATATTTCCTGGTGTCTTTAAGAGCTATTTTATATAACTTTTCTACAGACTTTCCTTTTGAATCTTTAAGATCAGTTTTTGTAGAAACAACTACCTCATCTTTATTAAACTTAGTATAAGAATCCGTAGCTTCAGTACTTTGATAAAAATTAGTAGGTTGAACAATTGCTTTTATTTTTGCTTTTACTGTCCATGCAAAAGAAGGATGATAATCAGCATCTCCCTTTTTTGGTCTTGAGGGTGTTTCAAAAGTAGTATTATCAAACTCTATAACACCAATTAAATCAAAAGGCTTGCTACCTACATTCATAGGATCTTCTAATTTTTCAGCAAATTCAATTTTATTTTTAACACCTAAAGCTTTTTGAACTTTTTTATTGGCAGCTATTTTATCGTTTAATATTTTTCTTAAATCTGGTGAATAATTATTATCAATATCTAAGAGTTCAACTAATTTTTTAGGATTTTCTATAAAATCATTTAAGTTAGTAAGGTTTGTTTTATTTTTTTCATTAAATATCTTTAAAGCTTCTTTACCATCCTTACTGGTTAAGCCACTATTGAAACTTTCAATTAACTCTTCATTCGTTATAACATTATTATCTAATAATTTTTCAGTTAATTGAGCAAAAATGTTTTGTTGAAACTGCCAAGAGCCTTCTTTAGTACCTACGTGTGGAGAAAATAAATTTGCATCACCTTCAATAGCATTTTTAATAAATCCTTCAGCATTTTCTTTACTATTAAAAGCAGCAAGATTAGAAACCTCTCCTATTTTAGATCCAGCTTTTTCCATCATGTCAGCAACATAATTTTTACCTCCATATAAGTCTAATACAATACCAGCCCCAATGTCAGTTGGTCCAGCATTAGTAAAATCATACATGTTAGTCACAAAGTTTTGCCCCTCATAATCTTGTAAATCTTTTTGAATAATGTTTTCCGCATAAGATCTGGTATCTGTATTGATGTCTGGAGCTTTTGATTCTCTACCTTCAAAAGTAAAAGTACCAACTTGCCCAGAATCACCTTGTTCTTGCTCTACATCTAACTCTTTATCTATTTTATTTAAAATATCTACATCACCTTCAGTAATCTCTGTTCCTGTTCTTACTTTTTTAGAAAACGTGTTCATGAAATCAATAACTGACTCGTCTGTTTTACCAAATCCACCAGGAATAGTAACCCCTAACTTAGAAGCCATCGATCTTATAAATTCAATAATTTTGTTTTTTGCTGGCTTCTTTAATGTTTTATATTCATTAGACATTAATGAAAACAATTCAGCTAATTTCTCTTCATTCTTAATATTTTCATCATAATTTTGCGCAAACTTATCTATTCTTTTAGATAACATAGAGTCAGCTGGTAAAGTTTTTCTTACAGCTGTTATTAATTTTTTAGCAGCTAATTGAGCTTGGATATCTCCACCTGATATTTTTTCTAAAAACACAGCATGAAAGACTTCGTGTGCTACCGTATTACCTTTAGCTTTGGTTAAATTAATATGTATAACCTTACTATTTGGATTGTAGTAACCACGACTACCTTTTGTTGCGTATTTTTCATACTCAGCCTGAGTATCATGTAATACCATTTTTACTTCAGGAGCAAGTTTTGCAATTGAACGAGCAGCTTTCTTTGCTTTATTAACTACAGCTGCTGCTAAAGACGTATTTTTTATCTCTGTACCTCCTTCTTTTTGTTTACGGTTTATAGATAAATTATCTGAGGTATTTTCAACGTCATCTAAAACTGTCTCACCAAAAAAGGTATCAATATCATCTTGTTCTTCTTTACTTACTTCCTCTTCGGTCTCCGTTTCATTCTCGTTTTCACTCGTGGTGTCACCCTCGTTGGTAGACTGCTCGTTGGATAAATTTTGTCCCACCGTTTCGCTACCTGTGGAAGATTCTTGCGCATCCAGGCTTGTTGTGCTTTGCTTTTGTAAGGCATCTTGTTCGGTTTTAATTTGTTCAACTGTAGGGTTTTGCACCCCCTTATCTTGTAAAGATTTTGTGGCATCTTCTTCTGTAACTAAAACAGATTCTTGAATTCCTTCAGTCTCATTTTTAAAATTGGTATTAGCTTTGGCTTGATTAGTACCTAACTGTCCAATTGATTCTTTTATTTCTTTTACTCTGGCCTCTTTCTGTTTATAAGACTTTAAATTCTTATTCATTTTTGCCATTTCAGCTTCTAACTTTTGCTGTTCAAAAACTAATATTAATCCTTTCTTTCTTGAATTTGCATCCATGTCAGATGGAAGATCCTTTAACGCACCTGTTAAAGTTTTAAAGTCTAACATTTCTTGATCTACTTCTTTCTGAGTTTTTGTTCCAGACGCTACTTCTAAATCTAATTTAGCTTTATGACTCTCAACCGTAACCTCATCATTTGCAATCTGATCAAAAAGCTCTACCATATCATCAGATATAAGATCTGCGCTACCTCGTTTAGCAGCGTTAATTACAGCTCCAGGAACACCCATAACAAAACCACCAACAGCTTCGGCCGCAGCTGCATGTCCAACAGTTTTAAAAAACTCTGCCGACCACATTTCAGGTTGGTTAAACATGTCTTTATTATTCATGTTATTCCATACATCCTTATAACCCATTTCAAAAGCTTGTTGCATACCACCAGTTTCAGCCTCTGATAATGTCGCACCTGCAACTCTTTTGCTAAATTCCATAGTAGCCTTAACTCCTTTATTAGAAAAAAGACCTTTGGTAATACTGTTTTTTACAACCCTATCCATGGTGTTTTTAAACATAACCGCAGTTGCTCCTTTAGGTAGCATATTAGTTACTTTATTCATTACACCAGCCAATATAGTTTTGTTCGTTACTAAGTGTCTAAAACCTAAACGCTCCAATATTCCTACTGTAATAGCTGTTGGAATAACAATATTTTTTCTTTCAGACTCTGTAACATATTGAAAGTCAGGATCGTTGTTCATTTCTTCATTCATGGCTTCAGCCTGTAATAATGAAAACGAAACAGTTTGAGCTATCCCTCCTTTAGTAGTCAAACCTAAAGCTTTTGCCACTATATTTCTTTTAGCTGCTGCAAATCCTACAGCTGGTTTAATTTTTCCTCTTGATAAGTATGTAACTAATACAGATGGAAGTGATTTAGCAAGACCAGTAAGCCCTTCTGTTACAGGAATTCCTAAGAAATCAGCAACACCATCTCTGTTTTGTTTCATAAATTTTTCGTCTGAAATATCATCTTGAGATAAAATTTCATTTAAGTATTTTTTAACAAAATCTTTTTGTGGATTTTTATTTTCTTTAACCTCTTGATCTAATACTAATCTTTTTAGTCTTTCACCTCTTGTTTTATCATACGCATAATCAGGAAGGTCAATGTATTCACCACTTAAAAATTTATTTAATCCTGATTGATTTTTATTAAAGTATTGTCCGTTTAGTGTTTTACTTAAATCAAATCCATCTGCTTCAAGTCGTTCTAAAGTTTCTTTAGGAAACTCACTCAATGACAATTCATCTTCTACTTTATCATCACCAATTCCTTGATCCTGCATTCCTTCTAACCATTTTTTGTAAACAGCTTCATCTTCTATATTTTCAGGAACTGGGTATTTAAGGTCTCTTGCTATATCAATGTAACGAGCTTTTTTTTCTTCAGGAGTCATCCCAAAGTCTTCGTTTAAAGTCTGAACTACTTTGTAAAACCCATCAACACCAGCACCCCAAGCACCTGCAAGAACATCACTAACACCAGGACCAACAAGAGTGTTAATTAAGCCTCCAACATATGTACTATCATCTGCTTCTTTCATGTCGACATAATTTCCGACAGTTGAGTCAACTACTGTTTTAAGTTTTTTGTATTCGTTAAAACTGTTTCCTAACCCATTCTTTGTTTGTTGTAATCTTTTTCCAGCTGCTAAAGAATTTTGATATGCTAACTGCCATTCAGGTGTTGCTTGTACTTCTGGGCTTTGTCCCATTAATGCATCCATTTCATACTCTTGTGTAGTCTGAGCTTCTAAGTAAACATTGTATCTTGTATTAAGCGCTCTGGCTTTATTTTCAACTTCAGCTATGTCTGATTTAGTTCCTTCAATACTAAAGTATTTTTTTCTATTTCTATCATATCCAGTAGTTAGTTCTGCCATTTTATTGTCAGTCCTTCTATTGGCTTTTAAGAATTCTTTAAGTTCTTGTGCAGGTCCTGACTCACCACCAAATACATCTCCAAAAACAGGATCAAGATTAATGTTAATGCTTTGACTGGGATCATCTTTAGATGTAACAGTCATACCATCAAGCCCATCAAACATACTACCACCTTGCTCAAAATCAAATCCGTAATCTTCAAAATGATATTTCATTCTGTTAACCACTTCAGACTCTTCTCTATCAATTAAATCTTTAGTTACAAAAGCCAAAGATTTATCAAACTGCGAGTCTGTTGAATCGTAAGTAATAGTGTTAGCATTAATGTCTTTCCCTTGCTCACGAGGATCGTAAGCAGGGTACTCGGTAACCATGGTCTCTGATTCAGTATCATCGACTACAACATTAGAATCTAAAGGTGTTTCAACTGTGGTAGAAACCACAGAAGTATCTACGACCTCTGGAGTTTCGGTAGTAGAATCCGTAATAACCTCCTCCACATTTGATGGAGAAGTTTCGATTGGATTTTTTTTTTCTAATGCAGTAAAATATTCAACATTAAACCTTTCCGCATCTAAATCTGTTAACTTTTCATCTCTTAAATAAGAATATAGCTCAGTATTTTTAGCAGTTCCTGCCGCATACTCAACTTTAAATTGTTCAGCAGATAAATCTGTTAACCCTTCTTCCTTTAAATAATTGTATAACTCTGTAAACTTATCCATTAATTAAATTTCTTATTGGTTTTTCTTGTTCCTTTTCTATTTCTATTCTGACGAATTTCGTTTTCTTTTTGCGTAACTGTAACTGCTGCATCACGTAGCATTCCAGTTGCATCTATCGTTGAAGTTCTACTACCCACGTCATCACTCATTTGAATTGGTGGTAACTCAACCTCGTTATTGTTTTTATCTCTATAGGTTATAATCACTTGATTATTATTGTCATCCCATTTTAATTTAGCACCACTTTTTAATTCTTTAGGTAAGAAATTTGTAAAAACTTCAGAAAAAGCAGTTTGTACTTCTTTTTGAGTATCTGAATTCCCTAAATTAGGGCCTAATTTATCGTCCATATATACAGTTGGTGAAACCATAGTTGCAGTTGTTCCTGCACCCATTATCATATTTTGCTGAGAAGCTGATGACACTGCTGGATAAGGAGCTAATGAGGCATATTTACTTGCATCACCACCATTAAGAATTTCTCTTTCCATAGCTTTTAATTCATCCGCAGTTACGTTTTTACCTTGTGATTCAATTTCAGCTTTTAATTTTAAAGCATATGCTGCTGTTTCTTTTTCAAAAGCTTCTGCATTTAAATTAATTTCACTATTAGTTGGTTTCCCACCCTTACCAGTACCAGTAGTCAATTCTTTAAGTTCAGGAGGTTTACCTACTGCTTTTACAGCTCTTTCATTAGCAATAAAGCTTCTGTCTTCTTCATCTGTAGATCCCCTTGTAGTACTTCTAAATCCTCCACCTGGCTCTTTGTCGTACATATCAGCCGCATATTTAAATGAGTCATCATCTTGATCAGTGACGTATCTCCATAGCTCTTGAGACATTACTCTTGCATTTTTAGGAACACCATTCTTATCAAATCTATTTATTGGCTCAACTCTACCATCTTGGTAAGTTATAAGAATTTCATCACCATCTCTTATAATATTATCAATTCGTTTTGCTGGATCTGTTTGGTCTTTATTTAATGCAACAATACGATCATTAGCCTCTGCATCAAATTTACTTGCGTCATCTGAAACCAATGTATTAACACCATCCATAAACGCAATAAGCTTTCTATCTTGTTTTTTTCCAGCCAAAGTAGCAGCACTTGGATCTTTTTTCTGTTGTGGTGTTGCTCCTTGAGTCATTTTTACAATGTGATCAACTTGAGATTCAACAGCTCTGTCTGCAATCTTACGAGCTGCTGATTGTTGAGCTGTATTCATTTCAGGAATCGGTTGACCTGAACTCATGTCAACTTTAATCATAAATTTTGTGTCTACATTTGGATGATCTTTTTTAAATTGACTCTCTGTCTGAGCAAAGTAATAACCATTACCAGTTGTCAATATCTCTGCCGCACTTAAATTTGATGCATCATTAACACCAACCATAGCATTTATTTGATCTTTTTTCCACATGTCGTAAGTAATGGTTTTCCCATTCTCATCTTTACCAAATTCTCCTAATTGCCTAAAATCCTCAATAGTCGTAATGTTACCACCACCACCAAGAGCAGTTAATCTTTCACGTTCAGAAGTTATAATCGAAGCAATATTAGCTGTTTGTGTTTTTGCTAAATCATTTACATCAACACCAGCATTTTTATACTTCATGAAATCCATCATAGTATTTGGATTCTGGTAATCTTGTTTTTGAGTTTCGTAATCTGGCATTACATCATATAGTCCAGTTTTTGCATTTTGCCCCATTGTCACTAACTGCATTTTACCGTTAGTAGGGTTGGTCCATAGTTTTTTGTTTTTTAAATTACCTAAAGCTTCTGTCTGTAAATTAGTAAAAGTCTCTAAATTACCTGACGATATATTTGGATCTTCAAGTCTGGTTCGAGCTTCAACAGCCCAAGCATCCCAGCCTTTTACAGCTGTACTTAAACTTTTATACCCATTTTTTTGTTGTTGCATAAACAACATATTGTCTTTTGGGCTAATTAGACCACGTTTCATTAAATTGTTTTGTGTCATAACTGCCTCAACAGACATACCAGATCCATTTATTAATAAAGAAGCGGCATCTTGAGTGCCTGTCTCTGGAACTTGACTAAGTTGTTCAATGGCATCTTGGGTAGATTTTTCAATAGCAGCTTTTTTGGCTTCTCTTTCATCTCGAATTGTTTCAAGCCCCTTAACTAATTGTCCTGATATTTCATTCCAATTAACTTGCGTACTATCTACACTTCTTTGTGCGTAAACTGAATATTTATTAGCCCCTGAAGGTCTTGATTTATCTTCTGCCATGGTATTTTTTTAAGGTGTATCGAATTGAGCATAAAATGCAGCATTATATGTTCCAGCTTTAGCTAAGTCTTTAAGTTGTTTTTTAGAATATCTTTTTGTAAGCCTATCCCTCATAAAATTAGTACCCATCGGAGTAGAAGTGGTAGGTGCAAATTTTGCCGCTTCTGTTGCATTATAGTCTGGATTTGCAATTTGATTTCCTTTTCCATCATCTATCGTTTGTTGACTAAACTTTGCATAAGCTGCTTTTCCTTCTACTGTTATACCATTTGGATTAACAATAGTGTCTTGAGTCAGCTTTGAGTCTAATTGATCTAAAACACTTTGAGCTGCCTTATCCTTACCACTTGCTGTATACAACGGTACAGCTGAAGCAGCTGAACCAACAGCTGAACCAACAGAGGAAACACCTTGAATCATAGCTGCTGCTGATGCTTCTTGAGCATCTCTTGATATCATTTGTTGATCCGTTGCCGCACCAACTTTCATATCTTTAATATCTTGGTTAATGTCTGACTTTTCTTGAGTTTGTAATTTTTCTAAATCATATAACTCTTTACCCATTGCAATTCGAGTGCCTTCATTTGATGCAGTTGCTCCTTGACCAACCCTTGCAACACCAGCCGCTAAATTACGAGAATCACCTTCTTGTAAAGCTTGTATACCTTGTTGTTGAACTTGTAAGTTCTGATCATACTCTCTACCGTAAGCATCTAAAGGAACATTAAGTTGACCAAAATATTGGATTTCGGCTTTTCTTTCAGCTTCTTCCATAAGTTTTTTACTTGCTGCTGACGCTTTTTCTCCAGCTTTTTTAGATTTTGCTGCTTGAGCAAAACTCATTCCTGCCGAAGTAGCACTTATTGCTACTGCTGTTGCTGCTATTGCTGTTGCTAATGCCATTTTATAATCTTTTTATTATTTCATAAGATGCTTTTGCATCTACGTGGTATCCCAGTTTTTTATGAGTATCCATTAAATGTTTGTTTCTTCCTATACTAAATATATATTTTTTATCAGCAGCTTTTACATACTCTTCACAAGTTAAAATTAAAAACTCAATAGCATCCTGTCTGTCATCATCTTTATAAGAAGGATTAGAAACAATCCATTCTAATAAAACCCCTTCAGAATTAGTAAAATACATAAAACCTGCTACAATAGGTACGTTGTTTTTTTCTACTATAAAACCACCTGTACCATTATCTGGTAAAAAATCTTTAGGTGGTGGTTTCCAACCTGGCCATTTATCCCACCAAGACGTAAGTGTATCCCAATCCTTGTTTTCAAGTCTTCGTATCTCTAATTCCATTTAATATGATTTAGAAACAAAGATAGTAAAATTCTATGGATAACTTTTCATCACACTACTGCCTACCGCAAATAGTTCAACCGCAGATGTGGAGTTGTTTTCTAACTTAAATTCTAAGTAATATCCTCTTGCTCCATGAGACTCTGCAACCGCATTTTTTATAAACATAATAAACTGTCCAACTGTTGGAACTGTGCTTCCTCCTGAAGAAGCATCTACAGTAATACTTGTACTTGATTTTGCAGTAATTTCTCCTATTAGAAAAGGCTCTGTAGTTGCAACACCAGCCGCTAAAGTAGCTCCGTATGCTGCATCTCCAATATTTAATATTGATCCAATAGGGGTTGCGAAAACAATTATAGTTCCGTTGGATGGTCCACTTACTCCTGTACATGCACCAATACCATTAGCCGAACGCATTTGCCAATTTACAGTGCCAGCATTTGTTCTAAGGTAACTAAAAAATTCGCCCTCTTTTTCTACAAAATAAGTTTCCAACATTGATCCTGGAGTTCCATCCGTTAAATCAGAAAGCAATCTTGTACACTCCCATCTTGCTTCATTACTATCAACATTTGTTGTAGTTGCTTCGTATGATAATGTTTTAAATAATTTAATACTTAAAGTAGGTTCTGGATTAAATACACTCGTTATAGTAGAACTATAATTTATTCCATAATATTGGTTACGAATATTTCCTGTATTATGCCTCCATATGTTACCACCTTTAAAACTATAAAAAAAACTATTCATACCTATCATAAAGTCAGGAATAAAAGAATAAAACGAAGGCCATCCTTTAGATGATTCGCTATATGATAATGAGTATTCTGACGTACATTTTGTTGCCATATTTTTATTTATTTATTTATTATATACATGGTCCAGAAGAAACAACAACTCCGTTTCGTACTCCAAGTGCGGTTGTTCCTCCTATTATAAAATATTTAATAGTTGCAGCGTCACCTAAGTATGTTGATCCATTAGCATCACTAAAAACAAAGTTACCTACTTCTGGAACTGTATTAGTTCTAATGCTATAAGGA
>Ga0307997_10000633_pt1 | contig 16098 bp, 18 predicted proteins | sample Davwhametageno36_FD_203165 | JGI IMG/M metagenome (GOLD analysis project Ga0307997, IMG submission 203165) | Marine microbial communities from Davis Island wharf, Antarctic Ocean - #36 | ecosystem: Environmental > Aquatic > Marine > Unclassified | place: Antarctic Ocean: Davis Island wharf... | reverse complement strand
CGCCAGAAGTGGTTTTTACTGGAATATAACGGGCCATTACCGGACGCCACTAAAACTCAGGATAGAGAGTTTACCCATTTTGAGTGGGTAACACCGCAATGGCTAATCGACCACACGACTCCATTTAAGGCAGAAGTCTACAAGACTATTTTTGCCGAATTCGATATTTTGAGCCTCTAGAAAATAACCCTATCAACTGGATTTTCGGCTATTAGCAACGCCTTTAAAATATAAGCCAACGACAAAAAACCATTGCAGCAAGACAAAGTACAAAAAGCTCTTCTGGATTTTGTAACCGGTGTCGATTGAATCTTTATAATTGAAAATTGGCTTATCATTAATAATGAGATCGTAAATCACGGGCTCTTGCTCTAATCGACCGCGATATAAAATTTGCACCGATTGTCCCAAAGCCCAATTGCTTTTGGCCTCATTACAGTCAATACCCTCAATGCCAAAACTTAACCAAAAGGCTGACTCTGCAATTTTTAAATTATGTGCCTTTCTGTCTTTTTTACAGCCTATATCCTCTAGCGTTCCATAGAGCGGCGTTAGGTTTTGTTTCGCCACCACGTCATCATTAGATGAAATGAGGACAAAATAAATAAGCGCTGCTGTTCCTAACATAGCAACTACAATAATTGGCGAGATACGTCTTAGGACTTCTTTATTCATAAGGCAACTTTTAGGTTGAATAAAACGGTTAATTGATAAAGGTCATTCGGCTCTAAATATAAAAAATACTGACTGACATTGCTTTTAAGTTTTGCTAACGGGCTTTACTAACGCTAAGCCAACTAACGACACCGCGACCGCAATCCAGACCCAGATAGTGTGTTCCTCGCCATAAAATATAATACCCAAAAACACACCTGAAATGGTAATGATATAGGCACACTGACTGGTGAAAACGGCACCTGCAACTTTAATCGCATAAAAATACAGTGCGTAGGCTAAGCCCGTGCCAATCGACGCCCCAATCACGCCATAACCTGCCGGTGTCATAAGCCATGTAACGGGCTCAGATACGTCTAACCACAAGCCCACTGGCACCATAAGAAAAATAGCAACAATATTTGAACCGCACAGTAGCTCAGTTACTTCAACTTTTGGGTTGACTTTATGTTCGATATAAACGCCTTCAATAGCATAGCTAAAGGCACAAAAAACCGCTAGTAGAATCCACAGATTAGCATCATCACTGGCCAAGCCTTGATCAGGAACAACTAACAACAAAATCGCTATCATGCCAAAAATAATGCCACAAACTCGCCTTATAACGACTCTTTCAAGTTTCATCCCAAGCATGATCATATAACTGAATACCGGAATAGCCGAAATACTAATCGACAAAATTCCAGCCGTCAGATGAGATGCAGCATAGTAATAAGACAACGTTGGAAAGCAAAGGCCAACAACAGCAAGCACGGTATAGTGGACTAAATTAACTCGTCGAAAAATTGTTTTTTTAACCGCAGCTCTGTAGACAACAAATAACAATGCGGTTATGACTACCTGCCAAATAGAAATACCTAAAGGATGTGCACCTTCCGATGCCGCTAACAATACCAGTGAAAAAACACCGCCCCAAATTACACCCGCAGCGATAATTAAAATATAGGATAGATAGAGTGTTTTTGACATTGCTGACTTACCCCTAATGGATCTCTAGATAAGCAAAAAAACATTACTGCTTATTTGATTTTAGTGACCCAGCAGATTTAATGGAACAATAAAACAGGAATCTTGCAAGAGGCAAGCATGGCTGATGTTGTCGATCCAACAAACAAATTGCGAATTTGTGAATGGCCATAACCCCCCATTACGAGCAAATCAAAACCGTCGGTTTCGACATGTCGTGATATAACCTCTTCAGGTTGCCCATGCTCTATATCAACATTAACAGAAAAACCTGCTTTACGGAGTTGTTCAGCAGCTTGCTGTATATTTTTTGCTGCTTTAGATGACTCCGAACCGACCGCCAATAATTGGCAGTCAATATCTTTGAAAACATCACTATTAGCTAAATGCTCGATTGCCTTGTCCACACTACTGCCACCATCGTAGGCTATCAACAGTCGGTTAATCGGTTTAAAAACGCGTGATGCCACCAGTACAGGCTTTAGGCTAGAGCGCACAACACGCTCAAGGTTGATTCCTAGGTGTAACATATCATTCTCGGCAGCTATTCCTCGTTTTCCAATAACAATCAGGTCAGCACCCTGATCGCTGTCTTCAACTGTCTCAACAATGTCACCACGGCGTAAACGCGTGGTGACTGCCTCGATACCATCGTCATGCATTCTAATTTTTGCTTCATCAAGAATCGCACGACCTATCTTATGTGACAATTTCGCTTTTTGAGAATCAAGCTCAACTAGTTCTTCCATTAAAGCGGTTCTGGCACCGAATCCAATACTGCCACTTAAATTAGATACATCATCAGCACTTTGCTGCACCGCCAAAACATGCACTAAATCAACCGATGCATTAGTCTTCTGTGCGAGCCAAGCCGTATGATCACAAACACTTTGCGCATAGATGGAGCCATCAACCATGGCCATAATTTTAGTTATAGAATACATTGCTTAGTGCCCCAATAATCGCTCTAAAGCGCCTGGTTTATTGTGTTCGCCTAACTTATCGACGATAGTTTCACTGGCTTCATTTAACCCTACTATTTTCACTTCTGCACCTTCTCTGCGGAACTTTAGTACCACCATATCTAACGCAGTGACGCTTGATATATCCCAAATATGTGCATTACTTACATCAATAGTGACATTTTCAAGCGCTTCTTTAAAATCAAATGAAGTCGAAAACTCATTCGCTGAAGCAAAGAATAATTGACCTTCAACTAAATATTTACGCGACGCACCATCATCAGAGAGTGTCGATGTGATTCGGAATATCTGGGATATTTTCCAAGCAAAAAACAGACCTGAAAACAATACACCGGCCAACACACCTAACGCTAAATTATGAGTTGTAACAACGACACCCACTGTGACTAACATCACTATTGACGAGCTACGCGGATGGTTTTTCAAATCTCGGATGGATGACCAACTAAACGTCCCAATAGAAACCATAATCATAATCGCAACGAGTGCTGCCATCGGGATTTGTTTAACCCAATCACCCAGAAAAACAATCATTATGAGTAAGAATATGCCCGCACAGAAAGTCGATAAACGGCCTCGGCCACCGGACTTAACGTTAATCATCGACTGACCAATCATTGCACAACCAGCCATCCCACCGATGAAACCTGTCGCTGTATTGGCTATTCCCTGACCGATACATTCACGATTTTTATCACTCGTCGTATCCGTTAACTCATCCACTATCGAGGCAGTCATTAATGACTCTAATAAACCAACAGCAGCAACAGCTGCCGAATAAGGCAAAATAATCATCAGTGTTTCAAGATTCAGTGGAATTTGAGGAATCAGAAAAATGGGCAATGTCGAGGGTAACTCACCCATATCGCCAACCGTTCGAATATCCCAGCCCAACCAGATCGACAATCCCGTTAACACCAAAATACAGATTAAAGGTGATGGAATTGATTTGGTTAGCAGGGGCAGTAAATAAATAATGCCCAACCCCGCAGCCACTAAGATGTAGGTGAGTGTGGGTACATGAATTAATTCGGGTAACTGGGCCATAAAAATGAGTATGGCAAGCGCGTTAACAAAGCCCGTCATAACTGACCTAGAAACGAACTTCATAACATATCCCAGTCTCAACAGGCCGGCAACAACCTGCAATAAGCCTGCTAGTACGGTCGCAGCCAACAAATATTCCAGCCCATGATCTTTGACCAGAGTCACCATTAACACCGCAGTGGCAGCCGTTGCAGCTGAAATCATACCTGGCCGACCACCGGTAATAGCGACAATCACTGCAATTGAGAACGATGCATAAAGACCCACCTTGGGGTCCACTCCCGCAATGATTGAAAATGCAATCGCCTCAGGTATGAGCGCTAACGCAACAACCAGTCCTGCCAAAATATCGGGGCGTATATTGCCTAGCCACTCGGTTCGTAACCGAGAAAACGCGTCAGTTTTCAAATTATTCTCTAATTAGTAATGTTTTAATGTGACGTCGAGTTTAACTGAGCAAACATGGATACTGCCAATGCTTGTCGATATTAATACTCGATGTAAACGGTGTATGTTGTGAATATACTGAGATTTTAAAAAGTCCGCCCAGTATTGGGATGTTTTTTTCAAATTCAAGCTATCATTTACTATTGAGCCAATATTATTAATTTCAAGCAAGCTAAAAATCATTGCCTATACTCATTTAGAATTAATACTAATGAATACAATATCAATCAACTTCATACCAGACAAAAAGAGAAATTATTATGTCAAAAGGTAAATTTAGATTAGTCACACGGAGTGACTTCGACGGTTTAGTTTGTGCTGTTTTATTAAAACACTTAGATTTGATCAATGATATTAAATTTGTTCATCCAAAAGATATGCAGGATGGCACGATTGAAATTACCGGCAATGATATTATCACTAACCTGCCCTACGTGGCGGCTGCCAATCTAATTTTCGATCATCATTTATCGGAAGTCATACGTAATAGTGAGGACAATCTGAATCATATTATCGATGCCAATGCGCCCTCGGCAGCTCGAGTGGTGTGGACCTATTATGGCGGCCATGTTCAGTTCCCAACATCATGGGATGAAATGATGGCTGAAGTCGATAAGGGTGACTCTGCGCAATACAACCAACAGGAAGTGCTCAACCCAAAAAATTGGGAACTGCTAAACTATTTAATGGATGCGCGAACTGGATTAGGTCGCTTCCGAGAGTTTAAAATTTCAAACTATAGTTTGATGATGCATTTAATTGATTGCTGTAAAGACCACACGATCGAAGAAATTATTGAACTACCAGATGTCAAAGAACGTGTTGAACTCTACTTTGATCAGGAAGTTAAGTTCAAAGATCAAATTCAGCGTTGTAGCAAAGTATATGGAAATTTAGTTGTGCTGGATCTTCGCGATGAGACAGTCATATATGCTGGCAATCGATTCGTTATATACGCACTATTCCCTCAGTGCAATATATCTATTCATCAGCTCTGGGGATTAAAAAAACAGAATACCGTTTTCGCAGTTGGGAAATCGATTTTTGACCGCAGCTCTAAAACAAATATTGGTGAGTTAATGCTCGAATATAATGGTGGAGGGCATCATGCCGCTGGTACTTGTCAGATTAGTAACGATAAGGCTGAGCAAGCATTAAAAGACCTTGTTAGTCAGATTTGCGCTGACGGATAAGACACGCTGTACTGCTTGACGGCTGATCATGCATACTAAACAAGCGATCCATTTAGCAGAAGTTCCCTTTGCTAGGCCACGTGCGTCATAGATGGTATTTAATCAACTATGACGCCAAGTTAGCACTAACCTCAATCGGCTTGACCATAATGGGTGCCCATTATCTGATGCACAATAAGCTAGTGTTGTTTCAATGCTTGCAGTGAGCACACACCGCCAATTTTCATACCTTTGGAATGCTGCCGCTCACTGACCTACTCATTACCAGTGAGCTTTCTATACTTATCCATTAGCTCATCCTGTGATTCAACAATATTAGGGTTTAGTGGTATGCAATCAACAGGACAAACAACAACACACTGCGACTCTCCAAAGTGACCAACGCATTCAGTACACAAATCGGGGTTGATTTCATAAATTTCTTCACCTGGATAAATAGCGTCGTTTGGACATTCGGGTTCACAAACATCACAATTAATACACTCATCTGTGATCATTAACGCCATTTCAGTGTTCTCCTTTTATTCATTAGCTTAAAGTTTAGAATTTTCTAATTTGTCCTTTAATTTTTGCAAAATCAAAGGATGTAGGAAACCAGATACATCACCCTCAAGACGAGCAATTTCACGCACTAAGCTGGAAGATACAAAAGCATAATGTTGAGCTGCAGTGAGGAAAACGGTTTCGATTTCGTGGGCAAGAGAACGGTTCATACCCGCGAGTTGAACCTCATACTCAAAATCTGATATAGCTCTTAACCCTCTAATGATGATTTTAGACTCGCACTCACGTGCAAAATCAATCAGCAATCCAGAAAAGGGGCGAATCGAGATCTTAGGATTATTAGCAAATACAACCTCAAGCATTTCAGTCCGCTCATCAGTATCAAAGAAAGGTTGTTTAGCAAGGCTATCCGCAACACCGATAACAACATGATCAAACATTTTTGCCGCTCGTTCACATATATCAATATGACCTTTAGTGACAGGGTCAAAAGTACCGGGATAAATTGCAATCGTTTCCATTTTCATCTCACAGGAAATCAGCTAATAGACTAGCCAGGAAAGTTTAATTTGAAAAAATTAGCCGTGTCGACTACAGGATTATATAACAAGTTTAGCGCCTTCCTAACCATTCGACCATAGCATAATTAACCTGCCCCGCTTTTTTGTGCTTTAACCAGCTAAATTGATCTAAATTTAACTCAAAATTCTCGTATTTTGGCCATTCTAAATAGAGTTTCGCACCCAGATTGAGTCGGTTTGATTGTACCAAAGCATCCATTACAGATTGCTTCAAATGACCCTCAGAGAATGGCGGGTCAATAAACACCAAATCATACTTCAAGGTCAACTGGGGGACTAGTTGCAATGCATCTCCCTGACGAATATCAAGTTGCCCCAACTGCATCGATTCATCAGACAAACGTTCAGCTTGTATGATCAAATTTTTGTAGGCTAGAGGGTTCTTTTCAAGCATGGTTAGTTGCTTAGCCTCTCTGGATAGAGCCTCAAAACCCAAAGCGCCGCTACCGGCAAAACAGTCCAACACATGACCACCAGGACAATCCATGGCAATCCAGTTAAACAAAGTTTCGCGGACTCGACTAGTAGTGGGTCGCAGCCCATCAATGTCGGCCACCTGAAGCCTACGGCTGCGCCAACGCCCACCGATAATTCGCACTTGCTGTGATTTGCCGCTATTCATTTATTAGTATCGCTGAATGTGTGTCGGGAGGTGAATCAGAGTACACAGAATTATTCACTTTCTGTTAGCATATTGTGCCTGAAATCTTTACCGCAGGAAATTAGATGTTTGGCTTTAAATCGAGTGATAAAAAACAGGACTCTGAGCCTCAAAAAAGCAAAGGTTTGTTCGCTTCTCTGCGTGAGAGACTCACCAAAACTCGTTCCAATTTATCAACTGGACTAGCCAATATCTTGCTAGGCAAGAAAAAGATTGATCCCGATTTGCTCGAACAACTGGAAGATCAACTACTACTAGCGGATATCGGATTACCAACCACTCAAAAAATCACTTCTAGCCTCACTGAATTACTCGATCGTAAACAGTTAAAGAATGATGAAACCATATTATCTGAGTTGAAACAGATAATGGCTGACGTGCTAGAACCAAGCGCTGTTCCTCTTATTATTGACACTCAGCATAAGCCCTTTGTGATTTTAATGGTTGGTATCAATGGTGCTGGAAAAACAACGACCGTAGGTAAACTGGCTCAAAAATTAAAATCTGAAGGACACCGTGTGATGTTATCTGCTGGCGATACTTTCCGTGCAGCCGCAGTTGAGCAGCTTCAATCTTGGGGCGACAAGCTTGACATCCCTGTTATACAGCAAGGACAAGGTGCCGATTCCGCCTCAGTTATATTTGATGCATTGCAATCGGCTCAAGCTCGAAATATTGATGTGCTTATTGCCGATACCGCTGGGCGCCTGCACACCCAAAGTAACCTCATGGAGGAGCTCGAAAAAATAAAACGCGTATTGGGTAAGCTAGACCCCACTGCACCTCACGAAACCATGTTAGTGTTGGATGCTGGAACAGGTCAGAACGCTATGGCTCAGGCTGCTCAGTTTAAACAGTCGGTTGGTGTCACTGGCATTACGTTAACTAAACTTGACGGAACTGCCAAAGGTGGCATGATATTTAGCGTTGCAGAGCAACTCAAATTGCCAATACGTTTCATTGGTGTTGGTGAATCTGTTGATGACCTTCGTCAGTTTGACAGTGATGAGTTTGTGAATGCTTTGTTAAACGATTTCGAAAACTAAACTTATAGTGATAACAAATCCTTATTCATGATTGAATTTAAGAATGTAAGCAAACGTTACGAAGGTGGTTTTGAAGCCCTCCATAACGTCAATATGCAGTTGGGCGAAGGAGAAATGGCTTTCCTCACTGGTCATTCTGGTGCAGGAAAAAGTACACTCCTTAAGATTATCTCATTGATAGAAAAACCTACTCGTGGTCAGGCGCTGCTTAATCGAATCAACCTTAAAACAGTCTCTAAGCACAGAGTTCCTTATATACGACGTAATATTGGTATTATCTTTCAGAACCACCAACTGCTATTTGATCGCAGCATTTTTGATAACGTGTCGCTGCCCTTAATTATTCAAGGCTTCAGATACCAAGAAATCGCAAAAAGAACACGTGCAGCTCTTGATAAAGTCGGGCTACTTCATAAAGAAAAAGTCATGCCGATCACTTTGTCTGGGGGAGAACAACAACGAGTTGGCATTGCTCGCGCCGTCGTTCACAAGCCAATGCTGCTACTAGCAGATGAGCCAACAGGTAATCTTGACCCCGTTCTTTCTCGTGAAATTATGCAAATTTTTATCGATTTTCACCAGGTAGGCGTTTCTGTTTTAGTTGCCAGTCATGATTTAAGTTTGATTGATGAATTAAAAAAGCCCGTCCTCACCTTAAACGCAGGACAAATAACTCACAATGATCTACAACCCATAGCGGCATACGAATAATGATTGGGAACGATTAATCATGGTCATGGCGACAAGCAAAACCCGTCGGGATAAACCAGAAGTAGCTAATAAATTGGCGGCTTATTTTTTGCACCATCTGCAATCACTTGTATTTAGTCTTGGAAAAATATACAAAGCGCCATCCACTACTATCATGACCATTGCAGTTATTGGTATTACACTCTCCCTTCCAAGCGGTTTTTATTTATTTCTTAAAAATGTAGAAACCATGTCGGGTAACTTAAACTCTAGCACTCAAATTACTTTATATCTCGATTTAAAGGTCAGTGAGAAAGCGGCTATTTCACTTAGTAAAAAACTGGCATCTACAGAGCATATTCAAGAAACAGAATTTATCTCACGTGATACTGCCTTGCAGGCCTTTCGCCTTAGCTCTGGCTTTGGTAGTAGTATCGATACTTTATCAACCAACCCACTACCCCATACCATTATTGTGATTCCAGACAGTAATAGTGATCGATTTGAAATTAAAAACCTTCTCAACAGTCTGCAGTTACAACCAGAAGTCAAAATAGCTAAAATTGACACAGAATGGTTAGAGAGGCTTTTTACAATTTTAGAAATAGCTAAGCGCGCTGTTGGCATTATTACACTTTTATTTGCTTTTGCAGTTTTGCTAATCATTGGTAATACCATTCGACTTGATATTCAAAGTCGTTCTCAAGAAATCATTGTGACTAAACTAATTGGCGCCACCAATGCTTTTATTCGACGCCCCTTTTTATATGGTGGCTTATGGTATGGCCTTTTGGGTGGTATTCTAGCTTGGTTAATTGTAGAACTAGGTTATATTGCAATTTCTGGACCTCTCGCCAGACTAAATCTTCTGTACCAAGCTGAGTTTAATATTATTACATTCTCCCTCCAAGATTTTTTTATTCTACTGTCTACAAGCGCCCTGTTGGGACTTACGGGTTCATGGGTAACAGTTGCCAAACATCTCAAACAAATTGAACCAAGTTAACGCTTGTCTGAATAATATTTGATTACAGTTAGTTAATATTAGTTAATTTACTATTAGACAAGGTTGAACTAAGCATTCTATTTATGATCTAATGTTGGCACTCAGAGATGAGGAGTGCTAAACACTAAACAAGAGGTTTATTATGAGTACACAGCTGGTCAGTACCGGCAACACGTTGCCAATTCTTATGGGATCATCTAATTTAGATGCCTATATTCAAGCTGCGCGTCGAATTCCTATTCTCACACCGGAAGAAGAATATGCCTATGCTACCGATTTACAGGCAACGGGTAACCTTGCCTCTGCCCAAAAATTAGTTTTACCCCATCTTAGATTTGTAATTAAGATCGCTAATAACTATGCGGGTTACGGCTTAGCAATATCTGATTTAATTCAGGAGGGTAGCATTGGTTTAATGAAGGCCGTTAAACGTTTTGACCCTGAAGTCGGTGTTCGTCTTGTTTCATTTGCTGTGCACTGGATTAAAGCTGAAATACATGAATTTATTTTGAAAAATTGGCGCATTGTCAAAATAGCCACTACTAAAGCTCAACGTAAATTGTTCTTCAAATTACGGAGTCAAAAAACTCGTTTGGGTTGGTTTAAATCTGAAGAAATCACTCATGTAGCTGAAACACTTGGTGTTACACGTGAAAATGTCATGGAGATGGAGAATAGACTCAATAACCAAGACATTGGTTTCAATATGAGTAATGATGAAGATGACGAATCGGCCTATATAGCGCCTGAGAATATGCTTGTTTCAAACACCCCTTCTCCAGAAATCACGCTTGAATCTAAGGACTCTAAACAACAGAATAGTCTCCATTTACGAAAAGCATTAGATGAACTAGATGACCGCAGTAAAGAGATAGTGTCTCGTAGGTGGTTAGATGATGAGTCTAAAGCGACACTGCACGAACTGGCCAATGAATTTGGTGTGTCTGCAGAGCGTATCAGACAAATAGAGAAGAATGCGTTCAAGACTATTAAAGCTACCTTTGTAGCCTGACCACTCATTCGGCTTTACGAACATAGCACGGTTCTTGACTACCGTGCTTTTTTTTGTCTATAACGCTTGGACACCTAAGCTCATAAAATGAGTTAATTAAAAGTATTTGGTGTTTCGTTTAACGTCAATTAGTTGCAACTTATTTAGGCGCTGTTTGGTCTCTCTGTCGATAGGGGTTTCACCTTACCTCGTTTTTGCCTGCCATTGTCAGCGACCCTATTCTGTTAAAAACCTTCCTCCACTGTTGGTTTTGTAACACCATTAATTTAATGCAGTGCAAAAAAACGCGACCCTAAAGTCGCGTTTTAAAATCAAATCTTAATATTACTCTTGCGTAACATTAAATCCAATATACAAAGACGAACAAGCCTAACCAGACTACGTCAACAAAGTGCCAGTACCAAGCAACTGCCTCAAAAGCAAAATGATTCTTACCCTTAAAATGCCCTTTCATTGCTCGTATCATGATAATTAATAACATGATGGCACCCATGGTGACGTGAAAACCATGGAAACCCGTTAATAGATAAAAGGTGCTACCGTAAATCCCTGAATCCATTCTCAAATTCAGATCGTTATAAGCATGTACATACTCAACACCCTGCAAAAACACAAAGAGGAATCCCAACGCAACTGTCGCGAATAGCCAATAAACTGTCTTTACTTGGTCATGCTTTTTAATCGCCCAATGAGCAAACGTGAGCGTTAATCCAGAGGTTAAAAGAATAGCGGTATTGATTGCAGGTAAACCCCAAGGTCCCATTGCTTGTTTTGCAACCGTAAACTTATCCGCAGAAGGTAAATTAATTAAAGGCCATGCCGCTTCAAAGTTGGGCCAAAGTAACCAAGCTGTCGCATCATTGTTCGATGCGCCGTCAAGCCATGGAATTGAAAGTGCACGAGCATAGTAAAGCGCACCAAAAAAACAGGCAAAAAACATAACTTCTGAAAAAATAAACCAGCCCATGCCCCAACGAAAAGACCTATCAACCTGCTCGCTATATAGTCCCGCTAAACTTTCATCCACGACTTGGCCAAACCAACCATACATCATAAAAATTAGGATAGCCAAACCGACAAACATCACTGTCAATTCAGAACCGTGCAAATAGTTGGCAAAACCAACCACTGTTGTGGTCAAACCAATAGAACCTATAATAGGCCAGTGGGTACCGTGGGGTATGTAATACGTTTCTTGCGGTGTTGAACTCATTAATAAACTCTCTCTAAATTATCTAAACTTTATTACCTACTGTTTAGTAGGTTATTTAATTTTTACTTAATCCTTATCTAAACTGAAAAAGGTATACGATAATGTTATTTGCTCGACTTTGTCTGAAACACCGTTACCTATTATAAACTGGAGGGGCATATCTCTTGTCTCAAAGCCGGCTAAATCTTGTTCACTGAAGCAAAAACATACAGTTTTATTAAAATGCTGCGCCGCCAGACCCGGTGAAACACTCGGTATTGCCTGACCTTTCGTTGGTCTAGCTGTCGTACTGCGTACTCGATAAATTGCTTCGTACAGTTGACCAGGATGAACGTCCATTTTGGTCACTAGTGGTTCAAAACTCCAGGGTAGCCCAGTAGCTGTGTTGGCTAAGAATCTAACCTCAATAGTTCGAGACGTGTCTACTTCACTTTCAACTATCATTGACGCTTCAACGCGTCCTGTTTTACCATTTAGTCCGGTTATATCACATATGATGTCGTAAAGTGGGACCATGGCGAAACCAAATCCAAACATCAGAATTGGAACCATACAGACTTTTATCATCTGCGATCGAGGAATAATTTTTTTTAAACCGTTACTCACCAGACATCACCCGATTTTACCGCAAAAAAAACAAATCTATTATAAAAGCGCCTCGATTATAAAAACCGAGACACTTTTAATTTTTTAACGCCTTACTTAACTACTGGAGCCGTATTGAAACTATGATAAGGCGCAGGAGAAGGTAATGCTTCAAACTCTAGACCCGTAGCGCCTTCCCAAACGATATCAGTCGCTTTTTTGCCGCCTTTGATCGTCTTAATAATAATAAATAAGAAGAACACCTGTGCTAAGCCAAAACAGAATCCACCAATACTCGAGATCATATTAAACTCTGCGAATTGCAAAGCGTAATCAGGGATACGACGCGGCATTCCCGCTAAACCTAAAAAGTGCTGTGGGAAGAACAATACGTTGACGGCAATAGTTGACCACCAAAAATGAATCTTTCCTAGCGTCTCGTTATACATATTGCCAGTCCATTTTGGAACCCAGTAATAGTAAGCCGCAATGATTGAGTACAATGCACCCGTCACTAGTACATAGTGAAAGTGAGCCACCACAAAATAAGTGTCATGATACTGAGTAGTAACCGGTGCTACGCCCAACATCAGACCGGACAATCCACCAATGGTGAACATCACGATAAAACCCAGCGCCCACAACATGGGTGTTTCAAAAGTCATAGACCCTCTCCACATTGTTGTTACCCAGTTAAATACTTTAACGCCTGTGGGAATTGAAATCAGGATTGTGGCATACATAAAGTACAACTCACCCGCCACTGGCATACCCGTGGTGAACATGTGATGAGCCCAAACCATAAAAGACAAGATAGCGATAGAACCCGTCGCATACACCATTGAGCTGTAACCAAACAATTGCTTACGGGCAAATGTAGGTACGATTGCAGAGATAATACCAAAAGCAGGTAAAATCATAATATAAACTTCAGGATGACCAAAAAACCAAAAGATGTGCTGAAACATCACCGGGTCACCACCACCTGCGGCATTAAAAAATGACGTGCCAAAGTGACGATCAGTCAACATCATTGTCACTGCGCCAGCTAATACAGGCATAACGGCAATTAGCAGATAAGCAGTAATTAACCAAGTCCACACAAACAAAGGCATCTTCATCAATGTCATGCCAGGAGCACGCATATTCAGGATTGTCGCTATAACATTAATCGCTCCCATTACTGACGAGATACCCATTAAATGCACACCAAAGATAAAGAAATCAGTGCTGGCAGGTGCGTAGGTTGTCGATAACGGTGCATAAAAAGTCCAACCAAAAGCTGGCGCACCACCTTGCATAAAGAAACTACTGAGTAACATAGTAAATGCGAAGGGTAAAATCCAGAAGCTCCAGTTGTTCATACGGGGTAGCGCCATATCGGGTGCGCCAATCATCAATGGTAGCATCCAGTTAGCCAAACCGACGAAGGCTGGCATGATTGCACCGAAGACCATAATTAAACCATGCATAGTGGTCATTTGGTTGAAAAAATGTGGCTCTACAAATTGTAATCCAGGCTGAAATAATTCAGCACGAATGACCATTGCAAAACTGCCGCCAGTCAATAACATAATGAAGGAAAACCAAAGATATAGCGTGCCAATATCCTTATGATTTGTAGTCGTTATCCAGCGAGATAATCCATATGCAGGACCGTGATCGTCGTGATCATCGTGCTCAGTTGTGGTAGTTGCATTTGTCATTAATAAATCCCCTTATCTCAAACCAGTAATAGCTGATGGTTGAACCAAGTCACCCACACTATTGCCTAAAGCATTTCTTTCGTAAGTTACTACTGCGGCTATATCGACATCACTTAGCATCGATTTAAATGCGGCCATTGCAGTACCTGCTTTTCCGTTAACAATGATATCAATATGATTCGCAATATCACCAAGCACAATATCGCTTCCTGTCATAGCAGGAAAAACACCCGGTATTCCAGCACCCGTTGCACCATGGCAGCCAGAGCAGTTAACTTTATAAACCGTCTCACCTTTAGCAACTAAATCTTCCATTGACCATTTTTCTTCAGCGGCTGCCGCTACGACTAAAGCCTCAGCTTTTTTACCGTTGAGCCATTTCTCATAATCAGCCTGTGTAACGGCCTCTACGACAATCGGCATAAAGCCATGCTCTATTCCACATAGCTCAGCGCATTGACCACGATAAGTCCCCACTTCTTCGATTATTGCCCAAGAATCATTGATAAACCCAGGTATCGCGTCTTGCTTAACGGCCAGCGCAGGTACAAACCAGGCATGAATGACATCGTTAGAATGAAATAGGAATCGAATCTTCTTATTAATAGGGAGAACAATCGGTTCGTCTACTTCAAGAAGGTAATTTTCATTTCCCAAAGGATCCTTAATCACGTCTCGACTGCTTTGCGCCAAAGAGCTAATAAATTCGACATCTTCATCAACGAATCTATATTTCCACTTCCACTGAATGCCCGTAACCTGAAGGTTGATATCAGCATCTGTCTTAGCGTCTTCAAGATCAATAAGAGTACTGGTTGCTGGAATAGCGACTGCTATTAAAATCAGCAATGGTGCCAGCGTCCAAATAATCTCAATTTTAGTACTTTCGTGAAAGTTTGAAGCCTTGGCTCCACGTGATTTTCTATGAAAGAAAATTGACCATGCCATTACTGTAAAAACCGCAGAACCGATTGCGACACAAATCCAAAATACGACCATATGCAAACCGTGCAAGTCCCGACTTATTGGGGTTACGCCCTCAGTCAGATTCAATGTGTATTCTGCATTCGCAACCGACACCAATAGCACAGATAAAACACCCGCTATAGCTGCAAACCACCGTGCGGTTAACTTTTTAAAACCCATTATAAAACCTCAATATTAATGCTTACTCTATATTCCTTACTACTAACTTAGGCAATCCTTGCCTCAGTAAAATTGTCGGTATCTAAATAAAAAATTCCGTCCGTGTCACTTGACTCAGAACGGCGCTAAAAATCCCTACGAATTATACAGTTTTTCAATCCAAACGCTAGCGCATCCAGCCTAGTTTTATGGCAAATTTCACACCCAGACAGAACCGTTAACCAATAAATTTTTACGCACCTCCGAACAAACTTAATAGGTTAAGTATAGTTACAATGTACTATTTTCAAGGCCATTAAATTTAATCACTTGCTTTCCTTAATGTGCCTATATCAAACATGATTAATAATCGGCACAATAGGATTAAATGAATTTAACTTTCGCCATAAAACTTGGACCAATAGCATGAAGGAAGACAGCGTAGACTTTGAAGAAAAGGTCACTATTAATTTTTGGCAATTACTAATGAGCACTATGGCCGCTTTTATTGGCGTGCAAAGTAACGCCAACCGAGAGCGCGATTTCAAGCACGGTAAGGTGTCACACTTTATTGCGATAGGTATATTGTTTGGGATCACTTTTGTCTTAGCCATCACCACCTTAGTAAAAATAGTAATGAACTCTTTAGGGGCCTAAG
>Ga0307997_10000632_pt1 | contig 16107 bp, 16 predicted proteins | sample Davwhametageno36_FD_203165 | JGI IMG/M metagenome (GOLD analysis project Ga0307997, IMG submission 203165) | Marine microbial communities from Davis Island wharf, Antarctic Ocean - #36 | ecosystem: Environmental > Aquatic > Marine > Unclassified | place: Antarctic Ocean: Davis Island wharf... | reverse complement strand
ACTGCAAGGACAGTGCCAGGGCATTTCCTAAGCGGGAGGTTAGAGAAAAACCACCTGTTATTCTCGGCGTCTCCACTTAAAAAAACCTCAACAAGCTAATAATAAGTGAGTTGAGGTTTTTTACTGAGTTATTTTGCGCGATTATTGTACAACCAAGTTAAGAATATTATTCTAGCAACTTTTTATTTTTGAGGATATTTTTTTAGTTATATTAGGCCTATACTATAAACTAGAATTAAAGTTCCTGCTATTTACAAGTATGTTTCTATAAAATGGAGCGCTGTACTAGAAATAAGTAGTTCTTTGTGAAAAATCATAAAACTAGCATGAATAGCCTTAAAAAAAATGTTTTCTACCCTCCAATAATACTTATTTTTTGTACAATTCTATTCAGTCAAATTAACAATGACTTATTTTCTTCAAGCATTTCTAAATTGAATACTTTAATTATAGAAAACGTTGGTTTTTTGTTTTCTTGGAGTAGTTTTTTCTTTCTAGTTCTTTTGCTAATCACATACTTTTCTCCTATTGCTAATGTGAAGATTGGTGGCAAAAACGCAGTGCCTGTATTAAGTAAATCTAGATGGTTTGCTGTTAGTACCTGTACTACTATTGCTACAGGAATTCTCTTTTGGGGATGTGCTGAACCTCTTTTTCATTATGCAAAACCACCAATTTCATCAATGAGTCCTGTTTCTGATCAATCCATGAATTTTTCTATGTCTACTATGTTTATGCATTGGTCTTTTACGCCATATGCAATCTATTGTGTGGCAGGATTAGTCTTTGCATTATCTTTCTACAATTTAAAAAGAAAATTTAGCGTGGCTTCGCTGTTCCCATTTAAACAAGGAGTCACCAATAAAACATTTGAAAGCGTCATAGATGTAATTTGTCTATACAGCCTTATACTAGGGATGTCTGCATCTCTTGGAGCAGGTATTTATTCAATAATTGGAGGACTTAATGAAATATTTGACATCCCAAAATCAAATTTCGTAATCGGTTGTGTAGGGGCTGTTATTATTATAAGCTTTATTCTATCTGCAGTAAGTGGTCTACAAAAAGGCATAAAGTGGCTCTCAACAATTAATATTGTTGGATTCATACTTCTTGCAATTTTTATTTTCTTAGTTAGCTACCCTCTTGATATTTTGAAAATTGCTTTCTCTGGAATAGTAGAATATATAGGTACTTTTCCTCAAAGAAGTCTAAATATTAGTTCAGGAATTTCACAAACTTGGAGATATGATTGGAGTATTTTTTATTGGGCAAATTGGTTTGCTTGGGCGCCAATTGCAGCACTCTTCCTTGGGAAAATATCAAAGGGATACACGGTTAGACAATACATTAATTTTAACTTAATACTACCAGCCTTGTTTGCTATTGTTTGGATTTCAATTTTTAGTGGGGCTACGCTTCATGCCAATTTTATTAGTGAAAACCTACTATTTGAAACCATGCAATTAAAAGGAGAAGAATCTGTAATGTATGGCTTACTTTATAAAATAGGATATAGCAAAATTACAATTCCAATAACATTGGTTTTAATTTACATTTCATATGTGACCGCTGCAGACTCTAATATTTCTGCAATGAGTGCAATGTCTGAAAAAGAAAAAACTAATTCAAATCAAGAAGCTTCAATCATTACAAAAATTATTTGGGGACTTGTAATCGGAGGCTTAACGTATATCATGCTATCTACGAAAGGATTAGATGGTATAAGAATTCTATCATTATTTGGAGGCTTTCCTGCTCTTTTCATTATTATCTTTGCTAGCATTTCGCTTATAAAATTCTTGTTTAACAAAAAACTTATAATGTTGGAAGAGTAAATAGTGCAAAACTACTGTTGATAGAAATTCCAATGAACAGTAATTAAAACAAGTCTAGAGCAACCACTTCAAATCTTCCCCATAAAAGTTAGATTTAACTCACCTCTGCTCCACAATTATTATTGGAAATAACTTTTATTTTTTGGGTATATTTTTTTTTAATTTAGCATTGACTAAAATTATAGCTGTACCAATGAAATTATCTGCAATATTGATATCTTCAAAAAAATAGTTCCATTTCACACCCTATTCTCCAAGATTAAGCGACCTGGCGCAACCAGGGATTAAATAAGAAAAATCTGCCAAGCTTCCTTGAGCAGATTTTTAGTTTAAGACCTCTGGACTGGAAGTACAGTGCCAGAACATTTCCCAAACGGGAGGTATGAAAAAACAAAACACATTAGAACAATCTAACACTACTAATACAAACAACCCAGACACATCTTACTGCTTTAAGGTATAAAAACACTTTATAGCCAACCACTTTTTAACTCATCGTTTTTTTTATATATTAGTGGTCCTAAACAAATAAATATGAAAAAACATTCTTATTAATTGTGATGGTAAAATTTACTAATTAAAAAAAATCCTCTAAAAATATAAAAACAAGTATTAATTAAATTTTTAAAAAAATGAAAAACCTATTTAAATTATTGATGATGGCAGTTTTAGTAACTGCTTGTTCTACAGGAAATCATGCTGATTTTAAAAAAAATACAGCAACTGCAAAAAAATATTTTGAACTACATCAAGCAGAAAAATCTGCAGAAATGTTTGAAATGATACATGATGATCTATCATGGCATATGCCTGTGTATGGTTCTGAAATGGCCGATGCACAAGGCTTAAAAGATGCTCTTGTAAATTATCAAACAGCATTTGACAACATGAATTTTACAGCAGACTACTGGTTGCCTGGAGTAGATGAAGCTACTGGATTATTAGATGGTAGCACACGAGTATATGGTACTTGGACGGCAGATCATGTAGCTTCTGGGAAGTCTGTTACACTAACAGCATACCATGCTTTTGCATTTACAGATGGCAAAATATCTGGTGGTGGAGATTGGTTTGATTATGGAGGAATGATGAATTCTTTGGCAGCCGATACTGAAGCAGCTACAGAAGAGTAATCTTATTTTTTACAAATGAAAAAAAGCCTTCTTTTAGAAGGCTTTTTTTTGGTGTATATTTAAAAAATCTATGAATATCATTAGAACAAATTATCTAAACCCAGCATTTAAAGAGCTTGTAGCTCAATTAAATACAGACCTAGCCCATAGAGATGGCAAAGACCACCCCCTATCTCAGTTTAATGAAATTATACATCTAAAGCATGTTGTATTGGTACTCATTAAAAATAAGGCTGTTGGTTGTGGGGCTATTGCTAAGTACAATCTTACTTCTATGGAAATTAAACGAATGTATGTGATCCCTTCTTACAGAGGCCTTCAACTAGGAAAAAACATACTCTCCGAATTAGAAAATTGGTCTAAAGAATTGAGGTATAACAAATGCATTCTGTTTATGGGGGCTAACCAACCAGAAGCCATGAAGCTATATCTAAGAAACAACTTCTCTATCATAGAAAACTATGGAAAATTAAAAGACATTCCAGATAGTATTTGTCTTGCTAAAACTTTAACGTAACCATACAATAGAAACCTCTTAGAGGTAATACGTTATATTTGATCTTTATTAGATAAAATCATTGAATATGAAAAAAGTTTTAGTCTTTAGTTTATTTGCGTTCCTGCTTATGGGTTGTGACGAAGATTCAGAAAATCTTCCAGCACCAAATTATTCTATAGAGGGTAAATGGACTTTTGGAGACAACAGCTTAAATACCATGTATCTATTTGAAGATGGAGTACGTTACACCTATTATTGTGTAGCAGATGATTGTACTTCTTTATACAATTCATATGAAGCAAATGATGGAAATCATATACCGGGCACCAATAATTATACCCTTGAAAATGATACACTCACTGTTGATTTGAATTTTGGAAATGAATTGGTGGCCCCAATTACTTTTGAATGCGATGGTGGTAAAGTATATCTAGATGGGCCTAACCCATATTATTTATACAGATTAAATACTGATTGTAATTAAACAGCAACATTGACTGAAGCTTGGAGTCATATCTATAATAACTTCTATAGACTAGCTATAGGTCTGTTTATGTGTTGTATCCTAACAAATTGTGCTGACGATCCAGAAATTATAAATGAATCTGAACCCGTTGAAGAAACCCCTCCAATTGCACAAGAAATTGGTTTGGTACGCTACTTAGCCATTGGCGATAGTTACACCGTAGGAGAAGGCTTAGAAACTTCTAAAAGTTGGCCCTACCAATTAAAAAGAAAATTACTAGAAGATGGTGTTGAAGAGGTAGAACTAACTGTAGTTGCCGCAACAGGCTATACCACCCGACAAGTTACTCAGTTATTAAACACAGCAACATTTAGCAAACCCTTTGATATTATTTCTATACAAATAGGAGTAAATAACCAATACAGAGGTGAGAGTGTAGCTCAGTTTGGAGAAGAGTTAGAAGCCATGTTCCAAACAATTGCGTCTAACTTTTATTTAAAAGATGCCAAACAATTTGTTGTGTCTATACCAGACTGGGGAGCTACTCCGTTTGGTAGTTCTTATGACAGAGTACAAATTGCCATAGAAATTAACCAATTTAACGGCTTAAAAAGAAATACTGCTGAGGCAATAGCTGCACCATTTATAAATATTACAGATATTTCTAGAACCAACCCAGATGCCTCTGAATTGGTTGCTTCAGACGGTTTGCATCCAAGTGAGTTGATGTACAGTTACTGGATTGAACGAATATTTCCTGTTGTAAAACAACAACTACTGCCCTAGTACTAGAAACTTTTTTCTTTCTTTTTTATAGATCTAAATTATTGTCAATGTAAATCTGAGAATTGCTGTAATCAAAAAAAAACACTACTATAATTGCTATAAATATACATCTACAAGATTAGTTGCTTTAATTTTAAAGTAGCTTACACCAAGCTAATGAGTGTTGGTCTAAGCTATAAAAGAACTCATCTAATAGATTTGTAATCTGTTTTTATTAATTGTATATTTATCCTAATTAATTTATTAGGTATATTTTTATGAAAAAAAATTACATCTTACTAACCTTTATACTTTTCCTTTTAAGTTGGAATAATTCTACTGCTCAAGATATAAGCACCAATGATTTTAAATTAAACAAAACCATTAAACTATTCCCAAATCCATCAACTGACTTTATAAGAGTTTCTGAATTATCAGCCAAAGAAAATTATAAAATATATACAATTTTAGGTTCAGAAATTATACGCGGTAGTGTTTCAAACAATGAGACTATAGATATTAGAGATCTTGCTAGTGGTATCTATTTTCTTAAGTTTGACAGTGGAATCACAAAAAAAATTGTAAAAAAATAAATTTGTGAGCTAATAATTCTTTGAAAGACTTCAAATTTCAAAACTATGTTTAATTAATAGAATTATTTCAATAGGTATTGCTAATTTTACTCTTTACTTAGACGTTCTCTTTAGCCATTATGCTGCAAAAAATTAACCCCTGTTTAAAATACATGATTCTAAAAAAACACCTATTTTAGACACTTTTATTTTCCACAACTTTATCTATGAAAACAAAGCATTGGTTCGAAAAAATTCCGCACGCTGTAAGCATGCTGTTTATGATTATTGTTTTTGTAACACTGTTAACCTATATTATTCCTGCAGGAGAATTTAAACGCGTATTAATAGAAGGAAGAAACAGAGTTATTCCTGGGTCTTTTAGCATTATTCCAAGCACACCTATTGGATTTTTACAGATGTTTAAAGCCATCCCTTTGGGTTTTAAAGCAGCTATAGAGGTAATGTTTGTGGTGTTTTCTGGTGGTATTATGTTTGGTGTTATGGAAAAAACCAAAGCAATAGAAAACGCTGTGGGTACTTTTGTTCACAAAGTTGGACGAGATAAAAAATACTTAGCCGTTGTAATTATGACTTTTATTTACGGTGCTTTAGGAGTTTTTGTAGGCTATGAACACAATATTGCTTTAATACCAATTGCAGCAGTGGTAAGTCTAGCGTTGGGCGGAGACCTAGTGTTGGCAGCTGGTATATCTGTGGGTGCGGTAACTCTTGGGTTTGGGCTTTCTCCAATAAACCCGTACACGGTGGGTATAGGCCATAAAATTGGAGAATTACCCTTATTTTCTGGTGCTTTATTACGTAGTGCTTTGTGTTTTTCTGCCCTAAGTTTTCTTGCTTATTACAATGTAAGATACTTAAAAAAAATTACGAAAGACCCTAATAACAGTCTTGGGAAAGGCTTAAATGAAGACGGAATTGTACTTTCTAAACCTTTATCAGACTATTCAATTTCACTAAATAATTGGTTGGTAATAAGTGCGTTTATTGTTGGGTTGGGCGCCATTTTATATGGTGTTTTTAATCTAAACTGGTACATTAATGAAATATCTGCCATATTTTTAATGGTTACAATAGCTACCGGAATTATAGGCGGAATGAAAGGAAACAGCATTAGCGAAACGGTACTAAAATCTGTTGCCTATGTTGCTCCTGGAGCGTTTATGGTAGGTTTTGCTACTACTATTAAAGTATTAATGGAAATGGGACATATTAGTGATACCATTTCTTTTCATTTATCTGAAGTTTTAAAAACATTACCCTTGTATTTATCTGCTATAGGGATGTCTATTTCTCAGAGTATTATTAACTTTTTTATTCCATCAGGAAGTGGCCAGGCATTGGCAACCTTACCTGTTATGTTACCATTAGGTGAGGTAATTGGGCTTACTAGGCAAACTACTATTTTAGCCTTTCAAATTGGTGATGGAATTTCTAATTTAATAAACCCAACTCTTGGCGGATTAATTGCCATGTTAAGCATGTGCCGCGTGCCGCTAGATAAATGGTTGCGATTTATTTTTCCTGTGGCAATAATTGTATTTTTGCTCTCAGCTATATTCTTAATTATAGCGGTAACTATTGGCTATAAATAATATGAATGTAGAAGATATTTTAGCAAAACTGGTTGGTTTTCCAGTTTTAGGAGGAGAAAGTAACCTTAAGATTATTTATTGGATTAAGAAATATATTGAAGCCTTTGGTGTAGAAACTATATTAGTTCCTAATAAAGAAGAAACAAAAGCCTCGTTGCATTGTAGAATTGGACCAGCAATAGATGGTGGTGTTATATTATCTGGGCATACAGATGTTGTACCAGTAGAAGGCCAAGATTGGCATACAGACCCATTTACACTTGTAAAAAAAGACGGTAAATTATTTGCCCGAGGAAGCGCAGACATGAAAGGTTTTATTGCATGTTGTTTGGCTACACTTCCTACCTTGAGTAAGGCTCATTTAAAAAAACCCATCTATTTTGCTTTTAGTTATGATGAAGAAATTGGTTGTTTAGCAGCTCCAGAACTTATAGAGCATATTAAAAAAAGCTATATAGAAAACGCCACCTATGCCATTATTGGGGAGCCCTCATTGTTGGAGCCTGTTATTGGAAAAAAAGGGGTGTGTTATGTACAAACCGAAGTAAATGGTTCTGCAGGGCATAGCAGCGGAATTCATAAAGAAATTAGTGCCATACATGAAAGTACTAGACTTATTATATGGCTAGAAAACAAAATGAAACAATTATCTCTGGCTACACAAGATCACAGATTTGAACCCCCACATTCTACCCTGCATGTTGGGCAAATACATGGAGGTGTTGCTACTAATATTGTAGCAGAATACACCCGTTTTGAATGGGATGTGAGAGTTATTCCAAAAGATGATATTCAAACTATTTTTAATGATTTTTTTGCGTTTTGCAAAGAACGAGAACAAGAGGTAAGAAAACTGTTTCCTAATTTTAAAATTACCAACACATTATTACACCCCCCAGTACCAGCATTAGATACCAAAGAAACAGATAGTATTGTTGCTTTAACTCAAAAAATCTCTGGACGCAATACCTGGAGAACTGTTTCTTATGCAGCTGAGGCAGGGCAATTTCATGAAGCTGGTTACCAAAGTATTATTTGCGGGCCAGGCTCTATAGAACAGGCACATCGTGCCAATGAATATACCACACAAGAACAACTAAATAAGTGTGTAGTGATGTTAAAAAAATTGGTTGAAGAGTTTTCTGTCTAAAGCAGGTATACTTATTGCTAAACGTAAAATATAAAACTTGTATATTAGATTTATAATAAACGATAATGATTCGTACATATACTATAAATGGAATGACCTGTGAGGGTTGTGTTGCTAAAGTAACATATTTACTTGAACAGCATTCAAATATCTCATTGGCCGAAATTGAGCTTAAAAACAATACCGCTACATTAACCGTGGAAAAAGAGATTGAAATAGATGAGCTACGAAGACTTTTTGAAGCTCATCCAAAATACACCATCACTTTTTCTAACACCAGTGAAGACAAACAAAACAAACGTGTTTTCACTACTTATAAACCACTTCTTCTTATTTTTTTATTCATAGCAGCTACAACAGCAATTGTCTCAATAGACAATGGAAAAATAGATGTTATGCTATGGATGCAATACTTTATGGCTGGTTTCTTTATTGTATTTTCCTTCTTCAAATTTTTAAACCTTACCGGTTTTGCAGAAAGCTATGCTATGTATGACATACTTGCAAAACGAGTAAAAGTATATGGTCTTGTATATCCGTTTATTGAATTAATACTGGGTGTTGCCTACCTTACAGGTTTTGAACCTACGATTACTTATATTGCAACTATTTGTATTATGGGATTTAGCAGTATTGGTGTTATACAGAGTGTTTTAGACAAAAAGAAAATTCGTTGCGCCTGCTTAGGAGCCGTTTTTAATTTACCGATGAGTATGGTTACCATTATAGAAAATTTGATAATGGTTTTAATGGCGCTAATTATGTTATGGAAAACTTAAGAAATGATGCCTTAGCTACTAAAATCTATGTTCAAGCTACAGTAAGCTTCATCTAATTTATAAGTACCTTATATCAAAAAATTTATGTCAGCTAGTTGTTTATTTTTTAGCTATGGGTATTTGTATTTGAGAGGGGTACTTTGCAGAATGATGAATGGTATTATGCGCTGTAATCCCAATTTTTTCATCATAATTATTACCCCCTGTATTTAAGTTTCTTGCGAATCTAGGAAAATTACTACTTGAAATTTCTATTCGTATACGGTGTCCTTTTTTAAACATATTACTTGTAGACATTGCCGTTAAATTAACTTCATATACCTTGCCTTTTTTCATAAAAACCTCCTTATCATATCCTTCACGGTAACGAACGCGCTGTATGGTTTCATCTAAATTATAGGCAGAACCATCTGGATATACGTCTATTAATTTTATGGTAACATCTGTATCTTTTACATCAGAAGAGACATATAGTTTAGAATTAATAAAACCACTTACCTCGGTATTTTCAGCTAAGACTTCTGTTGTGTATACTAAAATATCATTTCTAGCTTCCATATCTTGCTGATCCCAAGCACCTCCTTTTATTGCATTACCGGTACAACATACATTTCCTCCATATGAGGGTACTGGTGCCATAGGGTCATAGACAAATGTATCTGGGGTATCTTTTTTAGCTTTCTTAGTAGAGAGCATTCCGTCACCAAATCTACTATTTGCAGCTCCATTACTTTGTAGGTAATACGTAATTAACTCGGTATTTTCTGGAGGCCATACTTCAGAAGATTGCCATTTATTACTACCCATGGTATAGTATTGTATTCTTGGCGTGGTTTCTTTAAAATCATTTTCTGAACCTTTTAACCATAAATCAAACCATTTTGTAATTTGTTCATCATAATTAAGTCTAGCATCTCCAACACTGCGTTCACCTACAATGGTGTTTTCAGTTGCTCTTGTATACGCACAATGAAGTGTTGGTGCAATTACTAAGTATTGGTTATCTCTTATAAAAGCATCTTTTGAGTTATTTCTTGCATGATTAAACAATGAAATATTTGGCGTAATAGACACATCGTACCAAGAAGCAAACCAAAAACTAGGGGTGCCAATATCTTTATCATCATGGTAAATACCACCATTAAACCACTCTGGGTCGTTTGGTTTTCTACGAATCATTTTATCAAAAACTTCTTGTTTACCGTGTATGTTTTTTAGAATGTCTTGAATTGGTAAATGAGTTAACGCCTCAGCCATATCTACTTTTGGATTTTCTGGTGCTAAATCATAAAATCTTGATATTCTAATTAAGTCTTCTTGGGTGGCTCCTGTTGGAATTCTTGGTTTAAATTTATCGTGCTCTACACCATATAACCAAGAAAAAAACAACATTTGTTCTACACCTCCACGATACCAATTTCCTTGTTCATTAATATCGCCCACACGTCCAACACCAGCACCAAAACCTTGTGGCACCATTGCAGCATGTGACGGGTGATCTAAGGCAGAAACAGCCATTTGCCATTCTGCAGTTGAAGAACATCCTAGTGTTCCAATTTTTCCATTAGACCATGCTTGATTTTTCATCCATTCAAAAGCATCATACCCATCTGTAAGAGGTACCCCTAAAATATCCCATTCTCCTTCAGAATAAAAACGCCCTCGTTCATTTTGAACTACATAGGCATATCCTTTTTTTACATATTCATAAGCACGGTTTGCAGTTCTTGTTCTTTGTTCACCATCTCCCCAAGAATTAAAGTTGTAAGGTGTTCTAGAAAAAATAATAGGATATTTACCAGCTTCTTTAGGCCTATAAATATCACTGGCAAGTCTTACTCCATCGCGCATTGGCATCATTACTTTTTGATCTACAATGGCTATGTTGTCTAGTTTGTCAAAAATAGTTTCCTGAGCTTGTAAAGAGCTGATAGATATAAAGGAGCAAAAAAGTGTGCTTAAAAGAATAATTACTTGGTTTTTCATTTTGTGTAAATTGAAGGTGAAGCTAAAGATAATAAATAAATTTAGAGGATTTCTTTATAAATTTCTAGAAATAGTTACATGAAAAATATACACATTCAATAATTTCAAATAAGAATAAAAAAATAACCCCAAAAAATATGTTGGAGTTATTATTAATTTAATGTTTACGTTCTTAGCTTATCTTAAAGCAATAAAAAACTACTCTTTTAAATACACAAAGCGTTCTAATCTGCTAAGCTCTTTTTCATCTACATACTTCCCTATTTCTTTTCTAAATTGAGCTAGGTTTGTGTAAGGTCTGTATTCTATAAACTCATGTGTCATTTTATCGCCAACACCCGGTAATGCTTTTATGTCATTTTCTGTAGCTGTGTTTAATTCTACTGGCACAAAGACATAATCTAAATAACGTGCTACTTCATTTTCATCTACATATTTACCAATTTCACGTTTAAATTAAAGAATGCTAGTATAAGGTCTGTACTCTTCAAATTCATGTGCCATTTTATCACCAACACCGGGTATCATTTTAAAATCTTTCTCTTTAGTGTTATTTAAGTTACATGGTACAAATAATTTTTTGAAAAGTTCTTCTGTATTTTCTCCTGCTACATTTGCATTAAAATCTGTCATTGTTAGAAAAGGTCTTACAGCTAGCAGTTTGGCAACTAACTCAGGTGAAAGCCCAAATGCTATTAAATCTGATTCGATAGCTAGATTGGCATTTAAAACTGCCATAGGGGCACTTTTTTCTGCTTGTTTGTTTTCTACAGTGGTGTCTGGTTTTTGTTTATTCTCTGCAGATTCTTTACAAGATACTAGCAACAAACTTATTGATAGCATGATAATAGATAGTTTACTGAATTTTTTCATTGTGTTGTTTTATTAAAACTAAATATGAATAACCAGTAAATGCTAAGACAAGTAAACTCATAGGTGCTAAGGTTGTTAAGGCGCCCGATAAACTTTCTGAAAAAAGCTCCCAGAAGTTTGCAGTAGGCTTCATATCTTGCTCAAACTCATAATTAGCTTGTAGGTTTAAAACCACACCATAAATTCCGCTAAAAGAGGTAAGAACCAGCACTAGTTTAAATAAAGTAATAACTACTTGTGATCTTCTAAAAAAAAGAATAAAAAGATTTACCAGGGCGGCACCAATACATAAAATTGGAATTAATTGCCATGTATCTTCGTAATGATCTAGCAAGTATAATTCTAAAAGAGTACCAATCATCATAAATAAAAGTGCTAAAACAATTACTTGTTTTACACGAACCCATTCTAAAGTAACTTTTTTGCTTTGCATCTGATGGCAAAACTACATATGAATATTCTAAATAATTTTTAATCTGTGGTAGAATTTAATTTTTCCAAAAAGATTTTAAAAACAAGCTTTTTAAACTAAACCAAAAAGCCAAAATACCGGGTAGGTTCTTTTTGGGCATCTTGCCTTTTCCAATACGCTGTATTTGAAGCTCGTACCAAGGTAATTCTACACCACCAAGCCTGTCTAGAAGTTTAATTCCAATTTTAGGAATGGGCGCTTCAAATTGTTTTACAGAGCCATCAAAAATTTGATTGGCAAGCGCTGGATATAAACAAAAAGGCCTGGCCAAGCCAATAACATCTAACTTTCCGCTAGCCAAGGCATCTTCCATTACAGACACAGATCTAAAACCACCAGTGAGCAATAGTGGGGTCTTCGTTAGCTTTCTTGCTTTTTCTATATACTCTAAGAAATAGACTTCTCGTTCTACAGTACTCTTTTTACGGTTTCCTTTAATCATTGCAGGTTTTTCATAGGTTCCTCCAGAAATTTCAATAAGATCCATTCCTTCATTTCCCAACAATTGAATTACCTCCATAGATTCTTCTTCGGTAAAACCACCGCGTTGAAAATCTGCAGAATTGATCTTTATTCCTACAGGGTAATCTGCACCAACCTGATGTCTAATTTCTCTATATATTTCTAACACAAAGCGTGCTCTATTTTCTAATGTACCTCCCCACTTATCTGTTCTAATATTACTGTTAGGAGATAAAAACTGACTCACCAAATACCCGTGAGCTCCATGTATTTGACAACCTGTAAAACCTGCTTCTTTTAAAATTCTTGCTGTAGTACCAAAGCGCTTAATAATATCTAAAATAGCTGCTTCTGTTAAAGCCGTAGGCATGGTAAACATTTTTGAAGCACCACCCATTTTTAGCGGAATGGCAGAAGGAGCCACTACTACTCTATTAATTGCCGCAAAAGCCTGCCTCCCCGGATGATTAATCTGTGGCCAAAGATGCACCCCAGTTCCTTCAACAGATTTTGCCCAAGCTTCTAACTCCTTAAAATGTTTGTAATCTTCTACAACAACATTACGTGCCTCGCCAAGTGCTTTAGAGTCTACCATTACATTTCCTGTAATAAGTAAACCCGGATTGCCTTTTGCCCAAACCTTATAAGCATGAATTAACCCTTTACTTGGGGCATGATACTTGGTCCCAAAATTTTCACTCATGGCAGATTTGGCAATTCTGTTTTTTAAAATTGAACCATTGGGTAATGTAAACGATGAAGCAATATGTTGCATAGTTGATATTGTTTTTTAAAAAAGTAAAAATAGTTAGAATTCTACCAAATAAAATGTAGTTCTTACGATAAGAACATAGCCAATAAAGCAGCCAATGAAGCACCTGTAATTGGCCCAATAACGGGTATCCATGAGTAAGTCCAATCATTAGATGCTTTATCTTTTATTGGTAAAATAGCATGCATAATTCTAGGGCCTAAATCTCTTGCAGGGTTGATGGCGTAGCCCGTTGTACCTCCAAGAGACAAGCCAATAGCCCATACTAAAAAAGCAACAGGCAAGGCTCCTAAAGATCCTAAACCTATGATTTCTTGTGAGTCTGGCATGGTTGCATTAGTGAAATTTAAAATGGTAAAAACCAGCACAAAAGTACCTACGATTTCTCCTATTAAATTAAAAAACGTATTTCGGATTGCTGGAGCTGTACAAAAAACTGCTTTTTTTGTGGCTCCGTCTTTGGTTGCATCAAAATGGTTTTTATACACCAGCCAAACAATAGAAGCCCCTAACATGGCTCCTAGCATTTGAGCCAGAATATAGGAAGGTACTTGATTCCAAGCAAATTCTCCTGCAATGGCCAAACCAATACTAACGGCAGGATTTACATGAGCGCCACTGTAAGGTGCTGTAACTACCACGGCAACATAGACCGCCAAGGCCCAACCTGTAGTAACTACAATCCAACCACTATTATTACCAATGGTTTTATTTAATTCTACGTTGGCAACTACACCGCCTCCTAATATAATAAGCAAGGCTGTTCCTATAATTTCTGCAATAAATGGCGTCATATTTTTATATGTTAATTATTAATTTTTGTCCAGTACTCTAAAGCATCTATAGCTTTGTACCATCCTTTAATCTCTTTGGTTATTTTGTCTCTTGATTTGGTAGGTGTAAAAGAAGTATCTATTTGCCAAATGTCTTGTATTTCTTCTGGGCTTTCCCAATAACCAACGGCCAATCCTGCTAGAAAGGCAGCTCCCATAGCCGTAGTTTCTACAACTTTAGGGCGTACAGTTACTGTGTTTAAAACATCTGATTGAAACTGCATCAACATATTATTTATGGTGGCACCGCCATCTACACGTAATTCTTTGATGGCAATTCCAGCATCTGCCTCCATTGCTTTTAATACATCCATGGTTTGATAGGCAATAGACTCTATGGCTGCTCTAGCAATATGAGCATCGGTACTTCCTCTGGTTAGACCAAACATGGTTCCTTGTGCGTGCTGATTCCAGTGTGGCGCACCTAAACCTGCAAAGGCAGGCACAAAATACACACCTTCAGAACTTGAAACAGAACTAGCCAAGGCTTCTACTTCTTGAGAGGTTCTAATAATTTTTAAACCATCTCGTAACCATTGTACAACTGCACCAGCAATAAAAATACTTCCTTCTAAGGCATAGTGTGTTTTGCCATTAATTTTCCAAGCAACGGTTGTTAATAGATTATTTTTTGAAATAATGGGTTTTTCTCCAATATTCATAAGCATAAAACATCCTGTACCGTAGGTGTTTTTTACCATCCCTTTTTTGGTACACATTTGTCCGAATAAGGCGGCTTGCTGATCTCCAGCTATTCCAGAAATAGGAATGTTAACATCAAAGAAAGTAGCTTTAGTGTGACCGTATATTTCACTAGACTGCTTCACCTGGGGTAACATACTTTTTGGAATGTTAAACAAGGCTAAAAGTTCATCATCCCAATCCATGGTGTGAATATTAAATAGCATGGTTCTGGAAGCATTGGTAACATCTGTTACGTGTTGCTCTCCTTTTGTGAAATTCCAAATTAACCAGGTATCTATGGTTCCTAAAACCAATTCTCCTGCCTCTGCTCTTTCTCTTACTCCTTCAACATTATCTAAGATCCAGGTTACTTTGGTAGCAGAGAAATAAGAATCTATAACCAGTCCTGTTTTTTCTCTGATTAATTCACTCTTCCCCATTTCTTTAAGCTGATCACAAAAATCTGAGGTTCTTTTATCTTGCCAAACAATAGCATTGTATACTGGCTTTCCTGTTTTTCTATCCCATACTACAATGGTTTCACGCTGATTGGTAATACCAATCCCTGCAATACTATCAGAGCTTAAGCCTTCTTTAGTAATGGCCTCTGCCGCAACACCAACTTGAGTTGACCAAATTTCATTGGGGTCATGTTCTACCCAACCCGGTTTCGGAAAATATTGTTTAAATTCTTTTTGAGCGATAGAAACAATGCTTCCTTTTTTATCGAAAACAATTGCCCGAGAGCTTGTTGTTCCTTGGTCTAGTGAGAGTATGTATTTTTTCATAATTTTTAAAGATAAATAAAATTCTTATTCTAAAGAGTTCCTCACAAAAAAACATGGGAATTTGCAACTGAAATGCTTGTTTTATCATCTAATATTTGGCAGATAAAATAATAACACCCCCAAAAAAAGGGAGTTTTAAATTTCCCTATTTACAGGGATTGTATGACAGTGTTTCTTTTCTCACTTTTACAAAAAATTGTTCAAAGATGTTTTTGTAAAACAAAACATGACAGTTTTCGAAATTTATAACAAATAAACTTAATGAGTAATTCTATTTCTATTTCGGGTACTATATATAAAGTAAATGGTACAGTAAAAAAAGACAACAAAGGAGTTTTAGACCTCCATGTTGAAGTATATGATAAAGATATTTTTGAAGATGATTTTTTAGGAATTGGTGTCACAGACTCCTCAGGTAA